>JAEEGL017182933.1_pt1 | contig 44455 bp, 40 predicted proteins | sample 9134231 | NCBI WGS metagenome assembly JAEEGL01 (sample SAMN16246548, study PRJNA631951) | gut metagenome | biome: gut microbiome; feature: rumen; material: fiber-attached | host: Bos | place: Iran: Karaj | collected 2018-10 | reverse complement strand
GATGATATCTGTATGCCATTCAAGGAGATCATCCGTCTCATCCCCGAGGAGTAAGCCATGCAGAATATTCTGATCGCAAGTGAAAATTACACCGAGCTGGACGAGTATTTCGTCCGGTCAGGTGCAAAGACCATACTCCTTGTATGTGACAGTGCATACGGATTTCTGAAAATAAAGGATTACTTTGATACACTTCAGGAACGTAAAGGCATAAAAGTTGTAAAGTTCTCTGATTTTCAGCCTAATCCGCTGTATGAATCAGTAGTTGAAGGTGTTAAGGTATTCCACGATAACAAGTGTGATATGATAGCAGCAGTCGGAGGCGGAAGTGCTCTTGACGTTGCAAAGTGCATCAAGCTGTACTCAAATATGGACAGCAGTGAGAACTACCTGAAACAGACTATTGTTCCGAACGATGTACCGTTGTTTGCAGTTCCCACTACAGCAGGTACAGGCAGCGAGGCTACACGCTATGCTGTAATCTACTACAACGGCGAAAAGCAGTCGGTTGCAGATTACAGCTGTATTCCTTCAACTGTACTTTTCGATGCAAGCTGTCTGAAAACATTGCCGATGTATCAGAAGAAGTCCACCATGATGGACGCATTGTGTCACGCAGTGGAGTCCTTCTGGTCGGTCAATTCTACAGAAGAAAGCATGGGATATTCCCATGAAGCTATAAAGACTATTATTGCCAACAAGGACCGCTATCTTGCCAACGATGATGAGGGCAATGCAAATATGCTGAAAGCCGCAAATCTTGCAGGCAAAGCGATAAACATCACACAGACAACAGCAGGTCATGCTATGTGCTACAAGCTTACAAGCCTTTACGGTATTGCACACGGTCATGCAGCTGCACTTTGTGATACTGTACTGATACCGTATATGATGCAGCACCCTGAAGAGTGTATCGACTCTCGCGGTGCGGAGCATCTGAATAAGGTATATGAAAACATCGCTGAGGCAATGGGCTGCAGCAGTGCAGATCAGCTTGCAGATACGTTTACAAATATAGTAAAGAGTCTGGAATTCAAGCCGGTTACAGCTGATTCAGCTGAGGATATAGATGTTCTAAAAACATCAGTGAATCCTGTTCGTCTGAAGAATCATCCGATCAAGCTGACTGTTGAAGTTATCGAAAGCCTTTACAGGCAAATTCTGAATGTGGGAAAATAAATAATGAAGGTAGAGAGTTTTGTAAATATTATCGGTGCGGATTTTTATACAGGTGTGCCTGATTCACAGCTGAAGGCGCTCTGTAATTATCTTATGGATACCTATGGAATAGATCAGAAGCACCATATCATAGCAGCAAACGAAGGTAACTGTACTGCTCTTGCAGCAGGTTACCACCTTGCAACAGGAAAGGTACCTGCTGTATATATGCAGAATTCAGGTGAGGGCAATATCATTAATCCTGTTGCTTCACTGCTCAATGACAAGGTTTATGCTATCCCGATGATATTCATCGTTGGCTGGAGAGGTGAGCCCGGTGTTCACGACGAGCCTCAGCATATCTATCAGGGCGAGGTAACAGTAAAGCTTCTTGAGGATATGGATATCAAGACATTTATTCTCAGCAAGGATACTACTGAGGATGAGTTAACTGCTGTTATGGCTGACTTCCGCAATGTACTTGAGACAGGCAAGCAGGTAGCGATAGTAGTTCGCAAGGGTGCGCTTACAAATGCACCTGAAGTTGAGTATAAAAACGATAACAAGATGATACGTGAGGAGATAATCCAGCACATCGTCAAGGCTACAGGCGAAGATCCAATCGTATCAACAACAGGTAAGCCGAGCCGTGAGCTTTTTGAAACAAGAGTAGCAAACGGACAGAGCCACAAGTATGATTTCCTTACAGTTGGCTCTATGGGACATACATCATCAATTGCACTTGGTATTGCTATAAATAAGCCGAACCAGAGAATATGGTGCGTTGACGGTGACGGTGCTGTTCTTATGCATATGGGAAGCATGGCAGTTCTTGGTGCAAACAAGCCGAAGAACATAGTTCATGTTGTAATAAACAACGGTGCACATGAAACTGTCGGCGGTATGCCTACAGTTGCTGCACAGATCGACCTGGTTGGAATCGCAAAGGCCTGCGGTTATCCCAATGCAGTATGCGTAGATAATTTCGATGATCTTGACAAGGAGCTTGAAGCTGCAAAGTCAAGAAATGAGCTTTCACTTATCGAGGTAAAATGCTCTATCGGTGCAAGAGATGATCTTGGCAGACCGACTACCACTGCTCTGGAAAATAAGCAGAACTTTATGGAATATATAAAGACTATCAAGTAAAGTTTTTATGATGTATATGTGCAGAGGCTGTATACACAGTTTCCGAATTGATAATATGCTCAAATAATTCCGCAGGTCATGTCTCTGTAAAATACCGGTTGCGGTAAAATAAACTAAAGCAATAGCAGAAAGGACAAATGAAATGGCAACAGTATTTCTTGCAGGCGGTGCCGGTTATATCGGCTCACATACCGCTGTTGAGCTTTTGAACGCAGGCTATGATGTAATAGTTGCTGACAACTATTCAAACAGCTCGCCTGAGTCAATAAAAAGAGTTGAGAAAATAACAGGCAAGTCCGTAAAGCTTTACGAGCTTGATATCAAGGATAATGCCAAGCTTGAAGAGGTATTCAAGGAGAATAAGATAGACGCGGTTATTCACTTTGCAGGACTTAAAGCAGTAGGCGAGTCTGTACAGAAGCCTGTTATGTACTATCGCAATAATATCGACACAACCCTTGCTCTTCTCGAAACAATGGAGAAGTTCGGCGTTAAAAATATCATATTCAGTTCTTCGGCAACTGTATACGGAGAGGCAAATCCTGTTCCGTATTTTGAAACAATGCCGCGCGGTGCTTGTACCAACCCGTATGGCTGGACCAAGTCTATGATGGAGCAGATATTTGAGGACGCAGCAAAGGCTGATAAAGAGCTTTCTGTTATTCTTCTTCGTTACTTTAATCCTATCGGAGCACATGAGTCGGGTATGATAGGCGAGGATCCGCAGGGTATCCCGAATAATCTTATGCCTTATGTATCACAGGTCGCAGTTGGCAAGCGCGAGTGCCTTACTATTTTCGGCAACGATTACCCAACAGCCGACGGTACCTGTACACGTGACTATATCCACGTGGTAGACCTTGCTAAGGGACACGTTAAGGCTATAGACTATATCCTTGCGAATAACTGTATTGAGATTTTCAATCTTGGTACAGGCACACCTTACAGCGTAACTGAGATAGTTGATACCTTTGAGAAGGTAAACAATATCAAGGTAAATCATGTTTACGGTCCAAGACGTGCAGGCGATCTTGCAGAGTGTTATGCAAATGCAGATAAAGCACTCAGGATACTTGGCTGGAAAACAGAAAAGACCCTTGAGGATATGTGCCGTGACAGCTGGAACTGGCAGAAAAATAATCCTGACGGATATAATAAGTGAAAAAAATTATCTGCTCCTGTATGATAAAATACAGGAGCATTTTTATATGGAAAACAGCATGATTTTCTGCACGATAAGGTATATAGATTTCTTATATTTGCCGCGCATTTTCAGCCGACAACGGCAAAGGTTCGTATGATGCTGTACGGTGTATAATAGACGATTTAGCTAAAAAATATGAGGAACAGCACTCCTTTTTTTGAGAAATCTATTGACAAATGACGAAAATGATGCTATAATAAATTCTGTTATTTAAAACTTTGCCCATATATTATTTATAATATATTATACTACATTAACAGTTTATTAATAGTCGAAAAGGAATGTAATACGAACTAATGAGATACACTTTTGTAAAACAACATGACGCAACAGATTGTGCAGCAGCTTGTCTCGCTATGGTATGTTTGCACTATAAGAAAGAAACAACAATTACTCAACTTCGTGATTTAATGGGAACCGATCTAAAGGGTACAAATCTATTAGGTTTATCGAAATGTGCGGATACCCTCGGTTTTACCTCTCAGGCTGTAAGAGTTGACAGAGAAAACTTTTTAACAGATTTTACTTTACCATGTATAGCGAATGTTATAACTAAAGAGGGAATGACGCACTTTGTTGTAGTATTCAAGAAAGTACGCAAAAAAAAGGTCGATTATGTAATTATCGGCGATCCTGCTAAAGATCTTATGAAGATCACACTTGATGAATTCTATGAGACATTTACAGGAACTCTCTTGATCCTGAAGCCAAACGCAAGTTTTGTTCCGGGAAAAGCTGAAAAGGGAAAAGTTTTTAATCGTTTTGTAAAATTATTGACCCCTCATAAAAAGCTATTTGCTTATTCGATCATAGCATCAGTCATTCTGACAGTTTTAGGCATAGTATCATCACTCTTCAATAAGATACTGATGGATGAGATATTGCCGTATAAGCTGAAAGACCCGCTGCTTTTGGTAGTCATTGTCTTTGCATTGCTCGCTGTTGTACAAACATTGATCGGATTTGTAAGACAATGGATGATGATCTATCTTTCACAGAAGATAGATATCCCTCTTCTCCTTGGCTACTTTAAGCATATTTACAAGCTTCCTATGAAGTTTTTTGCATCAAGAAAAACCGGTGATATTATCACACGATTCAGCGATGCATTTACAATCAAAGATATTTTTACCAGTATTGCACTTACTCTTATAATTGATGTTGCAATGGCTATTATAACAGGTGTTATCCTGTTTAATATGAACCTTTCATTATTCGGAATAATCATATGCTTAACTATATGCAGCATACTTCTTGTTTTCATTTTCAAGCAGCCTTATAAAAAGATCAATGAGGAACAGATGCAGCAGACATCAGTTCTTAACTCACAGATCATTGAAGGTCTGCGTGCGGTTGAGACGATCAAAGGAAATGCAAACGAGGATACTGAGCTTGAATGCATAGAAAAGGAATACATAAAGTCTCTCAGGATCGGCATGAAAGAGAGTATGCTTTCAAACGTTCAGGGTTCAATATCAAGCCTTATATCAACTGCCGGAAATCTTATACTTATGTATTTTGGTATAAAGCAGGTTATTGACGGCAAGCTTTCACTTGGTAGCCTGATGGCATTTACAACAATGGCAAATTACTTCATGGATCCTGTAGGCAGACTTGTAGGTTTACAGCTCCAGATCCAGGAAGCAAGCATATCAATGAAGCGTCTTACTGAGATAATGGATTATGATACCGAACAGAGTGAAGGAGAGTTTTCTGAACTTGAATCAATTGACGGAGATATTGAAATAAACAATGTTACATTCCGTTACGGTAACAGAAAGCCTGTCCTTAATAATATTTCATTTAAGATACCAAAGGGTAAAAAAGTTGCGCTTGTCGGCGAAAGCGGAAGCGGTAAGTCAACTATCGCCAAGCTTCTTCTTAAATACTATGAGCCTGAGAACGGTGAAATACTTCTTGACGGTGTAAACATAAATGAATACGAGAACGAGTCTGTAAGAAGAACAATTTCTTATGTTCCGCAGACAATAGAGCTTTTCTCAAAGAGCATCTATGATAACATCAGAGTTTCAAAGATGAATTCTACACTTGAGGAAGTAAAGCAGGCTGCAAAAGAAGCAGATGCACATGAATTTATCAAAAAGCTGCCAATGCAGTATCATACATATCTGCAGGAAGCAGGAAACGGTCTCAGCGGCGGTGAAAAGCAGCGTATAGCTCTTGCAAGAGCGTTCCTTAAAAAGAGTAATTTCTATATTCTTGACGAATCGACAAGTAATCTTGATTTTGCTACAGAAAATCTTATTTTCGATATGATCTACAATAAATTCAAGAAGAAATCAATGCTTATTATCGCTCACCGTCTTGCAACTATCAAGAACTGTGATCTTATACTTGTTGTGGATAAAGGCGAGATCATTGAACAGGGCACACATGAAGAGCTGCTTGCTAAAGGCGGCAGATACCATCATTTGTGGGATATGCAGCAGGGTAACTTTATCATAAAAGACGAGGAAGAAACTCCGCTTGATACTGTTCCTGAATCAGTTGTAGAAGACGATGAGGATACTTTAAGTTATACATAAGATTTTATTGAGATTTATAGGAAATGATAATAGTATTATTAATCACTCAAATAAAACCTTAATCATATATTAATACACCTATGATTGTTTTTCTCTAAAAGGATCAACTTATGAAATTAATAATGAAAATTGCACTGATTTTTTTAATTGTTTCACTGATTGTTGTTTTAATTCTTTTGATTAAAGGAAATAGAATACCAAAGCTTTTAACCATTTCTTTCTTTATAGCCAATATTGTTTTTGTGGTTTTTGCACTCATAAAAAAATAGCTTATCATCATCTATTATTTTATTGCATATTTAATATTATTGTTATGTAGTTGCAGAATTAATATTATTATAAAATTTTTTAGTCTAAAAGATTTGAAAGGAAATTAAAAAAATGTATAACGAAACAATTACAATGCCATCAAACTTCTCAGTTATCGCTGATAATGAGATGACATATATCGACGGTGGAACATATTATTCAAAAATAACTACTTTAGCAGATGCTAAACAGTTTTTAGGTGCAATTTTAGGACTTAATTGGATAGGTGGCGCAGCTTCAGCTATCGGTACTGCTGTATTCGCTGGTTTTGCAATCACAGATATCTATTTTGGTTATAATATCTGGAGAGCACAGGATGCTTATAATGATGTGTGCAAGTGGCAGGGACTTTACGGTTCAAACAGAGCATGCAGAGTTGGCGCAAATATGGTATTATGGGATAAGATTTGTTTAGGCGTTGACGCTGAACTTCTTAACTGGTACTATTAATTAATTATAGTAATTAACTAAATAATAGAATAATGATAATTTCTGCAACTATGTAATAATGATATTAAATGTGCTTTTGTGTGAAATTCAATTAAAGGTAATAGAAAGGGATTATAAAAATGAAAATCAACAATAATGAATTAGTAATGCCAAATAACTACGCAGTAGTTAACGAAGAGGAAATGACTTATGTTGACGGAGGCTGGAGTATTTCGACTAAATGGTATGGTTTTGTAGTAACTCTGACAGATCATGAGGCTGAGGTCGTGGGTAATGCTTCTAATGCTGCTGCGGCTGCAACGGTGTTTGGTGGTCACCCGGTAGTAAAAGCCATTAGTGGAGCATTATGGCTTTTTTCAGCAGACATTGCTCTTAAAAACAGTTTATATCATAACGGTGTAACAGTAACTATAAAAGTTATTTTAAACAATGTTAGTGTTTCACCAATAAAACCAAGTTCCAGTGGGCATTCTAGTAGTGGAAGACATAGATAATATAAAAAGGTTATAAGAAAATAGACTTATATTTCTTTTATGAAAAATGAATATTAAAATGATACTTGCTTAAACGTATCGGAAAGGAATCAAAAATGGAAATGATGTATGATGGGGCATTAGTAATGCCAAAGAACTATGCTGTAGTTAACGAAGAGGAAATGACTTATGTTGAAGGTGGAGGAACTTTTTACATTCAAATTGGTAAAAAAAGTCCAATAATACTAGCGTTGGGAGTTGCAGCAAATATAAAGACAAGAGCTGCTGTGTTAGCAAAATTAGAAGCTATGGGAGTTGCAATTGCAGGTGCTATTGAAGTTGGAACAGCAGGACTGGGTTCTTTATATGCAGGAGCTTTTATTTTATCTTGGTCAAGTGTTGCTTCTGCAATTGCTGGAATGGTAGTAGAAAAAGGCATCAATGCAATTAAAGGAAAGAAATTTAAAATTGCAAGTGGATTTTTTATTCCAAGTTTTACATTTAAATTTTAAGTAATTTTTTAAAAAAATAGTTGCTTTTCTTTTATTAATTGGGATATAAAAGTTATTGAAGTTTATAATATGAGTTGCAGCATTTCACAAAACAAAATCTACACTAATAAAATACATAAATAACATTGTATTTTATGGAAAAGGGGAAGTTTTTATGGAAATGACTTACAACGAAGCATTAGTGATGCCAAAGAACTATGCAATAGTAAATGAAGATGAAATGACATATGTCGACGGTGGCTGGTGTATCGAAAGACACTGGTGGGGACATAATATTTATCTTACACATAAGGAAACTTTAGGACTTGTATTGGGAACAGCTGCAAGTGCGGTAATTGCCGGCTTGGCTTCAGCTGGTATTGCAGCTAAGATCTTAAAGAATATTGCATCAAGTCTTAATCGTCGTGATAAAGGCTATGGTATAAGAGTCAGATTAACGTTCTTAGTTCCTACAGGTGTGTTCTCTTTAAGCAGATCTGAGGAAAAAAATACAGCATCAAAGAACAAAATAATATAATTATTTCGTTTTTAAATCATTAACGTGATTTGCTGCAACATATTATTTATAAAATCTATGCAAGAAATATTTTATGAAATGTATCAGAAAGGGATTAAAAAATGAAAATCAATAATAATGAATTAGTAATGCCGAATAACTACTCAGTAGTTAACGAAGAGGAAATGACATATGTCGACGGTGGCTGGAGTTTATCTCCTGAATGGTTTGGCTTTAGTGTAACATTGACCGATCACGAAGCTGATGTAATCGGTCAGGCGTCAAACTATGCAGCAGCAGTAGCAGCAACATGTGCTCTCTCAGGAAATGAAGTACCAGCAGCTGTTAGTGCAGCGTTGTGGGTTGTTTCAAGTGGTATTGGTTTGCAGAATTCTTATTATCATAGAGGTGTAAAAGTAACAATAAGGATTGTAGGTGGAATTGATGTTTCTCCAATTTATCCACCTGAACCAGCTCATTCTGGTGGTGGTCATGGTGGCGGTGGACACCGTAGATAATAGAATAAAGTGATTTTTTAGTCTGATAACTATGTATCAATAATATTAATAATGAATATAAAATTTTTTTATATTTAAACTATAGAATTGTATGATTTTTGTATCAGAAAGGGATTATAAAAATGAATAATTATAATGGATTAGTAATGCCAAATAACTATGCAGTAGTTAACGAAGATGAAATGACATATGTCGACGGCGGTGGGATTAAAGTTAATCGATCAATGCTGGATAAAGCATATTGCTTAGCTATTGCAACTAAGTATTGTACAGGTTTAATGAATTATTTTTCTGTTGCAAAAGAAATCCATGCTCATGCAGTTATGTATTATGCAATTTTAGCACCTTATACTATTGCTAATATAGCTAATGTTAGTATTGGTTTTGTAAATGAAATCTATACACGTTCTAAAGAAGTTGATCTTGGTAACGACAGTTTAGGAAGAAGAATTGTTTATGAGGCAATCTGGAAGTATGTGTGAATCTAAAATAATAAAATAGAATACGCAGCAATTATTATTACTCGGTGATAATGCCCATGCGCAGGGGCTTTCACATATATTCAGTATGAGTGTACAGCATACTTGATAACAAAATTTATATTACAGTGATACTAAAAAATTTCTAAAAGTATCAGAAAGGACTTAAAAATGGAAATGTGTTATAATAGCGAATTAGTAATGCCAAAGAACTTCGCAGTAGTTAACGAAGAAGAAATGACATATGTTGAAGGTGGCTGGTCAGCAACAGTATATGGTTCATTAAACAATATTAAGTGGAGAATCAATGCTGCAATTGCTGCTTGTGTAGCTGGTGATATTGTTGGTCTTGCAAGCTGTGCAGGTGGCGAAGTTATCCTGAAGGTAATTGGTGGTATTGCTTGCTGGTACTTTACAACAACAGCTGCAAAATTAGAGACTGCTCAAAATCAGTGTGAAAAGTTAATCTCTAAGTATGGCAAAAACAGAAGTGCAAAAATGTACTCAACATGGTCACTTGTTAAGCTGACTGGTTGTGAAGTAAGTGTTTGCTGATAAGTAAATGCTAATAAGGAGTGAGTTTATGTTCAATCTATTATTAAATCGTAAGGTTGTTGGAATAGCTTTTTTGTGTTTGTCATTTCTATTCTTTATTGGAATATTCTTTTTTAAAGAAAAAAAGGCATTGGAAACGGCATCTCTAATATCCTTATTAATAGGTGTCATGACCATTCCTAATAAAGAGTCTTCTGAAGGTTCTTTAAAAAAGCTAATTCCTTTTGCTATTATAATTTTAATTATTATTTGTTTAATATACGTTATTACAAAAAAATGAGTTTATAATCGGTATTAGGAATACTATATTTGCCTTATATAAAGGTGAAAAATTTATAATTTATCTAAAAAATAACATGATACTAAAAATACTATTTTATATGTATCAGAAAGGACTTAAAAATGGAAATGTGTTATAATGATGCATTAGTAATGCCAAAGAACTATGCAGTAATCAGCGAAGAAGAAATGATGTACCTCGATGGTGGTGCAAAAAAATATGTTTGCTCAATATCCGCTACTGCTTGTAACAGATTAGCTGCAGTTGCTTGCATTGCTGGTGGTCTTCTTACAGCAATTTGTGGATTAGCAACAGTAGTATCTGCTGTTGCAACAGTTGCTAGCTTAGGTTCTACTGCAGCTGCAACTGCTATATTAGGTGGAATAACTTGTGCAGTTGCAGGAGTAACAGCTGCAATTTCTGGATATCTCTGGCTGGCAAGCACATATAATGGATTAAATGTATATTATGATAGTTCAGCTTGGTTCAATAAGATTTCAGTTTCAATTAGAAAGTAATTAATCTCTTAATAATATTTGATACTAAAAATATTATTTTATATGTATCAGAAAGGACATAAAAATGGAAATGTGTTATAATGATGCATTAGTAATGCCAAAGAACTATGCAGTAATCAACGAAGAAGAAATGATGTACCTCGATGGCGGTGCAAAAAAATATGTTGGATATATATCAGCTAATACTTGTAGCAGAGCAGCTGCAGTTGCTGCTATTGGCGGTGGTATCCTTACAATTCTTTGTGGAGCAGCTACAGTAGTATCTGCTATTGCTACTTTGGCTTCTTGTGGCACTCTTGCTGCTGGAACTGCAATATTGGCTGGTATAACTGCCGTTGTTGGTGGCGGAACCATGGTAATTTCTGGATATCTCTGGCTGGCAAGTACATATAATGGATTAAATGTATATTACGATAGCTCAGCTCGTTACAATAAGGTTTCAGTTTCAATTAGAAAGTAAGTAATTCTTTGATTCTGAAGTTTGAAAACTGAAGAGATATTATGAAATTCAGTAAGTTTTACTGAATAAGGTAGTATTGTGGCAACATATCCTGTAAAAGGGATATGTTGCCATATCAAAAGGAGGGAATATTTTTGAATTCTCCAAATAGAAAATATATATATATTCAGATAGTGGTGGGGGTATTAACTTTTATTATGGGCTTAGCTACTACTATTTACGGTTGCTTATTTTTGGCGGGAAAAATTAATGGAAATATAAAAACATGTATTCTTTTGCTTGGTGTATGTTTTGCGTTAGTTATTGCTTGTTATGCATTATTTTTATTCAATAATCATAACAAAAACAAAGACAAAAAAAATTGAATTAATACGTAAAGTAAATTATGTTGTTAGGATGGATAATAAATGAATAATAAAATACAAATAAGCGAAAATAAAGTTTTAAAGCTTGTAAATGCATTAATTGTAGAGATTAATATTAAAGATAACAACGATGTAAGTCAAAATGTAATTCAGATGGAGAATTATATAAAGTCAAAGGGCGCAATGCCAATTGGACCATTAATTCAGAAAACACAGTATTCTATAAACGATGAAGGACAGCTTGAAGTCCATACGTATTTCCTTAGGCAGTCAAATAATTTTATTCATAATGTTGAAGCACCATATAAAATGGAATCGCTTCTTCGCGTGCGTAATTGTATGTATGCTCATTATGTTGGTCCGGAAGAAAAATTAAAACTTGCTTACGATAAAATAAACGTTACTGCTTTTGAAGAAGATATAGAGCTTTTAAATGAAAACTATACAATTTTTGTAAATCAGCAGGATGATGAACTTGTTGCTGATATTTTCGTGGAGAAAAAATCAGATGAGTAAGAAAAGCATAAAAAATATATCCGACTTAAAAGACAGTCAGTTACTTTATGAAAAAGATGTACCTCCTTTTGGATATATTGTAATTAGTATGATTGCCATATTGCTGATTGTTGTAACAATATGGAGCATAAAAACTCCCAAGACTTATGTGATCAAAAGTCAGGGAATGGTAGAAAGCACAAACAAGAATTATATAATGTCCGCATACACGGGCGAAATAAAACAGATGAATATTTCCGAAGGCAGTTTTGTTGAAGAGGGAGATGTCCTCTTTACAGTAAAGAGCACGGATCTGGATCTTCAGGAGGAACAGATCTCCGGACAGATAGATGTTTACAGTGAAAATATCAGTCAGTTAAAAAAATTAGAGCAGTCTATAATGGACGGAAAAAATTACTTTGATATTAATAAAGACGGCGACAGACAGTATTACAATCAGTATGAGGCTTATATGAGTCAGATAGGACAAAATGATATCGATACAAGTACGTATAAGAATTATGGCTATTCAGATGCTCAGATAGAGGCCGAACTTGAAAAAAGCAATGCTAAGATCTCAGAGATATATTATTCTACATTGAGATCAATAGATGAGAAGATCATGCAGTATGAAGACGAGATCAATAAACTGAAGGTTCAGGGTAATGCTATTGAAAACGGTCAGTCTGAATATCAGGTGTTAGCTAATACCTCAGGTATCGTTCACATGATGAATGATTACAAGGAGGGCATGGTAGTTCAGGCAGCAAGTGCAATAGGCAGCATAGCAAATGAGAATGATGATTATGTTGTAACAGCTTATCTCAGTGTTAATGATAGACCGAGAGTGTCTATAGGTGATGATGTCAATATCGAGGTAGTTGGTCTTGCACAGAATAATTACGGCAACTTAAAGGGAAAGCTTGTTTCGGTTGACAGTGATATTACATCAAATCAGGATGGAAGTCAGACATTTTTCAAATCGAAGATCGAAATTGAAACTCCGTATTTGATAAGCAGCAAAGGTAATAAAGTAAATATATCAAATGGTATGTCTGTAGAAGCAAGAATAAAATATGATGAGCTTTCATATTTTGATTATTTACTTGAATCATTAGGTTTACTCATGAGGGATTAATTATGAAGAAAACAATACGTATTGTATTGGCATCTTTTTTGATGCTTGCAATGCCATTTAATATAAATACTTATGCAGCAGCAGAGACTTCAACAGAACAGATACACATTGATACTAATACAGTCGGTGAGTCATCTGAAGCTGATCAGCAGGCTGAGCATAATATAGAGTATAAATTTGAGGAAGATTTTCCATCAGATGATAATGATGAAGGCGATTCTGAAGATAGCCTGAATTATATTGCACCTACAACGGAGTATGTACCCGTTGAGGAAATAGAACTCGGTGAGTACAGGGATGAAATGTATGTCAAGGAATCACAGAGTATTTCGGCGACAGTTTATCCGGTCACAGCTTCGGGAAAAAACATTCAGTATTCGACATCTGATTCTTCAGTCGCAACAATTACCGCAAGCGGAAAATTGACTGCTGTTGGAACCGGAAATTGCCGTGTTTACGCAGAATGTGACGGCGTTTCAGCATATTTTGACATGAAGGTCAGAGTTAAGACAGAAGCTATCAATGTTAAAAGCAAGTATATTGTTATAAAGCCTGATGAACAGTTTAATCTTGAGGCAAGTGTAAGTCCGGCAGGTGCTTCTCATAATCTTACATTCAAATCAAAGGACGAATCTGTTGCAGTTGTAGGAAATGACGGTGTTATAACAGCAAAATCATCAGGAAGCACTTCTGTTATTGTATCCAATGAAGATTCGACTATTCTTGTCAACGTTATTGTAAGTACTGACGACAAGGAAGCAATTGCTCAGAACAATACTGATAACGGCAATGAGATCAATAATAACAAGTCTGACAGCTTAACAGAGCAGATCAGAAATTCAAATGATAAGAAGATCGTCGTAAAGGGAATAAAGAAGATATCATCTTCTGCTTTAAAAGCTCTTTACGGTACTGATAAAACACTGATCGTAGAGCTTGATGATTATGATCTGTCAATAAGAGGACAGGATATTTTCAATGCAAATAACGAGATAGATACACAGCTTGATATATCAAGCACAGACGAGGGTGTATCTGTAAAGATCGTTGATGATAAGAAATTACCGGGTACTATCGGTATCACATTAAAGAATACTTCCAAAAAGTACAAGTATTTCTATCTTGTAGATGGAAAAACAAATGATTACCGCAGACTCAATGCTCTTTCAAATAATATGTTCAAGATCAGCAGTGTGGGAGAGTATTTCCTTTCCACTAAAAACATGGAGCATTTTAAGATCAATTTATTATGGGTCTTAGGAGCTGCCGGTGTCATATTAACGATGTCATTGATCTACATTTTCTCAAAGAAGAAATACTGGTTCTGGTAAGATCATAATAAAAGTCCGATTTCAGATCGGACTTTTTTATTTATGCTCTGATATTGACATTAAACCCCATTAGTGCTATAATCGGCTTGTAAAATAAAAATCGAACAGGTAAAGATACAATGAAAAAAATAAAGACTATATTTATATTCTGCGGTATATTACTGATACTTGCTGCATTGGCATTGTGCTGCTATAATATAATGCAGGATAACAAAGCCTATAATGAGTCGCAGAAGGTAATGAAAGAGCTGATAAAGCTTATACCTGAACAGACAACGCAGGTCAGTGCTGAAAAAAATACTGAAAATCCTGCTGATGACCTTTTTGCGCAATATCAGCAGAACAGCGATAATGCGGATACTCCTGTTCCTGTAAGTGTGAACGGCAGAGATTACTGCGGATATATAACACTTCCGACCCTTGAGCTTGAACTGCCTGTTATTGACAATTGCAGCTATGAGGCTCTGGAGATATCACCGTGCAGATTCAGCGGTACTGCATCTGAAAGGGATCTTATTATTGCAGCGCATAATTACAACAGCCATTTCGGCAGAATCGCCGACCTTGATTACGGAGATGATATTCTCTTTACCGATACCTGCGGCAAGGTCTACAGATACAAGGTCGATGATATAAGCGTACTTGACGGCAGCGATTCGGAGGGAATGTTTTTCGGAAAGAATGATTCATGGGATATAACCCTATTTACCTGTACCTTGAGCGGACGCAGCAGAGTTGCTGTAAGAGGCTGCAGATACGATGAATAAAATATGCCCCGAAGTAATGTCATATTGCTTCGGGGCATTGCTTATTTCAGGTTATTCCTTATCGTCCTTTTTTCCTTTTATGAGTACGCCTAACGTTATCAGAACAAGTCCGCCTGCAGTGAGGGGGATAACAGGCCACCAAAGCTGTCCTGTCTGTGTAAGAGGCGGCAGTATTGATGTCTGGGTTGTTTTTGCAGTCGTTTTCGTTGTAGTTGCAGTGGCAGATGTTGAATTTGTCTTGACAGTCTGATCTATTGATGCAGAGGTAGTTGTGGCAGTGCCCGTGGTGACAGAGGTCGTCACTGTGGTATACTCAGGGGCGTAGCTGTTTTTTATGAGGTACTGGTTACTGTTGAAGTCTATTATTACAGTATAGTTTGTGGGAATATACCGCTCCACCACATACCAGTCGTTTACAGGAGCAAGATCGTTCCAGCGGTATTCCCAGTTGTTTTCCTCGTTAAGAGTTACTGTGTCGAATATCCTGTCGTTGCAGTAAAGGTCGACCGTAACATATGTGGGGTGAGGTATGCTGTCGGGAGTATCGTTTATCCAGACCTTTTTAACAGTGTATGATTCCACGGTGTTGCTGAGGGTAATATATGCAAATTTCGGATAAGCGTCATAGCTGAAGATGACATCGCTGTCATTGGCTTCAAGAAGCAGTGTAGACGGCACATAGAATGTTTCGTCAACTTGCAGAGTTTTACCCACAGCAAGATATACGCCTTTGCTGAGACCACTGAATACGAGCTCACCGTTTTTATCGGTCTGACCTTCGGCAACAGGAGCTATTTCGTCAACAACGGCGTAGCTTGCGATAGTTTTAGCGATCTGCTCCACATTCTCTTCGGTTATATTGCCTGTATCTATCGGATAGGCTGCAAAAGCGCCTGTAAGCGCTATGCCGCTGCCTGAACGCTCGCCTACTCTGTATATGCGCCATTTCATGCCTGTAAGTACAACGTCATCTTTTCGGCAGATAAGCTGTATCGAGCGGACTGTATCGTCCTCACAGCTGACTGTAAACGGTATGCAGAATATAAAGCATATCATTACTGAAAACATCAATGCTGCAAAGCGTCTGAGTTTTTTTTCTTTATCAGGCATGAGATCACCTCTTTATCTTTTATTTGTTTCGTTTTTTGTCCCGTCTGCCCGTGAATATCCAGTATATGACAAGGCATACAAGCACGGGGATAACAATGAACGGGAGAACTTTTATCTCGTCAACGGGAACAGCGTCTGTGGGTACTTTTGCAACGTGAGGAGTTTCACTGTCTATCCTGTGCGCCCTGACCAGCAGACGGTGGGTATTGATACCGTAAGGGGTACAGGTCATAAGAGTAACGAGATCCTTGTCGGGTACAGCTGCCAGCCTGTCGGTTTCGTAAGGGAGTACCGTGGCGATCTCGTCCACCTCATAGTCCAGGACCTCATCGAGAACGGTTATGCGGAACGTGTCATTTTCGGTAAGCTGGTCAATATCAGTGAAAAGCCTTGCAGACGGAAGTCCGCGATGGGCTGATATTACAGAGTGACAGCCCTTGCCGCCTATGGGCAGCGAAGTTCCTTCAAGATGTCCCACAGCTACATTGAGCACTTCGGGACTTGTGCCGTGGTATATGGGAAGATAAGCATTTATCTTAGGTATCTCGATATATCCGATTATACCTGTTCCCGTAATATCAAGGATATCCTCGTAGCCGTCAATGCTTTTGTAATCACTGAGAGGGGCATTAAGCCTTGCAAGCTCGCTGTTGTATTTTCGTGCCTTTTCAAACTGTTTCTCCTTGTCGGCTGTGTCCATATTGCTTACTGCCTGATCGTATATGGCGATAGCGCGGGACTGTTTATTGGAATTCCACCAGTTGCTGAATGATGGATATATCATTATGCCAAGTCCTGCGGCAAGAGCAGCGATAAGGAATATATTTACGATAAGATCGCGTTTGCTTTTCATTTTACTTTGCCGAATGAGCCGACTGGTGCGACTCGCATATAAACTTTCCCGATGATGTTTTCTTCAACGGCACAGCCAACGGCAGTTGAACGGCTGTCCACGGAAGTGCTCCTTTCGTCACCCATTACAAAGTAACGTGACTCGGGAACAGTAAACGGAAATGAGATATCACATTCGCCAAAAGAGAGCTCGCTTACATAGGGCTCGTCAAGCTTCTTGCCGTTTATTTCGACGGTGCCGTCGTCAAGAATGTTTATGATATCGCCGGAAGTTCCGATGACGCGTTTTACGAGCACCTTTTTGTTATGGTAGAAGGCGATGATATCGCCTTTTTTTATGTCTGATGACTTATTGCAGAGTACGACCTGCCCCTTTTTCAGAGTGGGCTCCATGCCGCTTCCTGTGATCCTGAATACAGGGAAAATAAAATTGCAGACAAGAACAATAACGGCTGCGGCAGTTACAAGTGAGCAGACTGTGCCAAGCAGTGACTTTGCAAATGCTTTCTTGTATTTTTTTGTAGTTTTGATCCGGTCATTGCCATTTTTTTCATCCATGATAGTGTACGCAGCCTCTCTGTATATACATATTGTAATAAAAATATAGATTAATACGATAAATCAATATCACTAAAAATAATGCATTTATATAAAATTGATACTTTGCGGTCGGAAGTCACTTTTCACCGTGACCTTCGTATGTATATTATACTTCCTTAGAGTGTGACAAGTCAATCATTAAATTTGAAAAATATATAAATAAAGCCAAATTTCGGCGGAGCTTACAATATACAGGTGTTTCTTTGGGCAAAATGCTTAAAAATTAAAGGACTGAGAACGAAAAATTAACAATGTGTGAAGGCGGAGCTATTTAGTGCAAAACGTGCCGAGATCATCTCGATGTACGAATAGTGGTATGACTTTTCTATGGTTAAAGCACACAAAGTATGGCGTGCATATTGGTGCTATCCTACAAAAAGAATGTATTGTGTTTAAAAATCGCAAAAACAGGTTGACTGTGTTTATTGACAAATGGTATAATATAAATACCTTATAGGGGTAATAATTTATTATATGGAGAATCACCATGACTGATAAGGAATTCAAACACCTCAAAAGAAGTGATCTGATATATATTATATACGAATACCAGAAAAAGCAGGAGGAGCTTGTTAAGGAAAATGAGGAACTCCGCGAGAAGCTGAAAGAAAAGGAAATGAAAATAAGCAATGCAGGTTCTCTTGCAGAAGTCGCCGCAAAGCTCAACGGACTTTTTGAAGCGGCACAGCAGACTGCTGATGATTATATGAGCCAGCTTGAAAATACTGCGGCTGCTCAGGCTGAAAAAAAGGCTGAAGCGATAATAAGGGAAGCAAGGGAAAAAGCGGAGAAAATTATTTCCGAAGCCAATAAAGGCAGCGTTGAAAACAAAAATAATGATTAAAAGGACTGTTGGATATGTCAGCAAATAAAAGTGTTCCTGATTCTATGCCCTCGGTGGAGCAGGTCGAGGCGGAATTAAAAAATATAAACTACAAGAAAAAATTCAGAGCAACTCTGCTCAGTACCGTGTCCATACTTATTGTTGTTGCAGCAGTTGCTGTGCTTGTGTCCACATTGTTTTTCCCTGTGGTGCAGGTAGCAGGAAGCAGTATGGAGCCGTCTTTGAAGGAAGGGGATATCCTCGTGCTTTTAAAGTCGGATAAGGTAAAATACGGAGAACTATGCTGCGTTTCATGGCAGAACAAATCGCTGCTGAAGCGCGTTATCGGACTTTCGGGGGACATGATAGACATTGACGGAAGCGGGAACGTCTTTGTCAACGGTGAGCTTCTCGATGAACCTTATGTCGAGGAGAAAACACTTGGAAAATGTGAGATCGAATTCCCGTATCAGGTGCCCGAAGACAAGATATTCATACTCGGCGATCAGCGCGAGTCCTCTGTGGACAGCAGAAGCTCCGCTATCGGCTGCGTGGGAAAGGATCAGATCGTCGGAAGGGTACTGTTTAAGGTATGGTCTAATTAATATCGCAGAAAGGAGAACGGTGAAATAGATGAAAAACTATTTCGACAGTTTTTATGAGATAATTCATAAAAACAGTGTTAAGCGACGGCGTATGATATCGCTGCTGCTTGTTTTATCAATATTTGTTTCATCGGGTGTTCTCTGGGAGCTGCGCGATACGGTCATCACTATGGTGAACGAGCCGCTCTGCGGTATTGAGGAGCATGAGCATACCGATGAATGCTATGAGTACAGGCTCGTCTGCGGACTTGAAGAAAATGAGGAGCATACTCATACAGATGAGTGCTACGAAAAAGTTCTTGTTTGCGGTCACGATGAGCATTTCCACACAGCCCTCTGCTATACAGATGAGGAGCTTACGGAAAACAGTGTTCAGTCGGAAGATGACGAGGATATAATTTCTATTGAGCTTCCTGCTGATGACGAGAATGAAAATGTAGAGCTGCCTGTATTTAAGCTGGGCAATGATTCAGTCAGGGTAATGGACGGTGAAGGCTCTGCTGTACAAGACGACGAATATAATCCTGTACCGATAGAGACAATAGATAATATCGCAAAAGGTATCACGTTTACGCTTTTTGATTATCACGATCCCGAAAATGCCCTTGAAGCAAGGCAGAATAACTACGGTATATCATGGGATTCAGAGCGTAATCAGTGGGTACACAACAATATAAAATATGTTGGTGTGAACTATGATTTTGAAAAAAATCAAAATAGAAATATCTACAATGATATCCTGTTCTTTGCTTATGGTACACCTGCTTTCACAGGTGAGGTCGGTACATTCAATGCCGAAGGCAATAATGCTTATAAGAACTATCAGCGTGACTGGGATACTGTAAATGACAGATATAATCCAAGCAAGAATAACTATGCGGGCGATTATAACAAAGATGCCAGTGGTAATACATTATCGGGAAACAGACCTGTACAGGGTATCGTTGTAAATCAGCTTGTTGACGGATATCCAAAGATAAACAATGTAGTAAACGGAGAAAACTTCGGAAGCAGTCTGGCTTATTTGTTTAACGACACTCCGTCGGATTATAAAACTGTTTATAAGAACGTAAACCATCTGCTCAAGGATAAAGACGGTCATCTTGTTTACAACAGTGATAAGAACTACGCTTACTTTGATAAAGATACGAACAACTTTATTATTTATAACGGTACTTATCATATCATTAACGATAATCACCACAGAGCAGGTGATCATAATAACCGTACAGATGAAACTTACGAGCAGAAAAACGGCTACGAAATGCAGATCGGCTTCTTCCCGTTCGACCAGTATAATACCGAGCGCCGCGACCCGAACTTCGATGGAGGCAACGACTTCAATCATCATTTCGGACTGAAAATGGAAGCTGAATTTATCAATGTTCCTGATCCGAGTGAAGCGGTAATATTCAAGTACAGCGGCGACGATGATATGTGGGTATTCGTTGACGGAAAGCTGCTGCTCGACATAGGCGGTATCCACGAACCTGCGGAAGGTCTTATCGACTTTACACATGGTTATGTGTGGGTGCAGGACGATATATACGGTCAGAGCTACTCCGAGATAATGGACACGGAAGGAATGAACACCGGATTGAAAGAATCGGAATTGCCTGATAATTTCGCTGCTGACAATGGTCACAAGTGGATAGTAAAGTCTATAGGAGAGCTTATCGGTTCTGACTGGGATAACACAGCGAATCACAAGCATGAGATCAAGATGTTCTACCTTGAGCGAGGCGGCTGTTATTCAAACCTTGCAATGGATATGAATCTTCCTACGGTAAGACCTTTGAGCGTAACCAAGAGCGTTGACTATAACGGTCATTACTCAGACGATTATGACAGCAAGGACTACAGCTTTACCGTATATGAAAAGGTAAACAACGAGATCGTTCCTGCAAATTTCGGTGATGGTACCAGTAATACATTCACATTAAAGGCAGGTCAGCGAAAAGATTTCTATGATCTTGCGGAAACAAGGGAATTCTATGTTGTCGAAACAGGAATAGATACGAATGTCTTCTCGGGCGTAAACGTCAACGGTGTATCAAAGGGAGCGTTCATCACACCTATAGGAAACACCAATATCGTAAGCGGAGATGCTGTGCCTCTCAGCAGCGTAAATCAGTATGATTTCACGAATGTGGTCCGTGAGGAGCAGACAACGATAAATGTCAATAAATCATGGATAGAAACAGGCGGAAGTTCAGGAAACGATGATAGTAAGCATGATACACATTCGATATACTTCAAATTGTATCGGGCTGATTCCCTTGATTCGGGAGGCCCTAAACAGATCGAGATAAACGGAGTTTCTACGTTTACTCTGAACAAGGGAAATAACTGGACGATGTCGTTTTCAGATCTGCCGTCACGATATGGAGAGCATATATATACCTACAGCGTTAAGGAGCTGAATGTGCCTGACGGATATGAGGTATCTTATGTCTCGAATGGCAGCGGCGGTTTAACGATCAAAAACACAGCAAACAGCGACGCTGAGTTATGGGTCAGAAAACAGTGGATAGATGCACCGACCGATCAGCAAAAGCCTGTTGAGCTCCTTTTGAAGCGCAAGAGAGTTTCTTCATCAAGCACACCTGCATCGCTGACTATAAATCTTCTTGATCCCGGAGGCAATCCTCTTAATTCTGTTACTACAAGCGGAGTCTACGGAGGCGGAAGTGTCGAGTTCAGTCTTGATGTTCCCGGTACAGTTAATTACTGGTGGTGGGACGATGATTATAAAGTTAACGGGCAGGAACGATACTATAAGCTGTCATCAGAATCCCTCGGATTCAGAAAGCTTGGCGACAAGCGGTTCGAGGTCTCAAATCTGCAAAAAGGAAGCAATACGATAGATATCAAGATCATTGCTGACAATACAGATGACAGCCTGCTGCTTCTGCACCATTCGTTTACGAGAACTTCCAATGAATGGGAGGTTAATGGTGATTCATCTAATTCCAAGATACTTACAAGCGGCGGCAGTGCATATGCAAAGGGCGACGGACTTCTTGTAAGAGAAAGAACCAAAGACTGGCACGGTGTAAGGCTCAAGCTTGATCCTTTGAAATTCAAGGCAAATCATACCTATACCTTCAGTGTGTATGTCAAGTATGATAATGAAGCTTCTTTTCCTGCAAATGCGGGATTTGTAATGACATTCAATGACGGTCTTGAAAGCAGTACGAGCTACAAACGAGTCGCAGTGCAAAACGTACAGAAGGGTACGTGGACGCAATTGACCGGTACAGTTACACTGCCGGATGACATCAACCCTTATGGAATGTTTTTGCTTATCGAAACCAATGACAGTGACGGAAACGAAAATACTTTTAATGGACCTGCAGAATTCCGAATGGACGAGTTTACGGCTGTTGAAGGCTATAAAGATGTTTCTGTTGCAAGTGATACGGGCGTTGTAACTATTTCACCATATACATGGTATAATTCGGATTTTTCAAAAGGTCTTGAGGATTGGGATAGGTTTGGAAGTTCTGATCTTATCTTGGAAAATACCGATCAATTTTCTGATAGATATTATCTTCGCGTTAGTGGAAGAACAGCGACTTATCAGGGCGCAATGCTAAATCTTTCAGAATTAGTTCCTGGAAACACATACAAAGTTCATGCTGTAGTTTCTGGTAACGCCGAGGATGGTGATCGCAACTTTAAAATTACATTTAATGATGGCAATGGTAATAATAAAACTGTAAAACAAGCAGAGACAGTTAATAATTATGCTTGGGCATTCATAGATACGAATTTTATGATTCCAGCAACAGCCACAAAAAAAGATATGTATATGTATATTGAGTCTGGAGATTCTTATGCTTACAGAATTTATGAGTTTACTATCTCAGATTTGAGTTTCTCAGATACAAAAGACGGCTACGAACTCAAAAACGGTGTCTATGTATCAAACAACAATCAGTATCAGATAGCAGTGGATACGGCTTCTATAACATCTCCGCGTTTTTACAGCGACAGCTATGCGGTGGATCCTGATTTTTCAATGACTATTCCGCTCAGCAGCGCGAACAGCTGGGAACAGCATTATACTAAGGAAGCTTTGGGAGAAGAAACGGGCTATCGTTATCTCTACTATGTTGTATCTGAAAATGTCATTGGAGCAACGGTTGATCAGGATTATGTAATGCTCCCGATCGAAAACAACAATGTTGCTTCAAATGATTCAAGCAGCCCTATTCTTGTAAAAAACAAAAATATCAAATTCAAACTGCCGGAGACCGGGGGCGGCGGCACAGGTCGGATATACTTTTTCGGCGGAGTGCTCACGGCAATTGGAATAATAAGTCTATCCGCCTTGTACAGGCGAAAAAGGAGGCGAGTGTGAAATGGCTTCCTGAGTACATAAACGGCGGATAAAAACAAAGACAAATTAACAAAAACGGAGGTAAATTATATGAAAAATAGTAAAAGATTTTTAGCGATGATGACAGCAGGCTTTTTAGCTATCACACCTATTGCGGCAACTGCTATGACAGCGGTGGCAGCAACAATAACTGTAAATAAAGTTACAGGTGATACTGTAGCACATACCTATAAGGCTTATCCTATCATAACAGGTACACTCGCAGCAGACGGCGAAACTCTTACATCTATGACTTGGAATGCCGGAATAGATCTTCCAACATTAGAAACTGCTCTGAAAGCATTTGACAGTGAAAGATTTGTTGCTTTTAGTAGCAGTGGTACAGTTACAACACCTGATCAATTCGCAACTATGCTTGAAGGTATGACAGCCGCTCAGAAGGAAGAGCTGGCTAAGGTGTTTAATACATCCGGCGTTATTACAGGAGAAGGAACAGCATTAACAGCAAATGCTGATGGAACTGCGTATGAAGCTACTTCTCTTTCTGACGGTTGGTATGTTATTAAAGATGAAACTTCACCAATAACAGGTACTGTAAGAAGTGCTAATATTCTTGAAGTAAAAGGAAATACAGCTATAACCCCTAAGTTTTCTCTTCCTACACTTGATAAGCAGATAGTATCACCAAATCCAAATTCTACCTATGATGCAAATACTGCTTCTATTGGTGATATTGTAACTTATACTATTAATTTGAAAGTTCCTGATACAAGAGGCTATAATAAGTATTTTTATGTTGTAACGGATACTCTTTCTCCCGGCTTAACTTATGCAGGTACTACTTCCGTAACCATAGACGGAAACACAATAGAATTAGATACTACGCCGGCAACGTCAGAAAGAGGTAAGTATAATATTGATGTTAGTGAATACAGCACTTCAACAGGAACAACAATCAAATATGTATTTGAAGACTTCCTCGGTTATGTAGAAAATACACCTGGTGTTGCAGTTGGTGATGACATTGTTATCACATATACAGCTACACTTAATGATAAAGCAGTTATAACTGATGCAGGTAATCCAAATAAAGCTAAGCTGGCTTATTCCAACGACCCGAACCACGATTATGCAGGAACTCCGGCAACAACTCCTGATGAACCTGCTTCTGGTGAGCCTACAGGTGAAACACCTGAAGATGAAGTAAAAACATATACATCAGCTATTAAGATAACTAAAGTCGATCAGGCTAATAGACCGCTTAAAGGTGCTACTTTTACACTTACAGGTGATTCAGTAAAAACTGTATTGGTATCAGGCTCATCATTTGTTGAAGATGATACCGAAGCAGCTGCATATTGGAAGCTTAAAAACGGCTCATATACAACTGTTGATCCGGCAGGCGTAGTTAATGCATCCGATATTTACGATAGTACAACTCAAAAGTATAAGAAAGTTGAATCAACACCAACATCACAGACAAAAACATCAAGCGTAAATGTTTCTGCAACTGTTGATGATTCAGGTATACTTACATTTACAGGACTTGGCGCAGGTACATATACTCTTACAGAAACTCCTCCGGACGGATATAATCCGATTTCACCGATCGTCATAACAATTGGAAATTCACCTTCACCAAGTACAAGTGCTCCTAACTGGACAGTTGCTTCAGGAGAATCATCATATGTATCGCTTTCAGGTAATACATATAACGTTACTATTACAAACTCTAAGGGCTCGACACTTCCGACAACAGGTGGTATCGGTACAAAGCTGTTCTACATCATAGGCGGACTGCTCGTAACAGGTTCAGTAGTTCTTCTCGTAACAAAGAAGAGAATGAAGGCTAATGAGGAATAAGCTGATAAAACAATAATTACAGCAAATATCTGAAATGCTTGTGCAGCGGTGGAGCTTCCTCCGCTGCACTGCAATTTTAACTACAAGGAGCTTTTGATGAAGCGTATCATTATCAGGTCGCTGCCTTTTGCAGCATTGTTTATAGGATTATTCCTGCTTTTGTATCCGACTGTCAGCGAGTATATAAATGCGCTGCATCAGTCAAAGGCTATTCAGGCTTATAACGAAATAACTGCTTCCATGAGCAGTGAAGATAAAGACAAGATGCTTGAAGCCGCAAGGGAATACAACAGCAGAGTTGCTTCCGCAGAGAATCCCATCATAGAACCCGAAAAAATACAGGGATATTATGATACCCTTGATATTACGGGAACAGGTATTATGGGGTATCTTACAATTGAAAAAATAAAGGTAGAGCTTCCTGTATACCACAGCGTAGATGATAATGTACTACAGGTGGCTGCGGGACATCTTCCCGGAACGAGCCTTCCTGTAGGCGGAGCAGGGACTCACGCTGTTATGTCCGGACATCGCGGACTGCCAAGTGCAAGACTGTTTACCGATCTGGACAAAATGGAACTCGGCGACATTTTCTATATTACAGTAATGTCAGATGTGATCACTTATCAGGTGGATCAGATAAAAACTGTGAAGCCATATGAGATAGACGACCTGAAAATAGATCCCGATAAGGACTATTGTACGCTTTTTACCTGTACTCCTTACGGCATCAATTCCCACAGACTTCTTGTAAGAGGTGAAAGAGTTGAGACAAAGGAAGAGTACAAGGTATATGTAGCCAACGACGTATTCATCATTTCTCCTTTTATTGTAGCTCCGATAATAGCTGCACCAATACTGCTTTTTCTGCTGATCCTGCTTATGGTCAAGGGCGGCAAAAAGCATAAAAAACAATAAAAACAACAGGGCAGTCTGAAAAACTGCCCTGTTTGTTATTCCACTGATTATTATTACTACAAGTATACAGAATGTTATAAAAATTTGAATTATTGCCATTTTCTCTTGACATTCTATACATTTTGTGATATTATATATACATAGAGATGATCTAAAAGGTTAGGAGGGGTATTTATGAACGAGCATGAAAATTGTATTAAAGCTGATTCAAAATTCAAGGGCTTTACACTTATTGAGCTTATCATTGTTATTTGTATCATCAGTGTACTTGCCGCTATGCTCGTTCCGAGCATTTTGGGCTATGTAGAGCTTGCCAGAAACAGAGCAGATGTATCTGCTGCCAGTGCTGTCTGCAAGGCTATTCAGGCAGAGTGTGCTATGGACACTGACAGAATAGAGTCATTTACAAAAAATCCGTGGCTGGCAGGTGTTAATGCTGACGGCAGTAAATATGCAGCAGACGATCACGGTTATGTTTATGTAGACCATAATGAAGTCCGTGTCAGCAGCTATGCCATTGCAAAGATACTTGAGGAAAACGGGTATATAACGTCGGCAGGCAAAAATGTGGGCGATATCAAGGAATATAAATATAAAAAAGATAAGTGCAAGGGACTTCTCTGCAAGTCCACAAAGAAATGGTACCGCTATCAGATAAATATAAATTACCGAGGCGGCGAGGTGCATTTTACATATTCTGCCAATTCAAAAGACGGTGAAACATATAATATTTCCGGTCAGAGCAGCGGAACCAATTTGCACGATCAGAAAGCATCTGAGATATTTGCAGGTATGATCGGCGGTGAAGCTGACGATATCGTTTCGCTTCCGTCATTGTAATTGCCCCAACTTTATTTATATAAAGCCCCCTAATACAAACAAAAAACACGCCTTTGGCGTGTTTTTTGTTTATGTCAGAATTTTCCTATACTTACCAGCTGAGCGGTAAACATCTTGCATTTTGGACAGAAGGTTATTGAGCCTCGTGTTTTTCTCAGAAGTGTGGAATGACAGCCGGGACATTCATGCCTGAATTCAATGGTCAGGGTGAAGTCCTTCTGGTTTAATGACATTTCCTTTGCTATCTGCACGGAAAACTGTCTGCATTCCATACATTGATACAGATCGGTATCACAGTTGACATACATTTTTTCACGTTCGTTTTTTATGAGCTGTCTGACGGTCTCTCCGTATTTTCCATAAAGTGCGGCACTGCGCAGTTCTTCTTCTGCTTCTTCGGTCCTCTTTTTGTAGTCTTTTGTCATAAGTCTACCGCCGACGAAAAATTCTTCTTCGTATCCGCACTCTTCGCATTTATACTTGTAAGATGTTCCCATAGTCACCGCTCCTTTCGTATTATATTTTATATTAACACAAGTCGGTAAAAAAATCAAGTATATTATAGCGAGTCCTTTGGCTAAATAGGTATTTTATGCAATGCTTGTGTCGATTTTTTATCAAATTCATAGATTTGTATAAGTGACCATTGATTTTTTCAGAGCTGTATGATATAATGTGATTATAAATTTATATGGGGGTATATGTATGGTCATAAGACACATTACTGAAAAAGATGATTATTCAGCTGTCAGAAATATATACGAAAAGAGCTGGAAGTTTGCATATAAGGGGATAATTCCGCAGGATTACCTTGACAATATACCGAAGGAAAAATGGGGCGGTAATATCCTGAAAAACGGAAGGACGGAAATAGGTGCTTTTGATGGTGACAAGATAGTCGGCACTGCAAGCTTTTGTCCCTCACGCTGGGATAATTTCAGCAGCTGCGGCGAGATAGTAACTATTTATTTGCTGCCCGAGTATATCGGCAAGGGGATAGGCTCTGAGCTTCTTAAAGCCTGCATCGGCGAGCTGGAGCTTCTCGGATTTACGTCTATTCTTATATGGGTGCTTGAGGATAACTACAGAGCCCGCCGTTTTTATGAAAAGCACGGCTTTGTAAATACCGAAGATCACATGAGCTCTGAGATCGGCGGCAAGGTGCTGCAAGAGGTAATGTATATCAGGAGAAAATGATATGCCTCTGAGAGAGCCTGTAATGACGTTTACGGCACGTTCAATTATACGGGGATAATTCTGCTGATATGTTCCTCTGAGCCGCTCCTGATGATTTTGAAGGCTGTCAGGAGCTGACTGACGCTATGAAATGTGAAAATGCTGCTTCAGCAGTAGTTTATATACTGTTGCAGGGGCAATTGTGAATTAGATGTTAACAAAATTTGCATTTCACGCACAAAAACAACATTTCGCGCTTTATATATTGCTTTTGTCACGAAGATGTATTATTATTAATACGTTGCTTGTGATGAGCACAAAGGGCATAATGAGGATGAATGACGTAATGGCTTTCACAGAATTAGTCCCTGTTCGTGCAGACAGTGTTCCCTCATTGTCTGTACGTTTATATTGCACACAAAAAAGAGCAGTTCGTTTTGAACTGCTCTTTTGCTTTATCTGTTTACTGCCTGTGCTATGGACTCGACCTTTTCGAGGCTCTTTGTTGCGGGTATTGCTGACAGGACAGCTATGATGATGTTGAATACCATTGAAAGAATCACTACTATGATGACAGGTGCGATCACATTACTCAGCTTGTCGCTCCATACAGGTATGAAGATCAGAACGCCGAGGATAGTGCCGACTATTGCAGCAGTAGCCGAGAACATGATAGTCTCCATAAGTACGCTCTTTCGGAGCTGCTTTCGCGTCATGCCTACGCTTCTGAGCATCATAAGCTCTCGGCTTCTGTTGAGGACACTGGTGTTTACTGAGTTTACCATTGAGAGTATACCAACCAGCCATATGGATATGAGGAAGGCGAGAACTATCTTTACGATAGCGTTGATAAATGAATTGAGCCCTGTTCCTGCGAAATAATTGTCCATTGTCATATAGATATTGTGTTTCGAGCTGAATTCGTCTACTATTTTCTTTGCTGCATCATAGTGCTGAGGTGAGGCTTTGAGCTTGATAAAGTAATATGTATTGAGGGCAGGTGTGTTTTCGACAGGAATAATTATCGCACCGCTGTATCCTTTTTCCAATTTGCTTCTTGTAGTACCGATATACTTCATTGGTGTATCCGTACCTACGAATTCGATAGTCGTTTCTTTTTCTACAGCAGTAAATTCACGGCTATCTTTATCGTGAACATTTCTGAAAACGGATTTAGATGCAACAAGCTCATCATAGCTCATGCCCGTAAGCTCGCTAAGCTTTACGGCTTCATATTCATTACGATCTATGGACTGTAACATTGTTGTTCTGGTATTTTCATCTGCATCGGGACGAGTGCCTGATATAAGCGAAGAATCCATATCATCTGAATATTTAAATCCCTTGAGGCAATTGATCTCAATATTGACTTTTTCAAAGACTGTTTTGTCGCTGAATGCATTCTTTATTTCGTTAACAGCGTTTTGGGGATCGCTGCTGTAAAATTCATCTATCCAGAAATCGTATACTTCATCGTTATTGATATCTTTCATTTCCCTATAGGTGTTGATAGCAATGAGAGACGAGAATGTGAACATGAGCACACCCAGTCCCATTGTGATAGTGGAAACGATGAAACGGCTCTTTGCTGAGCCTATATTCTTTCTGGTATAGCGGCGCAGGAATTTCTTTGAGTTGAGATCGAGCTTTGACTTTGTTTTTTTATACGTTTTCTTTCCGCGCTTTGGCTTGCCGAAATTGAGGGCTTCGGCAGGTGAGAGCTTTCTTGCTGCCCACATTGCCGATGTGTAGGCTGAGATAAGTACAGCTATGAGGCAGAGGAATATTGCAAGTCCGATAAATGCAGGCTTTGCCGAGAATTCAAACATCGGAAATCCGATATTCTTAAAGGAATTTATCGACGAGCGGCATATGAGCAATGCGGTTATTATGCCTAAAGGTATGGCTGTGAAGATGTAGAATATGGCTTCTGCCATAACTACTGTTGCCACTTGCAGCTTTGAAGCTCCCATGACGCGGAGTGCGGCAAAGTGTGTACTTCGCTCCTGTACAGCCATTTCAAAGGCGTTGTCGATGACAAATCTTGCTATGAACCACGCTATAAGAAGTATTAGCAGACCGGGGACTACAAAGCTTGGGATAATACTGCTTATGGCATCTGAGCTTTTCCATTCAAGGGCAAGGAGCATGGTATTTGAAGGAACGCCGAATTCTTCCTTGTTATAGAAATCCCTGTCATAATCAAAGCCCAAGTCTGTGAAAAGCTTTTTTACAGCGTCGTCAAAGTCAATGTTGTCGGTGATACGGATATACATTTCTTTTATATCATCGCCCTCATATATTATATCGGGATTTTTTTCAGATATTTCCGCAAAGCTGAGCTTTTCGCTGCTTGTATTCAATATGTCGATGAATTTCTCCATTGAGCGCAGTACATCCGTGAAGCCTGCTATCTTTATGGTGTATTCCACAGGTTCGCCGTAGGTTATATCTACTATGGGAGTATCATCGAGGTAGATGCCTTTGTTATATGCAAGTAAGTTGCCTATTTTTGCTTTGCTTGCTTTACTTTTCAGTTCTTCCGAAAGCTCTTCGTATTCCTCATCGTAAATAGTATATTCTGTACCGTATTTTTCTTTCAGATCGGAACGTACTTCTTTCATTATCTGTGAGCTTTCATCGTATTTTCCGTTAGCAGGACGTATAGTAAAGGTAACTGTGTCGCCCTCTTTGTAGCCCATATCCTCGAATATCCTTGATACATAGATACCCTCGCTTTTGTTCATGGAAAATGCTCCGTCTGTTTCATAATGGCTTATGAGTTCAGCATTTCCGTCACAGGTGGTTATAGCTGCATTTTTGATCCTATGGCTTGTTTTGCCGTCGGATATTTCAAAGAAGCTTGCTCCTAAGCTTTCTGAATCAAAAGAAATGAATTCGGAATTATAATAGCAGTAATCGTCCACAGAGGGGTGACCTTTTACTGTCTCCATAGCTTTTTCGGGGTCTGGTGTATGTTCTATCCAGTTTTCAACGTCAAGCTCCCACGTACCGCCTTCGTCTATTTCATAGTTGAGCAGGGTAGTGAAGATACTGCTTCCGTACGCGCAGACTGTTGCAAGTATGAATGCCGAAAGGGTTATGCACATGAACGTGAGAATAGTGCGGAGCTTTTGTCGGCGGATATATTTCAGTGACAGTGCAATAAGATGTTTCATATCATCGCCTCCTTATTCCGAGAGGACTCCGTCTGTAATGCGGCAGATACGGTCTGCCTGAGCAGCTATGCTGCCGTCATGGGTTATGAGTATGAGAGTCTGATTGTACTTCTTGATAGAGCTTTTGAGGATAGAGATTATCTCGCGGCTGTTTTTGCTGTCGAGATTACCTGTAGGCTCGTCCGCAAGTATTATTCTCGGCTTATGGATAAGTGCCCGTGCAAAGGCTACACGCTGCTGCTGACCGCCCGAAAGCTCGTGAGGGTAGTTGTTGCGCTTTACGTCAAGTCCCGTGAGTTTGAGGAGCTCTTCAAGGAATTCCTTATCGGGGGGAGTGTTGTCAAGGTTCAGCGGCAGAACTATATTCTCTTCGACATTTAACACGGGTATGAGGTTGAAGTTCTGAAAGATAAAGCCTATGCTTTTTCTGCGGTAGGCGGACAGCCCGTTATCGTCCATTGTGGTGATATCCCTGCCGTTGAAGATGATCTTTCCGCTGGTGGGACGGTCGAGTGAGCCTATGCAGTTGAGGAGAGTAGTCTTGCCGCTTCCGCTTTCGCCTGTAATGGCTAAGAATTCACCCTGCTTCACTTCAAGGTCTACATCGTTGAGTGCAAGGAAAGCGTTTTCACCCTCGCCGTATTCTTTTTTGAGTTTTTCGGTTTTCAGAATGATGTTGTCGTCCATAATGATACCTCCGTTCCTTATTGTAACTTTAGTTTAACACGGTTATCTTACTGTAATGTTACAAAAATAAAAAAAGCTGAAAATTTTTTCAGCTATCGGAAGGATATGTTTGATTGATCGTAGGGACGACCATTGGTCGTCCGCGCCGAAATTGACGTTAAAATTGGCGGACGCGCAATTAAGCAGTGCTCCAAATCTTTGATTTGGTCAGCAATGCTATATGCAGAGCTGCGCGTCCCTACAGCGCAGAGCCTGCGCTCCCTTGTTCGTTCGTGTGTCATCGAAAGTGCAGTCGCATCTCGACACGGGGAATATCATCGGGGTTGACAGGAGCACGGAATTCGCCCCTACAATTCTAAGCACTAATCACTAACAACTAACAACTCACTCTTTGATAAAGATGAATTCAAAGCGTGTGCCTTTGCCGACTTCCGAATACACCATTATATCTCCGCCGTTGGCGCGGACTATCTTCTGCGCGATAGACATACCGAGTCCCGAGCTGTACATAGTCTTGTCGTTGGAGCGGCAGGAGAAGCGTTCAAACAGCTTCGGTATCTCTTCCTGTGGTATACCTTTGCCGTTGTCGGTAACAGCCAATGTTATCATTATAGGGTCATCTTTCAGCTCCAGCGATATCTCCGTACATTCGGAGTGGTCAGCGGAGTTCTTGATAATATTCTCCACAGCCTCGCACAGCCAGCCCTTGTCGCAGCTGAGTTTGATATCGTCGGAGAGGTTCTCGGTCACATTTATACTTTTGCTCCTGAGAAGAGGAGACATACGCTTTACGGCTATCATGCATATCTCGGCAAGCGAGTTGCACTCCATATCATATTCAATTGCATTTGCGTTTAGCTTGGCAAGCTTTATGGCTTCGATAACGAGCTTTTCCATGCTGCTTAGATTGAGCTCTATTTCGTCCGAGAGCTTGTCACGATGCTCCTGGGATAAGTCGTCAAGCTCGCTGAGCATATCGGTGTTGAGTCTTACTACAGCGAGAGATGTCTTTATCTGGTGAGAGAGGTCGGTGAGAAAATCACGCAGAAATCTCTGCTCGTTGTTGAGCTTGAAATGAAGATTGTTCATTCGGTCTGCCAGTGTATCTGCGGCTTCGGATATCCTTCGCACACAGCCCAAGTCCTCACCGTAAAGACCAATTGTGCCGTCAGTTTTATCGGCAGCGTTAAGGCAGTCTGCGCGGAGCTTTTCGAGGTCGCGGTATATGCTCATAAGTTCATGTATAGCTATGACGAACCATATCAGCGACAATGAAGCCATGACAGCGAATATGGCAGTGAATACGGTCGTACGCACGGATTTGTAGCTGTGCATTATCGTAGGGGAAAGCTCACGGTCGATACTGTAGCCGCTGAGTTTTTCCTCGGCTCTTGTTATTGCAGCATCATCGGGAGCGCCTGTGAATTTACCGTCGCCTATGGCTGAAAGCTCGGCAGTTATCTGCTCCTTGACTATCCTGTCGGCGCAGAGCTTGGATACTCCAAAAGCCGTTGCTGCGGATATACATATCATAAGCAGAAGTATCAGCAGAAGCTTTCGTGGAGCGCGGTTGTTTATAAATCGGTCTGTTCTGTCCATTTATAGCCCATTCCTCTCTTGGTGACTATCCTGCCGCTGCCTGTAGTCTTGCTGAGCTTTTCGCGCAGACGGCTGATATTTACCGAAAGGGTGTTGTCGTTTACGAAGATGCCCTTTGAGTCCCAGAGATATTCCAGTATCTGTTCACGGGTAAGGTACTGCTCACGGTTCAGCATGAGGTAGCCGAGAAGCTTCTGCTCCACCGCAGTAAGCTCCATTTCGGGCACATCGGGTACTCGTCTGAGATTTGCGCGTATACGTGAGAAAAGCTCACGGAGACGGAAAGGCTTGGTTATATAGTCATCGCCGCCGCTGTCGAGTCCGCGGACTATATCTGCTTCGTCATCGCATGATGTAAGGAATATAACGGGAGTCTGTATCTTCTTTCTCAGCCGCTTGCAGAGGTCAACGCCGCTGCCGTCAGGGAGCATGACATCGAGTATTATCAGGTCAGCCTCGGGGGCGCGGAGCTCGGCTGCTGCTGTTGTACTGACTGCGATAACGTTATAGCCTTCGGATTGGAGAGCAAGAGATATGTTGCGGTTGAGTGTTTCATCGTCCTCAACGAGAAGTATGGTGTTCATGTTTTCACCTCGGTCATAATAATTGCTTTAATTCTAACATATAATCCCTCAAAAATCAAGAATAGTGATTAGTTGTTAGTGGTTAGTGATTAGAGAGTAGGGGAGCCCGCTCTCGGGCTCCCGAGCTATACAGTATAAATAACATTAGCGCACTGTAGGGGACGGCGCCCTCGACGTACCGTTTGAAATGGCACAAATAACTAAGCACTAACCACTAAAAAGAAAGCTGCACCGCGGAGAGTATCCGCAATGCAGCTTTGTATCATCAGTCTTTGTAGATAGAACCGTCTTCGATGCTCTGGAGAACACCTGCACATAATCCCTTCCACTGTTCAACTTCAGCCTCGTCATAGGAGATGACCTTCTTAGCCCATGTGCTGAAGTGAGCGCAGGCATTAGGAGCAGTCTCGCCATTTTCAAGGATATCATTTACACAAAGTGAACTTGCGCAGTTGTTGTTATTGATGAAGTGCTCAAGGAAGCCGTCAAGCTTCTTGTTGTCAACATAGAGCTTAGGAAGATGCATAGTTCTTCCGTAAGCCATCATAGCCTCGGGCTTGAGCTTATCCATCCATCTCATCTTAGGTACTCCTGGAGGAGGACCGCCCATAGGCATACCTGCGGGAGGAGCGGTGATACCGTTCTTCTTTGCCCATTCCTCAGGCTCACCGGGTCTTGGAGGTCTGCCTTCCATTACCCATGGAGGAGGGCCGCCTGCCGGCATACCCGTTGGAGGACCGCCTGCACCCATAGGAGCAGCACTTGCGCCTGCTGCAGGAGCGCCAATACCCATTTTAAGTCCTTCTTTAGCCTGATCGGGACGGGTAGCAATAGTCTTAGCCTGCGGCCAGTTTACGATATCGAGAAGATTTCCGTCGTAGGACTCTTCCATATAGCTCTTTACCACTCTGTGGAGGAAATCTGTTGTTCTTGTTCTGTCGATAAGCTTGATAGAGAAGTGCTTGTTGCCTGTCTCTTCTGCAAGCTCTCTGTAGTAGTGAACGTCCTCGGGACGAATGAACTCAGCTGTAAGTATAGCAGCAGGGTGAGTTACCTTCTTGTATGCACAGTTAACAAGTGAATAGTCCATTGAGAACAGCTCAGGGTCTGAGTGACCTACGAAACAGCCGTGTGCAAGGCGGAAAGGACATTCTCTGAGGCAGAGATTGTTAGCTATTACACGGAGGTGAAGGTCTGTATCCTTATACTGTGTAAGGAGCTTTCTGAGAAGATCGAACTTTCTGTTGAAGCCGTGATCGAGTGTGATCTCATCAACGCCCCAGTTGCGCCAGTATTCGATATGCTGGATAGTTGTAGGGTATGCATAGAGACCGAGCGTTACGAAAACGTCCTTGAATTCTCTCTTTACATACTTGATAAGTATAGGCGAATTAAGAGTAAATGCTCTTATGCCCAGATCGTACATCTGGTGGATAAAATCACGTATCTGCTTTCCCACAACAGGATCAAGCTCGTTCTGATCCATTGAAAGGGGATTGATAAGGTAATTGAATGTGATGTCGCGCTTCTGACATTCCTTTACATAATCAGCAAGCTGATCCAGTGTGAAGTCAGGTATGATAGAAGCTGTACGTCCACCCGGAAGTCCGTCAAATTTGAGTTTTCCGAAAAAACTCGTTATAGCGTGTTTTTTGTCGTATTCATCGACAAAGTCAAAAAGCTTGTAATCGAAATTACAGCCCAGGTCAAATGATATTGAATCCTGATTCATGTTGCACATCTCCCTAAAATTAAGTCAGGACATAACACACGTTGTACGTTATTAGTGTCGTATGCGCTTTTTAAGCGGATATAGGTCGGTTTATATATTTTTATGTATGCAGAATAGCGGAAAAACAGGTCTTGCCGCAATAGTCCCATATTAAAATTATATCATCTATTTACATCTGTGTCAATAAAACATATGTATTTTATTGAGATATAAATCAAGTGCAAATTTGTAAAAAATACCCAATTATCGCAAAATGTGATAGTTTGACTATCAGATATGCCATAAATATGATCTGCTAAAAAGAAACATATTTTCTTTTTTTATGGTCCCTTGACAAGCCTGCTTATGAAGTGATATAATATAAGCAGAACAGATGTTCGATAAGGAGGCGGCTATGGAAAGAGTATACGTTGCTATTGATCTGAAATCCTTTTATGCTTCGGCAGAATGTGCTGAGCGCGGACTTGATCCCCTTGATACAAATCTTGTTGTTGCGGATAAGAGCCGCACCGATAAGACCATATGCCTTGCGGTATCTCCTTCCCTGAAAGCTTACGGTATCCCGGGCAGGCCCAGACTTTTCGAGGTGGTTTCAAAGGTCAGAGATGTAAATGATATGCGGAGAATTAAAGCTCCGCGGAGAAGATTCAGCGGAAAGTCGGAGAGTGCAAGCAGGCTTGAGGCAGACCCGTCGCTTGAGCTTGATTATATAGTTGCCACTCCGCGAATGGCTCTGTATATCGCCTACAGTACGAAAATTTATCAGATATACCTGAAATATGTTGCTCCCGAGGATATACACGTTTACTCGATCGACGAGGTATTTATTGACGTTACCGCTTACCTTGACACCTATGGCATGACCGCCCATGAGCTTGCTATGACTATGATAAGAGATGTGCTGAAAACTACGAAAATAACCGCCACGGCAGGCATAGGGACGAATATGTACCTTTGCAAGATAGCTATGGATATAGTTGCCAAGAAGATGCCTGCGGACAAGGACGGAGTCCGTATCGCTGAGCTTGACGAAATGTCCTACCGCCGCCTTATGTGGGAGCATCAGCCCCTTACGGATTTCTGGCGCGTGGGCAGAGGCTATGCGGAAAGGCTGAAGCACTGCGGACTTTTTACTATGGGAGATATTGCAAGATTTTCTGCCTCTGAGTTCGGCGAAAGGGCGCTTTATAAGATGTTCGGAGTAAATGCGGAGCTCCTCATTGACCATGCTTGGGGTTGGGAGCCCTGCACTATTGCCGATGTGAAAAGCTACCGTCCCGAAACGAACAGTATAAGCTCGGGGCAGGTATTGCAGGAGGCTACCGAGTGCAGCACGGCTCGGCTCATAACATGGGAAATGGCAGATATGCTGGCTCTTGACCTGCTGGGAAAGGGGCTTGTTACCGATCAGCTGACGCTTACTATCGGCTATGATGTTAAAAATTTGCAGAATGAGGACATGAGGCGGAGCTATGAGGGCAAGGTGGTTCTCGATCATTACGGCAGAGAAGTGCCTGCTCACGCTCACGGTACGGTAAATCTTGATGCTCCCGTTTCGTCATCGAAGATCATCACAGAGGCTATGATGGAGCTTTTTGACCGCATAACAGACTGCCGCCTGCTTGTGAGAAGGATAACCGTCAACGCAAACAGGGTAGTGCCTGAGAGCTCGGTCAAGGAAGAGATAATACAGCTGGACTTTTTCTCAGATCCCGAGGAAAACGAAAAGCTCCGCCTACAGGAGCAGGCAGAGCTTCGCCGCGAGAAGAATTTACAGCTTGCTATGCTGAGAATGAAGGAGAGATACGGCAAAAACGCGGTGCTTCGCGGAAGCAATCTCTGCGACGGAGCGACTGCGATGTCGCGCAACAGACAGATAGGCGGACACAGGGCTTAGGCAGCGTGACGCTGCACCCTTACTCCGCGATATAATTAATGGGAATGGGCTGATAATATCCGCGAGAGACAATAAACGAAAGGTGTATATCATCGCGTGGCAGCATGACGCTGCACCCTTACTCCGCGATATAATTAATGGGAATGGCTGATAATATCCGCGAGAGACAATAAACGAAAGGCGTATAAAATCGCGTGGCAGCGTGACGCTGCACCATTACTCCGCGATATAATTAATGGGAATGGGCTGATAATATCCGCGAGAGACAATAAACGAAAGGTGTATATCATCGCGTGGCAGCGTGACACTGCACCCTTGCTCGTCCGCTAATTGAGAGTTGAGAATGGAGAATTGAAAATTTAGGGACACCCTTTGGGCGTCCGCAAGGTATGATTAGATTATAACGGGCCGCCACAGGCAGCCCCTACAATTATGAATTATGCATTATGAATTACTACGGGGGGCAGAACAATGTCGGGACAGTACGATGATATAATAAATATGCCGCACCATGTTTCAAAGACAAGGGCGCAGATGCCGCGGCGCAACCGTGCGGCGCAGTTCGCGCCCTTTGCGGCTCTTACAGGCTATGAGGACGCTATTGACGAGTCGGCAAGACTTACCGATGCAAAAGCCGAGCTCTGCGAGGACGAGGCAGAAGAGCTGAACAAAAAAGTAAAGCTCCTCAGCGCACGTATCGCTTCGGAGCCTTATTGCGAGATCACCTATTTTGTTCCCGACAAGCATAAGTCGGGAGGAAAGTATATCACCTTTGCGGGAAATGTGCGTTTCATAGAAGAGGTAACGCGGCAGATAGTGTTCTGCGGCGGTATGCGCATACCTCTTGACGACATCATAAAAATATCCTTTTAAAGAGCAACAGCCCTATTCCCGCCCAATCGGAAATAAGACTGTTCTGATCTGCCCTCTTACAAAAGGATTCGGATAGCAAAGGAATTACTTACAATATATCACAAAGACCGCCTATAGTCTTTGTAAAAATGCTCGTTTGTACGATCTCTGCGTGATACTGCATATGTCTCTGATATTCGCGCTATCCTGTCGAATATACAGAGAAAAGCAAACCCGAATGCAGGACAGGGGAGTATAGTGCAGAGCCTCCCCGCCTGCGGGTCTGTTGACTGTTTTTGCACCGCCGCAGCGATGCAGCTGTCATAAGACAGTATATCATTTATAATTATAGTGTCTGTAACGTTATATTTCTCCTGCCACAGTATATATCGCCGAGGACAAAGGCAAACGGGAGAGGGGCCGTCAGCCTTTGTACACGGAATGTGCCGTTTGCCTCGCGATACAGAAGCTTCCTGTAGCTCATACAAGAGGGGCGGAAGCTTCTTGGGATATCTTGAAAGAAATTCAAGTGCACATACTGCATGGCAGAGAGTGCATATTTGACTTTCGTTTCAGAATCTGCGTGCTTCTGCAACGAAAGTGCGAAATCGAATGATAAAATGTCCTTAAAGGTGCCGTGGAAATAACAGCCGTTCCGATCGGGAACTGTATTTGTGGGAGGGGTAACAGGTTCACCCGGCTGATTATTTCCGCCGCCGCCCTCAGGATCTCCTGCAATGACGGATAGGCTGTGCAGAAAGGATATGCCTGTATATCCCGTATTATCTTGACCTGTCCGTTTTGCTCGGTTTGCACTGTCCGTAGCTCCGCAGCTTTTTACAGCTGACGGGACAGACGTGAGAGACCGCTGCTGCTTTTGACAGCAGCGATAGTCACGATTGGTTTTTCTCCAGATTTTAATATCCATATAGCCTATTTGCTATATCTTAATTATAAATAAAATGTGAATTGATAACAACCTATAAAAGAAATATTTGGTGGACAAAATGAGGGAAAAACACAAAAATTGCCCACACTGACCAGATATTGCGGTCAGTGTGGGTTATTTTAAACATTTGATCTTAGAGTGCTGTAAAGCTGTTCTACGGCTTGCTCTCCTATTTTGAATGCATATTGCAGTTCTAAAGCTTCAATATTTATATTTACCTGTAATATACCGTTGTCTGTAAGGTAGATCACGCCCGACAATTTCTCATCATCATATGAAACATAAATGTTATAATACAGTGAAGCGATCAGATCGGTATCGGTTTCGGTATCTAAGAACAGACCTTCTTCTAAAGGTGTGTCACGAACAGAATCAAGGAATCCATACAGGCTGTCCTTATCGTTATACCGAGTATATCGCCTTGCTTTATAATCGTAGAATCCTGATAAGGATAGATTATTCCAGAAGCCCTGCGTGTCAACGATCTCACCGATAGTCTCGGGGTCATATTCATAAGATGCTGCCAAGCGCGGCTCATTATTACTGAACAGTGCCAAACACAGGAAGTCGGGATCAAAATCCATATACTTGTACAGATTACAAGCATATCTGTCATTGCTGCTTCCTATGTAATCATGTGCAAGTGCAATATCAGGTATTGTATTTGGCAGAATATCGTATATCGTATGGTTTGCGAATATTTCAGTCGGTATGGTAGTTACCATCGAGGTCGTCGATGTAAGCTCAGGGCTTTTTGTTACAGTCGTTGAATAAACAGGAGCCATAGAAGTATAGACCATTGTTGTATCATAATTTGAGTGCGACATAGACGTATACCCGATCGTTGTCGAATAAGCAGGCCGTGTTGAAGTTGCCATAGTGGTGGAAGTAGCTACAGGGGAATATGTATATGCAATAGTAGTTGATGTGTACACACGTGTTGTGTATACAGCAGTGGTTGAAGTGTACACACGGGTTGTGTATACAGCTGTGGTTGATGTGTACACACGGGTAGTCTTTGCAATGGTGGTAGTAGCTACAGGCGGCTGAGTAGTTCTCGATGTAGTGCGGGGAGGAGCCGTAGTCCGCGATGTAGTGCGTGTAGACGTAGTACGTGTGGAAGTCCTTGTAGCTGTAGTGCGTGATGAGCTTCGTGTAGCAGTTGTAAGTACAGGATTACGTGTAGTAGTTGCTGCTCCTGAATGGTGGGAAGTAGTTCTGCTGTTTTGTGAAGAATTATTGCTCGGAGAAGTAATTTCAATGCTTGAAGCAGTTGTCCTGATCTGACCTGCTTCTGTTTTGCTTTCGGAACGTGTGGCAGTCACATTGCTGCTGCCGTTTTGCTTTTCAGCAGTGGTCGTCCTTGCGGTATTTGCTTTGCTTTGCGCAGATACGTTTGTGGCAGGAGCTGCGGTCGTAATGATATTATCTGTTGAAACTTCAACTGTAGCTGTTACTGTGGGATCATTGTCAGAAGCAGCTTCAGTCGTTGTTACGACAGGCTGAGGCAGGCTGTAATCCTCCTTGTTGGGAGAAGGTTTGATATTTCTCAGCATACCGCTGTTCCATATGCCTATGCCTACAGCTATCATTATGCAGCAGCTGAGGGCTATAGCGGCATTTCTGAATATCACAGCCTTTTTACGCTTCTTTTCTTCCAGATATTTATCTCTGCGCTGAAAAACACTATTGGCTATCTCATTATAGTCTTTCATACTCAAAGCCCTCCTTTTCAAGCTTTGATCTCAGCGCAAGCTTTGCTCTGTAGAGGAGATTTTCGATCTGACGGTTGCTCTTGTGCATTACCTTTGCAGCCTCAGAATTGCTCAGCTCTTCAAAATACGTCAGGTATAAGACCTGCCTGTAATCGGAGCTGAGAGTCTCCATAGCTCTGTGGAGCGAGATCTTTTGTTCTTCCTTCAGATAATCCTTTTCGATATTCCTCTCATCGGAAATATCATAGTATTCATCTGCGGGAGTGTCGGAAATACGTGCCCTTTTGCGCAATGCATCTATAGCCACATTGCGTGCGATGGTGTAAAGCCATGTTTTGAAAGTGCATTTCCCTGAAAATTTAGGTTTTTTGACGGAAAGCTTGAAGAAGGTATCTTCCATATACTCTTCGGCAAGACTGAGAGAGCCTGTTATACCGTTGAGATAGAGGATAAGACCGTCTTTGTAATCGCGGATCATGTCCACTAATCCGTTGTCGTCACCGTCAAGGTAACGGCGGTAGCTGATCGCACCGTTATCCATGGGGCTCCCCCTTTCCATAGGAATGTCCTCTCACTACTTAGACGTTTGGAGAGGACTATTCTCTCATATAAATTATCAATTAACAGTATATACAAATTAAAATGCTGTTGATATGTGACATAGCTATGATATCACATATTCGGCATACAGTCAAGAGGAATGAGCAGAAACACGAGGCAGGCATTTGGAAAAAATGTTTCTGATATGCTGTGATGTAACCTTTTGTGCTTTTTCATTTCTTGCGGACTTTTTATGTTTTGTTCAGTTTTTGCTTTCTTGGTTAAGCTAATTTGTGCACAATGATGTATTGAATATAATAGAAAACAGCGTAATATCGCGGTGCCTGAACTTATTACAGGCAGCATAATAAGAACATTTTATTAAGATTACTTTAAGATTATTTTAAGAATGGAAATATATGATACAGGTATGATGAAAATGTGAAAACGGCGTTAAGCCGCAAATTACGAAATATGGAAAATCACAAAATGGAGGGAATATTATGTCTAAGAAATCAGCAAAAAGAACCTGTGCGGGTATAATGAGTCTCGCAATGCTGCTTGGTACAGCAGGAATTTTTCCGGCAGCAAAAGCATCAGCAGCTTCAGGCGTAACTATCAATGAGGTTTGTCCTAAGAATACAACATATGCTGCCCCTGACGGACAGATGTATGACTGGGTAGAGCTTTACAATAACTCAGGCAGCCCTGTGGATATCAGCGGCTGGGGACTTACAGATAAAGCAGATGCTCCATACAGATTCACTATCCCGTCAGGTACGGTTATCCAGCCTAATACAGGCAAGGTATTCTTCTGTGACGGTACAGCAGGTGAGACGAATGCTTCTATTGCTCCTTTCGGACTTTCAACAAGCGGTGAGACTCTCACACTTACAGACGCTTCAGGCAATATCGCTTCACAGATAACATTCGAGGATATGGCAAAGGACACTTCCTACGGTCAGTATCCTGACGGCAGCGGAGAGTTCTACGTTCTGAAAACAACTCCGGGTGCAAACAATGCTGCTCCCGAGGGCTCAAACGCAGTAAGAACTCCTTCTTTCTCAGCTGAGAGCGGTTTCTATGACAACGGCTTCGCACTTACTCTCGATGTTCCGCAGGGAACTACAGTTTACTATACAACAGACGGCAGCGACCCTACAACAGCATCTGAAAAGTACACAGGCGCTATCACTGTCAAGGATATGACAAGTGAGCCTAATAAGTACAGCGCAAGAACAGACATTACTGCTTATACAGATATCCTTGCTCCTGATGAGGGCGTTCTCAAGGCAGCTGTAGTTCGTGCTATTGCTGTAGACTCACAGGGCAGAACAAGCAGCATCGTTACAAAGACATACTTCATAGGTTCAGCTAATGTTGAGCGCTACAGAAATATGAAGGTAGTATCACTTGTAACTGATCCTTCAAACCTTTTCGATTACGAAAAAGGTATTTACGTAAAAGGTAAGGTATACGACCAGGGCGGCAACGGCATGGGCTGGGGTATGCCAGGCATGGGACAGCAGCAAGGTCAGCAAGGTCAGCAGGGCGGATTCAACTTCAACTTCGGCGGTGACCAGAACGGCGCACAGCAGGGCAACCAGCAGCAGGGGCAGCAGGGCGGCTTCAACTTTAACTTCGGCGGTGACCAGAACGGCGCACAGCAGGGCAACCAGCAGCAGGGTCAGCAGGGTGGCTGCAACTTTAACTGCGGCGGGGACCAGAACGGTGCTCAGCAGGGTGACGCAAATCAGCAGGGCGGCTTCAACATGGGCAACTTCAACTTCGGCGGAAACCAGAACGGTGCTCAGCAGGGTGACGCAAATCAGCAGGGCGGATTCAATATGGGTAACTTTCAGCTTGGCGGCGCAGGCGGTCCTGTTGTAACTTCTGACGAGGAAGAAGCTGATACAGATGAAACAGTATTCGACAGCATCAGCCTTGACAGCATAGATGCTCCCGAGATACTCGCAGACGGCGATGGTCAGCAGCAGGGCAACCAGCAGCAGGGCGGTGCTCAGCAGGGCGGCTTCGGAGGTTTTGGCGGCTTCGGCGGTCAGGGCGGTGATGCACAGCAGGGCGGCTTCGGAGGTTTTGGCGGCTTCGGCGGTCAGGGCGGTGATGCACAGCAGGGCGGCTTTGGCGGTCAGGACGCAGGTGCAGGCGGTTTTGGTGGCTTCGGCGGCTTCGGCGGTGACGGCGGAGCAGGTGGTGCCGGCGGCTTTGGCGGTTTCAATATGGGCGACATGGCATTCATGTCACAGGCTAACTACAACCAGAAGGGCCCAGAATGGGAGCGTCCGGCTAATATAGAGATATTTGAAAACGGCAAGAGCGTAGTTTCACAGGATGTAGGCATCAGAACAAAGGGTGCTGCTTCCCG
>JAEEGL010201598.1_pt1 | contig 44455 bp, 30 predicted proteins | sample 9134231 | NCBI WGS metagenome assembly JAEEGL01 (sample SAMN16246548, study PRJNA631951) | gut metagenome | biome: gut microbiome; feature: rumen; material: fiber-attached | host: Bos | place: Iran: Karaj | collected 2018-10 | reverse complement strand
TGGTGGATGATTTAAGAATGCGTCCGTTTAAGTCGATTATTGTGTATTTGGTGTCGGGTGCAGTTTCGATATAGATGGTAGAGTTGAAACTCCAAACTTTGACATTGTCTTGAGAGTTAGCTACATCAGATACGGGGGTGGTGGTTCCGACAGTAACTGTCAAAGTGGTTTCAACACCTTGGTAGGTTATTGTCAAAGTCTGCTCACCTCTCTTGTACTGATCGTAGCCGGTGATGGTGGCTGCCGAAAGGTTAACTTTTCTGGTTTCTCCTGTATTGTAAGTCAAGGTCATGACACCGTTTGCTGCGGAAAAGTCCTCGCCAAAGGCAAAGACGGTTTTGGGCAATGTGGTAACCTCAATTGAGGCAAGTGCCTTCTTAATATTTACGGTAACGGCAAGGGTGGTTTCAACACCTTGGTATTCAACTTTCAAAGTCTGCTCGCCTAACTTGGTCTTGTCGTAGCCGGTGATGGTGGCTTCTGAAAGGTTGACGGTTTCGGTTTCGCCGGTGTTGTAGGTCAATGTCAAGATGCCGTTTTCTGTAGAAAAGTTATCACCTTCGGTGTATTCGGTTTTGGGCAAGGTGGTAACGGATATTGAGGCGAGTATTTTATAAATAGTTTCGCCCGCTTTTGTTAAATATCCGGGAGTTTCAGTGCCGCCGTCGATACGTGCGTAGGTGGCGTCGGTATAGTCGGCGTTGTATGCAGTACCTTTGCTGCCGTGGAGATTATTACAATCTTCAAACATACCAGCAGATTTTGTTACCGACGTTGTATTCCAGTTTTCACCTACTAATACATAAGCGAGGTTTTCGCAGCCCCAAAATAGGCGAGACATGTTGGTAACTTTGGCAGTATTGAATCCCGAAAAGTCAACTGATTTGAGGTTAGTGCAGAATTGAAACATCTGATCCATATATTCCAACTTTGAGGTATTGATGTTTTCCATACCTGACAGTTCGGTGAGGTTTGCCATGCTGCTAAACCAATACGTTAGTTTGTTTGGGGTGTAACCCTTAAACGACTTATCGAAAACCACCTTGGTGATAGATTCGCGGATAGCGGCAGTCCAGTTTTTATCATCCAGTTCGGTACGCATTTTCAATGCTCCTTCGGGAATTGAAACGCCCGAGTAGAATGTGGCAACACCGTCTTCAACAATAGCGTATGGCTTGTATGGGTCAAACGCAGGTTCGCCCGATTTGGTAAAATAGCCGGGATTCTCCGCGCCACCATCGATATGGGCGTAAGAGACTGTGTTTTTTCCAGAAGTGTATGCAGTACCTTTGCCACCGTAGAGTTTGGTGCAGTTTGCAAACATAACTGAGTTCATCAAGGCTGATGTATTCCAGCCCTCTCCGACGATAATTGTTTGGAGATTGGTGCAATTGTTGAACATTCCATATACAGACTCAAGATTCGTAGTGATAAAATTAGATAGGTCGAGGGTTGTAAGACTGCTGCAATCTTCGAACATATAAGTCATCTGAGTAACATTCGCCGTCCTTAGATTCTCTTTCATGCCAGTGATTTCGGTGAGGTTGCTTAATCCCGAAAACATAGAATTGCAATCAGTGGGTCTGTAGTCTTTGTACGACTCGTCGAACACTACCTTGGTGACAGATTTGCGCACATCTTCCGACCATGCAGAGGCCTTTGACCGCAGAGCGTCTTCTGGTTTTTTGGTATCGTAATAGAATGTGGCAGTGCCGTCTTTTACAATAACATAAGGAACGGATGGTATAAATATAGGTTCGCCCGATTTGGTGAGGTAGCCGGGATTGTCCTCGCCGCCGTCGATGTGGGCGTAGGTGATGCCTGTATTTGCTTGGTCATACGCCGTGCCTTTGCCGCCATACAGATTTCTGCAAATGGCAAACATAGCAGCTGAACTCGTTACCGACGATGTATTCCAGCCTTCGCCGACGATTATCGTCTGAAGGCTGCTGCAACCGTAGAACATAGACCACATAGTCGTAACTTTCTCGGTATTGAAACCGCTGATGTCGAGAATTGTAAGCTTGGTGCATCTCTCGAACATACTCATCATATTAGTAACAGCTTCCGTATTGAGGTACTCTTTCATTCCGGATATTTCGGTAAGGTTGCGGAACTCATTAAACCAATAACCACATCTTGTGGGCTTGTAGTCTTTGAACGATTTGTCGAAAACTACCTTGGTAACGGAGTTGCGGACATCTTCTGGCCAGTTGGCGTCCGATGTAGACGACTGTATCGGCAAGGCATCATTTGAATAAGCATTATTGTAATAAAATGTGGCGATGCCGTCTTTGATTTCCACATACGGTTCGACAGGCAGGAACGCAGGTTCGCCCGTCTTGGTTAAGTATCCGGGTTTGCCATCGGTGCCATCGATTATTGCGTATTTAATGTCTGACTCTTCGCAATGCGTACCTTTGCCGCCGTAGAGCTTGGGACAGTCAGAAAACATCTTGTCATACTCTGTTACCGAGGCGGTAGACCAGCCTTCGTCTACAAAGATAGTTCTGAGATTAGAGCAAAGGTTGAACATACAGTACGTTGATGTTACATTTGCAGTGTTGAACGTGGACAAATCAAGAGTTCTGAGATTTGAGCATTTATTGAACATACCGCGCATGGTTGTTACCTTTTTGGTGTCAAAGCCAGAAAGGTCGATGCTCTTGAGCTTGGCGCAGCCGTTGAACATCTGAGCCATATTCGTTACCTCCGATGTGTTGAGGTAATCCTTCATTCCAGAGATTTCAGTAAGGTTAGAAAACTCGTAAAACCAAGCGTAACAGCTTTTGGGCTTGTAATCTTTGAACGACTCGTGAAACACAACCTTGGTAACTGACGAGCGGAGCTCGTTTGACCACAACTCATCATTCTGCAACAACATAATGTCATCGTCATTGTTTAAACCATAATAGAGAGTGGCAGTACCGTCTTTGACAATAGTATACGCTATCGGAATTGCAGAAACATACACAGGGTCGCCCGATTTGGTGAGGTAGCCGGGTTTGCCATCAGTGCCGTCGATTATTGCGTATTTGATGTCAGATTCCTCACAGTGAGTACCTTTGCCGCCGTAGAGTCTCGGGCAGTAGCCAAACATATCTGCATAATCCGACACGTTGATGGTTGTCCAACTGTTGTCAGCAAAAATAGCTTTGAGCTTGTAGCATCCGTAGAACATGCCGCTCATATTCTTTACCTTGGCGGTGTTTAGTCCGCTGAGGTCGATGGTTTTAAGTATTTTGCAATCCTTGAACATGTTCGACATATTGGCAACCTGCGATGTGTTGAGGTACTCATTCATTCCGGAGATTTCTGCAAGATTCTTCAGACCCTCGAACCACGATTGGCAAGAGTTGGGAATATAATCTTTGAACGACTTGTCGAACACAACCTTTGTGATGGAAGCACGGGTGTCGTTGTCCCACAATTTGACGGACTGCAGATTGAGCGAATTTTCGTATTTGTAGTAGTCGTCGAAATAGAATGTGGCTGTTCCGCTGTTTATAATAACATAAGGTGCTTTTGGAGTATCGCCTTTTTTGGTGAAGTATCCCGGATTCTCGTAGCCGCCATCAATACGTGCGTATTGGATGCTGGATTCATCGCAGTGAGTACCTTTGCCGCCATAGAGCCTCGGGCAGTCTGAAAACATATAGGAATCATTAGATCCGGAAGATTTCTTCCAGCCATCCCCAACGAAAATAGTCATAAGGTTGCTGCAGTAGCAAAACATGAAAAATGTATTAGTAAGTCTGGCAGTGCTAAACGAAGATAGGTCGAGGCTCTTAATGTTGGTACATCCACGAAACATAGCATACATAGTCGTTACCTTTGAAGTGTTGAGGTATTTGTCCATTCCGATGATTTCGGTGAGATTTGTCAAATCTAAAAACCATGATGCGCAACTGATAGGATAATAATCTTTGAACGACTCGTCGAACACAACCTTGGTAATGGCAGACCTATCGGTATATTGTCCAAACTCCAACGCCCCTTCGGGTTTGTTGTCTCCGTAGTAGAATGTGGCAGTGCCATCTTTAATTATTGTGTATGGGTGTTTTGTTTGCACAAACACGGGGTCGCCTTTTTTGGTAAAAAAGCCCGGCTGTGCCGCACCGCCGTCAATACGTGCGAATCTGGCGTCGGGCATGTCCTCAATGTATGCGACAGAGCCTTTGCCTCCGTAGAGATTATAGCAGCCAGAAAACATATTGTAGGAATCTGCAGACTGATCAATAGTCCAGTCATTGTCTACAAATATGGCTTTGAGGTTTTCGCAATCAGCAAACATACGTACAAAGTTCTTGGAGTTGGCAACATTGAACGAAGATAGGTCGAGAGTTGTAAGCTTCGTGCAGCCCCAAAACATAGCATATAGTCCGTTCATATAGTAAGTATCCGGTTTCCCAGTTGCGGAACCTGTAACGCTCTCGGTATTGAAGCCAGACAGGTCGATTTCCTGAAGGTTTTGACAGCCGAGAAACATTTCACTCATATTCGTAACCTTGGATGTGTTGAGGTTCTCCTTCATCTTGGATATTTCGGTGAGGTTTATCAAATAGCCGAACCAGAAACCACAACTTGTTGGCTCGAAGTCTTTGAACGAGTCGTCGAACACAACCTTGGTAATTGACTTGCATGTGGTAAAATCCCAGACGCCATCCGACTGTAGTTGAAGTGCCCCATCGGGTTTGTTATCAGTGTAGTAGAATGTGGCAGTGCCATCTTTAACTATTACGTATGGTACTTTTGTGGCCGCTGCATACGCTCCTATTGAGAGTAGCATCAACAACAATGTTGTAATTAATGTTCTGATTTTCATGTTGTTTTTAAATTAAAAATTAGTAAAGCGATAAAATTTCTATATGCAAATATGAAGATAATTAATGAATTATCCAAATAAAAAGACTATATTCTCACATTAATCCCCTCTTCTTTTAAATACCCTTTCAAATCGGGTATCTTTATTTTTCCAAAATGGAATATGCTTGCGGCGAGGGCGGCGTCGGCTTTGCCTTGGTTGAATACGTCGCGGAAGTGCTCCATTTCGCCTGCGCCGCCCGAGGCTATTACGGGGATTGATAGCATCTCCGACATACGGCAGAGGGCTTCGTTGGCAAAACCTGTCTGGTGTCCGTCGTGATCCATCGAGGTGAAGAGTATTTCGCCCGCGCCACGGAGCTCCATCTCTTTTGCCCACGAAAAGAGCTCCAATTCGGTGGGACGTTTGCCGCCGTGGGTGTGAACTTTCCATTGGTTGCCGATGGTTTTGGCATCAATGGCAACCACCACAAACTGACTTCCAAATTTTTTTGCAAGGTCGCTCACTAATTGCGGATTGCGTACAGCGGCACTGTTTACCGAAATTTTGTCGGCACCGTGGATGAGCAGGTTTTCGGCATCCTCTACCGAGGTGATTCCTCCGCCGATGGTGAACGGAATGTTGAGGTTTTGCGCCACGCTCTCCACAAGCGAGTATATCTGTTTGCGGCCTTCGTTGGTGGCGGTGATGTCGAGGTAGACAAGTTCGTCGATACCTTGGTCGGAATATGCGCGGCCGAGTTCCACTGGGTCGCCGGCATAGCGGAGGTTTTCAAAACTTACACCCTTTACAGTCTGACCGTCTTTGACATCGAGGCAGGCTATTATTCTTTTTGCTAACATTGTTTCGAGATTTTTGCTAATTCTTCTAAAGTAACGCGTTTTTCGTAAATGGCCTTGCCCACGATAGCCGAGTCGCAGCCGGTTTCTACAAGGCGTTCAAGGTCGCTGATGCCCGACACGCCTCCGCTGGCAGTGATTTTGAGCGAGGGGTATTTGTCTTTGAGGCGTTTGTAGAGCACAAGGTCGGGACCGTTGAGCATTCCGTCGCATTTGATAGCCGTAACGCATACGCGCTGCAATCCTGCGGGTAGGAATTTGTCGATCAATTCGTTGATAGTGATACCGGCATCGTCTTGCCAACCGTGGATACGCACGGTGTCGCCATTGACATCGGCACTGAGTATGATTTTTTCAGGGCCGTATTTTTCGAGACACTTGGTCATAATAGCGGGATTTTTTACTGCCACGCTGCCGAGGTTAACTGCGTATGCGCCCAGCGAAAAAAGCATCTCCACATCGCCGATGGTTTTGATACCGCCGCCGCAGTCGATTTTAAGGTCGGTTTTGTTGGCAATATTGTTGAGCACGTCGGTGTTTTGCAGCGTGCCAACGCGAGCACCGTCAAGGTCAACAAGATGGAGGTGTGTGAGCCCTGCCTCGCGGTATTGCTCAGCCACTTTTACGGGGTCGTCGTCGTATTTTTTAAGGTTGTCGAACACGCCTTGCTGAAGCCTTACGCAGTGTCCGCCAATAATGTCGATTGCTGGTATTATAATCATAGCTTAATAAAGTTTTCAAGAATTTGTAATCCGATATTTCCGCTTTTTTCGGGGTGAAACTGGCAGCCGTAAAAATTGTCGCGGGCAATGGCAGCCGAAAAATCCTGCGCATAACCACATTTGGCTGCGGTATGCTCAAACACCGGCACCATATAGCTGTGCACAAAATACATAAAACTGCCTTCGGGTATTCCTTTAAACAGCGGAGATTTTAATGCTGTAATCTGGTTCCAACCCATGTGGGGTATCTTTTCGCCATGGTCGGGACGGAATTTTACCACTTCGGCGTCAAAAATACCAAGGCAAGGAGTGTCGCCCTCTTCGCTGTGCCGGCACATCATCTGCATACCGAGGCAGATACCGAGCACGGGCTGTTTCAATGCTGGAATAAGGGTGTCTAAACCGGCTGCGCGGAGAGCTTCGAGAGCAGCACCTGCGTGTCCCACTCCTGGGAAAACCACCTTGTCGGCGGTGGTAATAATCTGCGGGTCTTTAGTTAGAATGGTGTCGCAGCCAAAACGCTTTAGAGCCGCCTCCACCGATTTGATATTACCCGCTTTGTAATCAATAATTGCTATCTTCATCTGAATTTCGCTTTTTTTGCGGCGTAAAGATAGTAATAGTTATTCACAAATCCGCTATCTTATAGTAAATTTCAAGGCATCAAGTCGACGGGCTCTTCCATCGGGACCTTTTACAACTACATCTTCAATGTAGATTTTTCCACCGGAGGGAACGTTTTGAATCATTTTTTGCTGCTCTGTGGTAAACTTGTTGGATGAACTTTGCTCCGTTTGTGTAAAACCTTTTATAGTAGCCGACACTGCAAACTGTGTAATCACATACTTAAAGTCAAAGTCGAAATCCTCTACCACGGCTTTAAGAGGAGATGCAATAAGGCTTGATTTGGTAATAATACCACCGTGCTTATTTTCTCCGTTGCCCACCATCAATCTTGGGTCAGGGAGAGATTTTACTTTGAACTTTCTACTACCGAGCGACTTGTTCTCTCCTTCAATAACGGCACTCCAATTTACTGTCACCTCACCGGGAGTTTTAACGTTGACAATCCATGTAGTCCCAGCGCCACGACGGATGGAGCCGCTGTTTATACTCATTTCGATTTCATTGGCAGGAATACCAATATTTTCGATTTCTACAGGATTGTCTACACCAACATAAAACACGTTCATTTTAGTGGGGAAAATACGTGCGAATATCGGAGCAGGTGAATTTGTAGTGGCGGAAGGATTGGTGTTGCTACTAATTCCAGCGTTCAATAATTGTTCGTGTAATGTTTTAAGTTCTGCTTCGCGCATCATATTGAGTGTGTTGCACGATTCAAGTTCTTTTTGGCAAGAGGCAAGATCCTGTTCAAGTTGTGAAATTTGTTTTTGACTATCTAAGTTGCACGATGATAATATAACCGTGGCTAATAAAAAAACGCTAAATTTCTTCATATTCATAATATTTTAGTGATACATATTAATATTTAATGACCTTGCAATTTACACATTTTTCTTTTATTTTGAAAAAAAATATTTATATTTGACACTTGAAAATCTTATTTACTACGTTTACTAATTTTATAACTTATTATGGCTTCATTAAAAGAAAAAATTGGATATGCCCTCGGCGATGCTGCCGCAGGTGGCGTGTCGTGGAAAATTATGTCAATAGCGTTTCCGCTATTTTTTACTAACGTATTTGGATTATCGTTTGCCGATGCGGGCGCGTTAATGCTTTTGGCAAGGCTCTTCGACGTGTTTACCGACCCGATTATGGGCAGTCTTGCCGACCGTACGCAGTCGCGCTGGGGCACTTACCGTCCGTGGCTTATTATCGGCGCTATTCCTTTCGGACTGATTTTCGCGCTCCTGCTCTACACTCCCGACTTTGGCGAGGCTGGCAAACGCGTTTACGCTTACACTTTATATTTATTAATGATGGCGGTTTACACAGCCGTTAACGTTCCTTACGGTTCGCTCCTCGGCGTTATGACAAGCGACGACAATGAGAAAAACCAGTTTTCATCGTTCCGTATGGTGGGTGCTTACGCTATGGGATTTATCACTCTGCTTTCGTTCCCCTATATTCAAAAGGCCATTGGCGGTACTGAGCAGCACCAATACGCTGTAATCGGAGCTGTGTTTGGAGGTATTGCCGCATTAATGACTCTTGCCTGCGGACTTATGACCAAAGAACGCCTTAAACCCGTCCGCGCCGAAAAATTCTCGTTTAAGCAGTTTGCCGACCTCGTGAAAAACAAACCGTGGATCTACCTTACTTCTATTGGTATCTGCACCAACTTTTTTAACGGATTCCGTTACGCTGTGGCAGGCTATATGCTCACCTACTGCCTCGACGGACAGAATCAGGGCGACATCAACCTTTGGGGATTAATCATCAACTACACCGTGTTTATGGCTATCGGCGAGGTTACTTGTATGATTTTTGGAGGCGTTTCGCCCAAGTTTACCCAAAAAGTGGGCTCTAAACGTATGGCGTTTGTATATGCATCGTTGATTTGCTTGGTTTGCTCGGTGATTTTCTTCTTTATACCTATGGACCGCAGCTATATGTGGCTGATGGTGGTGGTGGTGATACTTACATCTGTTGGCGTGGGACTTTATTCTCCGCTTCTTTGGTCGATGTATGCCGACGTTGCCGATTACGCCACCGAAAAAAACGGAACATCGTCTACCGGCTTGATTTTCTCGTCGGGCACAATGGCTCAGAAATTTGGCGGCGCAATATCGGGTTCGCTCATTGCATTGCTCTTGGGTGCAGCCGGATTGGTTTCCAACACAGTGGTAGAGGTTGACCCCGCCACCGGAAAAGAGATTGCCAAAACCGTGGTAACTATCACCAATGCCGAATCTGTTAATACTATGATTTGGTGCTTATTCTCGCTGTTCCCTGCTGCTATTGCGGCTATTATGGGTTTCTTGGCTTATAAGTTCCCGATTAAGAAATAACCATTAATTTTTTAATACCATGAAAAAACTATTAGCATTAACATGCGCATTTGCTCTTGCCACAGGAGCTTACGCTCAAGACGATGACGACGAATTTGAATTTACCACAGAGCCGGTGATTTCGTTTAACGGAGGTACCGACATTGCAAGCGCTTTTATTTGGCGTGGAACAACTCTTGCTTTTGGACCTAATTTTCAGCCCTATTTCGACTTTAATGCCGGTCCTTTTTCGCTCGGTTTTTGGAATTGCACATCGTTTGACGGAGATTACAAAGAGTTTGATATGTACACTTCGGTAACAGCCGGACAGGTAACATTCACCGTCACCGACTATTACACAATCAGCGATTATGGCGTGCCATCGTCGATGATACCAAAATTCGGCGAATATCACGCCCACGAAACGGGACACACTCTCGAATTTTCTACCGATTGGGAAAGCGAATTTGGATTAGACGCTTCGTTTAACATCCTCTTTTACGGAGCCGACAAGCGCGAATGGGAAGAAGACCCCGACGACGCTATGAAAAACGCCTATTCCACTTACTTTGAGGTAGGATACACCGCCACAGTAAAAGAAATCGACTTTCGTCCGTTTGTGGGAGCAACATTTGGCAAAACCACTTGGTATGGCGATCATTCTGGCGAACACGGTGCTAATGTTGTAAACCTCGGTATCAAGGCTTCGCACGACATCAAAATCACCGAACATTTTTCACTACCGGTGTATGCCATATTTGGGTATAATCCGCAGAGCGAAAATGTGTATGCTTTTGCAGGATTTCAAATAGGTTTCTAAAATTCAATTTTTCCCATCTTGGGCATTAGCGACAGGATTTTAGCCTGTCGCTTTTGTATATATTTAGATGGTTGCCCCACTTTGTAAATCAGCGGATTGGGCAAACAGGCGGCTATAAGTGCGCACTGCTGGTCGTTGAGTTGCTTTGCCGGACGGTTAAAAAACTTTTTGGCAGCAGCCTCCGCGCCATAAATTCCGTCGCCCATCTCTATTACGTTGAGATATACCTCCATAATGCGGCGTTTACCCCAAATCCATTCTATCAACACTGTAAGATACGCCTCGTATGCTTTTCTGACATACGATTTTACAGGAAAAAGAAAAACATTCTTGGCAGTCTGCTGACTGATGGTGCTTCCGCCACGGAAACGCTTGCCTTTTTGAATATCGTCCCAAGCTTTTTGAATATTGTCGAAACTAAATCCGTTGTGCTTTTGAAAAAGGTTGTCTTCCGACGAAATCACCGCCCTTGTTAATGCCGGCGAAATATCTTTGTAAGATATCCACTCTTTTTGCACCGATGGCTTATTATCCATACCAATGCTTTCGATTTGGCGTTGAAGCATCAGCGGTGTGTAATAAACCGGCACAAACTTGTAGAGCACCACAAAATAAATAGGCCACACAAGTAACGCTACTGATATACATAACATTATGCGTATCAGGTAAAAGAAGAATCCGCGCTTACGACGGGTTTTATTTCTTTTTTTCTTTGCGTGCGCCATCCGCCAACACCTTTATATAATATGTCTTTTGATCTTTGTTGGTAAGTTTTGTGTCTCTGAGCCAGGGGTTCAATAGCTTAAAAATCTTATAATTGACGGTGTAATTTTTGGCAAAAGTGTACATATCGGTAATTGCGCTGTCCACCTCAATAGTGTTGGTTTCAATAGGTTTGTAAAGGTCTTTTTGACGATAGCAGAAACCAAAATCGGCAGGACGCGACAGCAACATTTTGTATGCAAGAATGCGGTAGACATAACGTCCTGTTTCTACATTGTGCTTAAGGTTGTAATAATTGTTTTCGCCCTGACGAGTTACCAAACGCTGCAAACCATATTGTCCGCAGTTGTACGAAGCCGCAGCCATTGTCCACGAACCAAATTTAGCGTAAGCCTGTTTTAAGAAGTAGCAAGCGGCGTAGGTAGATTTTTCAAAATCGTAACGCTCGTCTACCTCTTCGTTGATTTCCAATCCGCACTCCTTGCCGGTAGATTCAAGAATCTGCCAAAACCCCACAGCCTTCATCGGCGACACCACATTGTCCATACCGCTCTCTACCACGCAGAGATAGAGAAAATCTTCGGGAACGCCCTGTTCTTTCAATATTTTGCGCATTGCGGGGAAATAGCGGTTGGCACGTTTAAGGTATAGGAATGTCTCAGAATGCCAGTACATTGTTTTCAGAATCTCCTTTTCGAGCGATTCGCGCACGTCGAAATTTTCCATCGGCACAGGTTCGCCGCAAAAATCAAGCGTGTCGGGCAACACGGGACAATATACATTATACTTAGTAGCCATTTCGTTGCGGTAAAGTCCGTCGCCATCGTCATCAACCGAGCAGACAAACATTTTGAAAGCCAAAATACTGATAACGAATATAGTTACAATATATAATCCAGATAGAATATATTTAGGAGTAGCAGAATTGCTCATTGTTTTTCCGATTTAATTTGTTACAAAAAATAACGTTTGCTTTGCTAATGTAGTTTTGTTTGCAAAAATAATATAAATATACATAACATAAACATTTTTTTGGTTTTTATTTTTGTTATTTATTATTTATTTTTGAGCCATAAAAAAATGTTTATGAAACTAAAACTGCTATTACCCATATTAGCCCTTGCAGCATCTTGTAACACTGCTGATGATAGTTACGAGATAAATTTGCATTGTGCCGAATGTGGTAGAGCTCAAGTGACATTATGCCTATATGCTGACGACACCATTTCCGAGCTTTCTACAACCACCTTTGAGCACGGGCGTGCAGTTTTTAATGGCAATGTTAGCGAACCGCAATTAATGTATCTATTTGTGGAGGGAGCTCGAGATTATTTGCCTGTGTTTGTTGAAAACTCTGATATTGATATTGATTATGTATATGCCCGCCCGTCGCGAAGTGTGGTAACGGGGTCGGTTTGTCACAAAAAGTTCAGCGATTTTTTGCAATCTTATTCTGCCTACAGCGACAAAGGCACGGGAATTGATAAAATGATAGAAAACGCCGAAGATAACGCCGACACTCTTATGCTTCAACGTCTTACCGAAAATCTCAAAGTTTTGGAGCGCGAAAAAGTTGAGTTTCAGCGGCAATACGTTATTCAAAACATTAATTCGCCTGTGGCTGCATACATACTCAGCACCGATTTGATGCACAAGCTAAATGTAAGCGAATTAGATTCTATTACAGCCCTATTTCCCAACGAAATCAAGGGCAGCATTTACCTAAAACAAGTGGCAGAATATCGTGCCTCAATGCCAACAGACACCGCCACTCAAAACAACTAATTATTATGAAACAGATATTTTTAGCAATAATAACAATACTTTTGGCAATTACTGCCACAGCACAGACCACTGGCTACAGCAACTCGTACAAGCATTACGAAGGCTTTATGCTCAAAAAGGTTTTTGCTATTGATATGTATTACTCCGGCACCGATGTTTCAGGATTGTGTCATATCAAAAACACCGACCACTGCGTCAGGCTGCAAGGCTACATAGCCAACGATAATAAAGCGAGGATGCGTAGCGAAGGAAAACCGTCGATGGAAATCTGGTTTGACACTACCGATGTAGAACACTATTGTATGGGCACGTTCAACGGTAGTAAAATGGCAGGGAGAATTAAAGAAGACTATTCTAATGCTATGCGTTTCAACGAAGTGTACGCCGAACTCAACGACTCTATACCCTTTGTATCAAACGAAGAAGAAAACTCCATAGCTCGCAATTCGATTAGTTACAGATATTTGCAACCTGCGGAATATAAAGGCGCGGCAGTATCCGACAGCGTAAAACAGTTGTTTGCCAAAATGTTTAATGCGGCACCACGTCAGAGCGTAGAAGGCGACTTTTTCTATCCCGAGCCCTACCCTACTATGAAACTCAAAAACGACTTGCGAACTGCTAAAAACCGTTTTCGTCAGTATGTGGAAAAACAATTGCAAGAAAACGGCGACCTTTCGTCATTTGAGCTCACTATGCAAGAATCCAACTTTCAGTACATTACCTACAACAACAACGGACTTGTATGCATTATCAACCACTGCTACTCGTATGCCGGTGGAGCGCATGGAATGTATGCCAACATCCCTGTGATTTTCGACCTTGAACAAAACAAGATACTCACCAAAAAAGACATTTTTAAACCCGAATCCGATGAAGCTATCATCAAACTGATAATTAAATACTTTATTGCAAACGGCGATGCCGACGACAAACCTTCCGACGAAAGCGAAGGAATATTCAAAGAAGATGTTTTTGTAGAAAACAACATCGGCATACAAAACGGAAGTATTATATTCTACTACCAACCATACGACATAAATTCATACGTGGCGGGAGCATATTCCGCCGTGGTTAAAATATCCGACTTACTACCTTACATAACAGATAATTCACCAATTAAACGAATGTTAAAATGAAAAAACTAATCTTTACACTAATCTTGATGACAGTAGGCTTTGCCTCCGTTAACGCCCAAAACAATGCAGAATCGCTTTACAAAGATTACCGCACCGACCTTATTGGCACTTTTAAAGACAATATCAACGATGTAATAGTAACCTCTGCAAAACACTTTTTAGACGCTCCCTACGTGGGTCATACCTTGGATTCTAACAGTGTGGAGCAGCTTGTGGTAAATCTCGACCGTTTTGACTGCATGACCTTTGTGGAAACTGTGCTTGCATTAAGTATCGACTACATGTCAGAAAATCCTTCGTACGAAAACTTTGTTTCCACCCTGCAAAAAATCCGCTACCGTGGCGGCATTATCAACGGATACACTTCGCGTCTGCATTATACATCTGATTGGATTTACGACAATGCGCAAAAAGGCATTGTAGCCGACCGCACCAAAAGTATTGGCGGCGTACCTTTCCGTCCCATTATCAACTATATGAGCACCCACCCTCAAAATTACAACCAATTAAAAGACAACCGTTTGGCAGTGGATTCTATGCGCCTCATCGAAAAACAGATTAATCTGCGCAAGGCTATGTACTATATTCCCAAAATGCGGGTTTCGTCTGTTGCAAAAAACATCAATTCAGGTGATATAATTATGATAACCACTTCGGCTGTGGGTTTAGATTATGGTCATGTGGGATTTGCTATTAAAGAAGGTAATGTGCTGAAATTTATCCACGCCTCGTCTGATCAAAAAAAGGTGGTAATTACTGCCACACCGTTGCACACATATCTGATTAATGTCAAGAGTTTTACAGGCATTTCGGTATTAAAAGCGAATGTCAACGTTAAAACTACCATTCCCTAAGGAAACCCTCAAGAGTAAACATATTGATACTTGCAGCCGCGCCGTAGCATGCTCGCGAATATTGCACAGCAAATCGCTTTAGCCTAACATCAGCACCAAACGAGAACCCTGCGGCGCGGCTTGCACTGCTCATACGCAAATCGTTGTGCCGTTGAGTATTAAAACCCACTTTTGCCGATACTGTTGATTTTGGAAACAATTCTAACCCAAGTACAAAATGGTCGGCAAGGTTGGCGGCATTGTCTTCGTCTAAACGGCTTTGCAATTCGGTTAACGTTACCGAAAACCTCAGCGGAGCATTCTCTAACAGTTTGCTTGCGCCCACCTGAATGCACAAAGGCAATGGCGCACGTTGCGACCCTGTGTAAGGAGTGCATTGAAAACCAACATTTTGTGCAGTGGCGGCAACCACAACTCCCACTTGTGGTAATGTATACACCATTCCAAAATCAAATGCAATGCCCCACGAACGGTATCGCTCAAGGTGCGAAAAAATTGTTTTTGTGGTAACACTTGCACGAAAGTTTTTGGTAATCTGACGGATAGCAGAGCAATAAATAGCGCAATCTTTGGCAGAGAAAGTACCACCGAGCACGCCTGCTTCGTCGGCATAATCGAACGTGCCATAATTCATAAACAATACTCCGCCGGCAACACTCCACAAACTATCTATTTTGGCGGTGTAAGCGGCAGAACCAAAATTGATGTCGGCAATATAGTCGGCATAATTTACTGCCACATATCGGTCGGCAGTGGAGTCGATCATAGCCGCATTAGCAAAAAGATTGTTGGCACCAAGGTTACCACTTGCAATGGTAGCCCCGCCCATGGCAGCAGAATTGCCACTCACAGGTAATTTAAGAAAAGTATAAACACTTTCGCCGCCGTTTTGTGCTGTGGCAGTTAGCGAAATGATTATCAAGGCTAATATGGCTGAAAAAAATTTCATGCCGCAAATTTCATATTTTTAAGTGTAAAAAATACTATTATTAAAAAAAAATCTCTAATTTCGTGCCTAATAGATTTACAACAAATATAATTACTTTTACGTTTTCTATCGTATTGAATTAATAATTATGAAAGTATCTCACATATTTTATCTGTTAACGGCTATTTTGCTGTGTGCGTGCGGCGGCAAAAATCATAACCAATCAGCCACATCCAACTCCGACACTATTTCTCAGACAGAAAGCACCATCTATTTAAATCAAAGCGAATTACCTCCTGTCAACGACCTTGCACGTTTTCTTGCAGGCAAACCTGTAGATCAATTTGCATCTATTCAAAGTTCTGATTATTACAAAGATTACGCTAAAAAAGCATCGCAACAATGGAGCGACCTAACTGCCAAAACACTTAATCCCATAAAACAATGGTGTAATACCAATATACCTCAATTTCATAACGATACATCATGTTTGTTTTATCCATTTGGCGGTCCCGACTTGGTGTTTGCCTTTACTTTTTTCCCAAACGAAACCGACTATGTGCTGCTTGGTCTCGAAAATCCCGGCTCGGTAACCATGCCCGACCGCTTAACCGAAAGCGAAACCCGCGAATATCTTGATTCGCTGCTATATTCGTATCGTTACATCAACAAATACGGTTTTTTTGTGGCAAGTCACATGCACGACGATTTTAAAAACCAGACTCTCAACGGAACAATACACCTTATATTATATACACTCGCCATGGAAAACTGCATTATTACATCGTATAAAGATGTGTATATCAACGACCTTGGCAAAATCACCGAAAACGACGGCAACCGCAAAAAACATCCTTACGGCTATAAAATCACATTTACCAAAGACGGCGACACCAAAACCCGCTCTATCACCTACCTGCGTATGGAAGCAAGCGACCCCGCCATGTCGGGAACATTTGAATTTGCATATTATATCAACTCCTACCCCGAAAAGATATGTTACTTAAAGTCAGCCTCATATCTACTGCAAAACAACGAGTTTACCATTATGCGCAAAATACTCTTAGACCAATGCGACCGTATTCTCCAAGACGAATCGGGACTTGCTTACGCTCGCGTTATCAAAGATTACGACGTAAATATTTTTGGCACTTACACCCGCCCGATGAACGTATTTTCGTATTATAAGCAAGAAGATTTAAAAAATGCACTTGCCGCTCGCAATTCAAAACCGTTGCCTTTTAAGATAGGTTACGCATCGCAAATCAACGAATCGGTGCTGATGGCTTGCACCCGAAAAGGAAAATACGACTACGGACATTCACAACAGCCCGAAAAAGACAACCATATAGCAGTAACCAAAGATACTGTGTTTAAAGTGCAATTTAAAGTTAGTTGGAACATGATACCCAACGACGACCCCATGCTCGATGGTATTCCCGATGTGGATTATTACACCGACAACAGCGTATACAAGTATACCGCAGGTTGCAAAAAATCAGAAGCAGAATGTCGCGACATTCTCCAAATTGTTAAAAACAAAGGCTTTACAGATGCCTTTATTGTAAAATTTGTAAACGGAAAACGCATAAAATAATGAATAAGAGAGTTTTATTTATCGACCGCGACGGCACAATAATAGTAGAGCCGCCTGTAGACTATCAAGTAGACCGTCTTGAAAAATTTAAATTTGTTGACGGGGCAATAATTTCGCTCAACAAAATTCGCAAATATACCGATTTTGAGTTTGTTATGGCTACAAATCAAGACGGACTCGGCACTTCGTCGTTTCCCGAAGAGGATTTTTGGCCGCTGCAAAACCTTATGCTCGACACGCTAAAATCGGCAGGGGTAGAATTTAACGACATTCTCATCGACCGCAGTTTTGAACACGAAAACCTGCCTACTCGCAAGCCGGGAACCGATATGATGAAAAAATATCTTGATAATCCCGAATACGACCTTTCGCAGAGTTTTGTGCTTGGCGACCGCCCTACTGATGTAATGCTTGCCAAAAATCTCGGCTGCAAAGCGGTATTCTTTGGAGCAGAACTTCCCGAAGAATTAGAACCTTATTGCGCACTTCACGCTAACAATTGGACCGAGGCAGAGCGTTTTATCATTAGTAGCAACAATATTATAGAGGTAACGCGCAACACTGCCGAAACCAAAATCAGCCTCAAACTCTACCCGGGCAATCCCGAAATTAAGCACGTTGACACCGGTGTAAAATTCTTCGACCACATGCTTTCGCAGCTTCCTGTGCATGGTTGTTTTGGTTTAGACCTCACTTGCGATGGCGACATCGAAGTAGACGAGCACCACACCATCGAAGATGTGGCTTTGGCTCTTGGAACTGCTGTTAATATGCTGTGGCAGAGACGAAAACTTATCAACCGTTATGCATTTGTATTGCCAATGGACGATTGCCTTGCTCAAGTGGCATTAGACCTTGGTGGTAGGCCGTGGATGCTGTTTAAGGCAGATTTCACCCGCGAAAAAATAGGCGATTTCCCAACCGAAATGATAACGCACTTTTTTAAATCGTTTTGCGATAATGCCAAATGCAACCTCAACATCAAAGCCGAGGGCGACAACGAGCACCACAAACTCGAAGGCATTTTTAAGGCGTTTGCCAAATGCTTAAAACAAGCTATCAGCTACGACTTTACGTTGCAAACCATTCCAAGTTCAAAAGGTATGTTATAATAAATAAAGGTGTGTAACAATGATCAACGGCAAAAAAATAGGCGTGGTGCTTCCGGCATACAACGCCGCCAAAACCTTGAAACAAACCCTCGACGAAATTCCCTACGATATTGTAGATGAGGTAATACTCACCGACGATTGCAGTCAAGACGATACTGCCGAGGTTGCGGCACAGCTTGGCATCAAGCATATTATACGCCACGAAAAAAACCGTGGATATGGCGGCAATCAAAAAACATGTTACAAAAAGGCATTAGAACTTGGCTGCGATATTGTGGTGATGCTTCATCCCGACTACCAATACACGCCAAAACTTATCCACAGCATGTGCTACACCATAGCCAACGGAGTATATCCTGTGGTGATAGCATCGCGCATACTTGGCAAAGGTGCTCGCAAAGGAGGAATGCCGCTTTATAAATACATAGCCAACAGGTTTTTGACGTTTTTTCAAAACCTATTGATGAACCAAAAACTCAGCGAATACCACACCGGCTACCGTGCATTTGCCCGCGAGGTAATCGAAAAGCTAAATTTAGAAGCCGACAGCGACGATTTTGTATTTGACAATCAAATGATTGCACAGATATTTTATGCAGGATACGAAATTGCAGAAATCACCTGTCCCACAAAGTATTTCAAAGAGGCATCGTCGATTAATTTCAAACGAAGTGTTAAATATGGTTTAGGAGTAGTTTTTACCTCAATAAATTACCTCTTAGCCAAAACAAGAATTAAAATTCATCGTATATTTAAAACGGACACAAAAAAATAGGGTAATGTAGATTAACTTAGCAAACTAATGACTATTAACAAACTATACCGTAGCATTTTGTATGCAGCGTTGCTTTTATTGCCAATATTGACTAAAGCGCCTGCAGTGATGGCGCAAAATAGCGATACTATGCGCATTGCTGATATGATGCCCGGTGTAGATGTGCTACCCTATATTCCCAAAACTGTAATTTCGTCGATATCTATCACGGGCAACAAAAAAACCAAAGACATAATAATACTCCGCGAAATCACATTTGCCGAAGGCGACACAATTGCCACAGAATCACTTTCGCAAGAGTTTGACCGCAGCAAAACCAACCTGCTAAAAACATCGCTTTTCAATTACGTTACCATCACCGCCACCGAAATTGCTGCAGGTTTTGCAGCCGTAACCATAAATGTAGAAGAGCGTTGGTATATTTGGCCCGCATTCAGCATCACACCACACAACGGCAATCTTAATCAATGGATTCGCGAACCCGACTTACACAAAGTAGACGTATGCTTTGGTGTAAAAAAATTCAATTTTCGAGGACGTCGCGAGGTGCTTTCGTTTAATTTTCGCCGTGGATTCAACAATATTTCGCAAATAGGCTACTCAAACATAGCTGTCGACAATAAATACCGCCATTTGTTTGCCGCCTACCTCTCGCTCAAAACCCAAAAAGATGTGCTTGTGCGCACCACCGATGGCGAAGGTGATTTTCAACATTTCGACGGTAACGCTTTTAAAGAAATTCGTCCCGAAATTGTATATCAATTCCGACAAAATATCAACACATCGCACTTTTTGAGTGTGGCTTACGACGATGTGTCGATATGCGATTCGCTTGTAATGCTCAATCCCGACTACCTCGGCGACGGAGAATCTCACATACGAAATCTTTCCACGTCGTACCGTTTTAGAATCGACAACCGAAGCTCATCATACTATCCTTTAACAGGTTCGTTTTACGAAATAACATTCAAACGCATAGGCTATTTGTCGCAATCGCCCACAGTATTAGGAGCCGAAGCTGACGTTAGGCATTATTTTCAATTGGCCGACCGCTTGTATTTTGCAGCTCAGGCATTTGTGGCAACATATACCAACAACACACCGTTTTATATGCGTCCCAATCTTGGCTCTAAGCCCAATATTGTAGAGGGTTACGAACACAACCTTATTTACGGCGATGCACTCTCTTTTATAAAAACATCTTATAAATTTGAAATTATCCCCACACGCATAATACATATTAAGCGTGTTAATATCCCTAAATTCAACAAGATACATTTTGCAGCATATCTCCACCTGTTTGCAAATTGCGCTTACGTTGAAGACCATTGCGACACCGATTCGCTCAAAAATCCTTACAACAACACTTTCCTTGGTTCGCTTGGCATCGGTCTCGACCTCGTAACCTATTACGACAAAGTGCTCACACTCTTTGCCACACGCAATATGCAAGACAATTACTACTTTGGCATTGGCATTAAATCGTTTTTCTAAAAAAATCGGTTTAAAATATACTACACCTAACAATTATTGCGTTTTATTTAGTTAATAATCTAATAAATCCTCGACAAATGAAGATAGCAATATTCGGACGTGAATTTAAAGACGACTTTAATGAATCGATATACAAGATATTCGAGACTCTCAACCGCAACTCTGCAGAGATTTATATTCACGAAGAATATCTAAAATTCATCAATCAGGATTTATATTTTTTCCCTAAAATATCCGGCACGTTTAACAGCAGCAACACCATGCCTGCGGGGCTCGACTTGCTTATAAGCGTAGGCGGCGACGGCACACTTCTCGAAAGCGTTCAATATGCACTCGGAGCCGACATCCCCGTGTTAGGCATCAACAGCGGACGTCTCGGATTTCTTGCCACAGTATCCAAAAAGACTTTAGACAAAGCTTTTGAAGATATTTTTGCACGCAACTATCAAATTGAATCTCGCACATTATTAGAACTCAATAGCGAAAACAACCGTTTTGGCGACCTCAATTTCGCACTCAACGAACTCACCATAATGCGTGTAAATTCAAGCTCGATGATAAGCATCAACGTGTATCTCAACGAAGAATTTTTAAACACATATTGGTCTGATGGCTTGATTGTTGCAACGCCTACTGGTAGCACAGCATATTCGCTGAGCGCAGGTGGTCCTATTATCACTCCCGGCAGCGGAAATTTTGTAATAACACCAGTTTCGCCGCACAACCTCTCTGTACGTCCGATTGTAATATCCGACGATAGCGTACTAAGGCTAAAAGCCGACGGTCGTGGACGCAATTTTTTAGCCTCATTAGACTTTAAACAAGCCACGTTCTCGTTCGACGAAGAGCTTATTCTCCGTAAGTCGGACAAAAAACTAAAGCTGATAAAATTTAGCGAAAGCACGTTCTTCAATACACTACGCAACAAATTGCTTTGGGGCATGGATAAAAGAAACTAAAAATTAATACCATACAAAAAAAATATTTAATAACTTTGCCCCCGATATATTAAAAAGTGTAAAAAATACGTTATAACAAAGAGTTAAAATATCGAAAAATACATATAACCATGAAAAAAGCCGTAGCAATCATACTATTATCTATCTTTGCAGTAACTGCCGCCTTTGCGCAATCCACAGCTTGGAAACGCGACCGCAATAGCGTGTTTGGCGGTGTAGGCTACAATTTCTTCATGGGCGAACTCGGAGGAGGTAAAAAAGATGCCGCTCACTTTTTCGGCATTCGCGACGTTGACCTCGCTTCCACACGTCCCGCATTACAAGTTGGATATAGATACCGCGTTCTCGAACCACTTTCGGTAAGAGGCTCGTTTACATACTGCCGCATATATGGCGACGACTCAGAATCTGCTAACATTTACCGAAAAGCTCGAAACCTGAATTTCCGTAGCAACCTTTTTGAATTTGGTGCTACTGTTGATTATTTCTTTATTAAAGAAAGAGCTATTTCGCGTTTTGGAGCATTTCAAAGCGTTTCGCAATGGAAACAAAGAATTTCGGCTTATTTCTTCGTAGGTATAGGCGGAATGCACTTTAAACCTCAAGGCAAATTAGACGGCTCGTGGCACGATCTGCAACCGCTCTGCACCGAAGGCCAAGGCTCAGGCGTAGTATTACAAGTGGTTGACGACAATGGAAACAATATTAACATAAAAACCGAGGATAAACCATACAAACTTTGGGCAGTAACTGTACCTATTGGAATCGGCGTAAAATACCGATTGAATCACAAAATGGCTCTCAGCCTCGAAATCGCAAACCATTACACCACAACCGACTATATCGACGACATTTCGTCCGACTATTATTTCAACTACGAACAAGAAGGCGTAACCCCGCCCAGCGAACTGACAACAAAATTTGCCGACCGACACTTTGATGTTAAAGACGGCGAATTAATCGATCCCGAATCACCATACAAATCTGGTCAAATGCGCCGTGGAAACTCGGGGTACAACGATGCATACATTGTTACAATGATATGTTTTCATTACAAACTTGCACCAAACCTCCTACCCACTCGTAAACCAAAATATAATTAGCAATAAACAACTATTAATCAGTCATTTAAAACAAAGTAGACAAATCAAAACATATTTTTATTAAAAAAAAATATCAAAAACACTTATATTTTTTTTGTAAAATAAAAACAAAATGCTTAATTTTGCAAAAAAATAATTGAAGAGGGGACTCAAAGTCCCCTCTTTTATTCGCAACAACGAAATGATATCAGAACAACAAATATTATCGATATTAGAAAGCAAAGAGTTTGAAAAATACTTTTTTGTTAGCGTAAAAGTGTCGGGCGACAACAAAATCACCATCGCCGCCGACACCGACCAAGGCATCACCATCGACGAGTGCGGCGAAATAAGCACAAAACTCGAAGAAGCCCTCAACCGCGACCAAGAAGATTTTGAACTCGAAGTTTCAAGCCCAGGACTTACCGAGCCATTCAAAGTGCTTCGTCAGTACACCAAAAATATCGGCAAAACAGTTGATATCACACTCGCCGACGGCAACAAAATCGACGGAGTATTACTCTCTGCCGACAACGACGGCATAACAATTAAGCAAACCGTGGTAGAAAAAATCAACGGCAAGCGCAAAAAAAGCGAAGTAGACAACACAATTAACTTTGCAGCCATCAAGACAACAAAATTGAAAATTAAAATATAAAATATAAGGCGGATAAAAAATGGAAATTAACAATCTCATAGAGACATTTGCCGAATTTAAAGAGCAGAAAAGCATAGACCGCGCCACAATGATGCGCGTTATCGAAGAAGTATTTAGAAACATCCTTGCCAAAATGTACGGCACCGATGAAAACTTCGACATAATTATCAACATCGACAAAGGCGACCTTGAAATATGGAGAAACCGCGTTGTGGTAGAAGACTCTGACCTGCAAGACCCCAACCTCGAAATTTCGCTCTCCGAAGCCAAAAAAATCGACTCCGACTACGAAATCGACGAAGAGGTTACCGACGAAGTTCCCTTCCGCGACTTCGGCCGTCGCAACATTCTCACTCTCAGACAAAACCTTACATCTAAAATATTAGAATTAGAAAAAGAAAAACTCTACGAAAAATACAAAAACAGAATTGGTGAAATCGTAGCTGGCGAAGTATACCAAGTGTGGAAAAAAGAAATCCTTATCCTCGACGACGAAGGCAACGAACTTATGCTGCCTAAAGCCGAACAGATACCCACCGACTTTTTCCGCAAAGGCGACAACCTCCGTGCTGTTATCAGCCAAGTGGAAATGCGCAACGGCTCGCCTTTCATCCTTCTGTCAAGAACCGATCCGGCATTCCTCGAAAGATTGTTTGAACTTGAAGTGCCCGAAATCAACGACGGTTTAATCACAATCAAGAAAATAGTAAGAATCCCGGGCGAACGTGCAAAAGTAGCTGTAGAAAGCTACGACGACCGTATCGACCCCGTAGGCGCATGCGTCGGTATGAAAGGATCAAGAATCCACGGCATTGTGCGCGAACTCCGTAACGAAAACATCGACGTTGTTAACTTCTCCGCCAACGTTCAATTGTACATTCAACGCGCCCTCAACCCGGCTAAAATCAACAACATCAAAGTTAACGAAGCCGACAAAAAAGCCGAAGTGTACCTCGACCCCGAAGAGGTTTCTAAAGCTATTGGCAAAATGGGTGCTAATATCAAACTCGCTACACAGCTTACAGGCTACGACATCGAAGTTTACCGCGACATCGACGAGGGTGAAGAAGATGTTGACCTCGAAGAATTTAACGACGAAATCGAAATGTGGATTATCGATACTCTCAAATCGATAGGATGCGACACAGCTAAAGACGTACTGAAAATCTCTAAGGACGAACTCGTAAAACGTACCGACCTTGAAGAAGAGACTATTGAGGAAGTTTTAAACATTCTTAAAGCCGAATTCGAATAAGCCATGGATTCGCTAAAGATGTGCAAAAAACTTAGATTTAACAGCAGTTAATTATCAAATTTAAAAATGCAGGACATAAGACTTAACAAAATAGCAAAAGAACTAAACGTAGGTATCAACACCATTGTAGAGTTTCTTCACAAAAAAGGACAAAAAATTGACGCCAACCCTAACACCAAGATTGACGGCAATCAGTACGACATGCTCGTAAAAGAGTTCAGCTCCGACATGTTGGCAAAAAAACAAGTGGAAAAACAAGTTGAAATCGACAAGAAAAGAAAAGAGACAATAACTGCCGACAAAGTTCAAAACAAAGAACAAAACAAAAATCAAAATAACAACAAAAACGAAAAACAAGAATTCAAGATTTTAGGTAAAATAGACTTGAATCAAAACAATAAAACTAAAACAAATCCACAACAGCCACAGCAACAAAAAACAGCTGACGACAACAAACCCAAACAGCCTGTGCAACAAGAAAACACTAAGACCGACAATCAGAACGGACAACAGCGCAACGACAACAAAAAGAAAAACAAAAACAACCCCAACCAAAAAGAAGAACGCACTATTAAGGTTGTGGGAAAAGTTGACTTGGATGCGCTCAACCAACGTCCCGCAAATCAAAACAACGGCGATCGTCGCGACGACAACCGTCAACAAGACCGTGAGAGAAAACGCACTCAAGACCGTCTTTCTAACGATGCAGTGCCTAAAGACGACGAAATTTTTGCTCCTAAGGTGCACAAAATAACTGGTCCTACTATCGTGGGCAAAATAGAACTCCACGAAGAGCCAAAAAGCAATTCGAGCCGTCGTCAAAGCAAGAAAAAACGCCGCCGCATTGGCAAAGAACCCGTTGATATATTGCAAAAAGAAGATCAACGCGAAAACGGAAAAGGCGATAACAAAAACCGTCAGGCTAAAAACGGCAAAAAAGGCGGAGAAGACAAGAAAAGCGAGCGCAACGAAAACAAAAACAACGAACCTCGCCGCAACCGCGACAAAAAACGCCGTCCTGAGGAGATTAAAAAAGAGATTACCGCCGAAGATATCAAGAAACAAATTAAGGAGACTCTTGCTATTCAGCAAAGCAGCGGTAGAAAGAGCCAGACTTCTAAACATAGCCACGACAAACGTGCTATTATCCGTGAACGTATCAACGAGGAAAACAAACTCGCTGAAACCCAGAAAAAGGTGCTCGAAATCACCGAGTTTATCACGGCTAACGAACTTTCGTCGCTTATGGACGTGCCAGTTAACAAAATTATCGAAACTTGTTTCGACCTTGGCACTCCTATCTCAATCAACTCGCGCCTCGATGCCGAAATGATCAGCATCCTTGCCGAAGAATTTGGCTTTGAAGTTAAATTCCTCAACATCGGCGACGAAACCGACCTTACTAAAAAATTAGACCCCAACGATATGAAGCCGCGTCCGCCTATTGTTACCATCATGGGACACGTAGACCACGGCAAAACCGCACTTCTCGACTATATTCGCAAAACCAACGTTATTGCTGGCGAGGCAGGCGGTATCACTCAGCACATTGGTGCTTACAACGTTACACTTCCCGACGGCAAACGTATTACATTCCTTGATACTCCCGGTCACGAAGCTTTTACAGCTATGCGTGCACGCGGTACCAAAATCACCGACATTGTGGTAATTGTAATTGCAGCCGATTCGCAAGTAATGCCCACAACCGAGGAGGCTATCAGCCACGCTAAAGCCGCCAACGTGCCTATCATATTTGCAGTCAACAAAATCGACCGTCCTAATGCCGACCCCGAAAAAATCCGTCGCGAACTTTCGGAACGCGGAATGTTAACCGAAGATTGGGGTGGCGATTATGGCTGTGTAGACATCTCGGCAAAACAAGGTACTAATGTAGACAAGCTTCTCGACCGTATTCTTCTCGAAGCCGAAATGCTCGACCTTAAAGCAAGTTACACTTGTCCCGCATTTGGTTCGGTAGTTGAAGCATCGCTCGACCATGGTCAGGGCTATGTTACCAACGTGGTTGTAAGCCACGGAACACTCAAAGTGGGCGACGTAGTTTGGGCAGGTTGCTATTCGGGCAAAATCAAAGCCATGTTTAACGAACGTAACAAACGTATCAAGAGCGCAGGTCCTGCCGAGGCAGCTTCAGTATTAGGTCTCAACGGAGCACCAAACGCCGGCGACAAATTTGAGGTAATGGAAGACGAACGCTCGGCTCGCGAACGCGCAGTACGCCGTCAGCAAATTGAACGCGAAATCACCAACCGCATCAATGTAATGGACCTCAACAAGTTTGCCCACGACGTTATTGCCGGCAACACCGAAGAGCTTGTGCTCAACCTCGTTATCAAAGGCGACGTACAAGGCTCTATCGAAGCTCTCAAAAGTTCGTTTGAAAAACTCTCTACCGAAAGCATCAAGGTTAAAGTTATACACGCAGGCGTTGGTCAGATTTCAGAATCCGACGTTATGCTTGCCAAAGCTTCAAAGGCAATTATCATCGGTTTCCAAGTACGTCCTGCACAAGGCACCAAGAAACTTGCCGAAAAAGACAACGTTGAAATCCGTCTCTACTCCATCATCTACGATGCAATCGACGACGTTAAAGACGCTCTCGAAGGTATGCTTTCGCCCGATATCAAAGAGGAAATCACAGGTACAGCCGAAATCAAGGAAATTTTCAAAATCTCCAAGGTGGGCAACATTGCAGGCTGTATGGTTCAAGACGGAAAGATTATCCGCAAAAACAAATGCCGCGTAATCCGCGACGGTATAGTGGTTTACTCAGGCGAGCTCGGTTCGCTCAAACGTTTCAAAGACGACGTTTCGGAGGTTACCACCGGAATGGAATGTGGTCTCAATATCGACAAATTCAACGATATACAAGTTGGCGACATCATCGAATCTTACGAAGAAAAAGAAGTTCGCAAAAAATTGTAATATCAACAATATTCTCATAACTAACAACGGCGGATTTCCTACCTTTATGGGAATCCGCCTTTTTAAAAACTATCAATAATATATGAAAAGACTAATCATTACCGCCCTAACAATTTTCGCGCTTATATCAAGCACATACGCCGGCGAAGGTATGTGGATTCTTTCGCTAATTGGCAAAAACTACAACCAAATGAAAGCCGCCGGTTTTAAACTTACTCCCGAAGATATTTACAGTCTCAACCAAGCATGCCTCAAAGACGCCGTTGTGGTGCTCAATCACGATGAATGTACTGCCGAATTTGTTTCTAAAAACGGATTGCTATTTACCAATTACCATTGCGGATACGACGACATTCAATCGCAAAGCTCGCTTTTGCACAACTATCTTGCCGATGGTTTTTGGGCAAAATCGCTTGCCGACGAATTACCGATAAAAGGCAAAACTGTTTCGCAATTAATTAGTATCGAAGATGTTACCGACAAGATTCTTACCCCGCAAGTATTAGGCTTATCGCCCACTGCCCAAGCGTCGGTGATAGAAGGCGCTATTGAAACTATGCAAGATGAAAATACCGAAAATGGCAAATACGAAGTGGAGGTAACAAATTTTTTTGACGGCAACTATTACTACATGTTTAAATACATCACTTACACCGATGTACGCTTGGTAGGAGCTCCGCCCGAATCGTTAGGACAGTTTGGCGGCGAAACCGATAATTTTGTATGGCCTCGTCAAACAGCCGACTTTTGTATTTTCCGCGTTTACACCGCTCCCGACGGCTCTCCCGCCGATTACAACGAAAATAACATCCCTCTTGTACCCAAAAAATATCTCAAAATCAATCTCAAAGGCATACAACCGGGCGATTACACCATGACCATAGGTTACCCCGGCGAAACTATGCGCCAATACTCGTCGTATGGTATCGACCAAATGAAACGCAATCAAAACGGAATCATAGTTGAGGTTTTTAGCGCGTATCTCAAAGCACTCAAAGAGTTTATGGAAAAAGATGAGCAAATAAATATCCAATACACAGCCAAATACGCCAATTATGCCAACGCTTACAAATGTTATCTTGGTATTAACGAAGGTATCGACAATCTTGGCGTATTAAACCGCAAAATTGAAAACGAACGCCGTCTTGCTCAATGGATTACAAACAACAAAAAATCCGAATACAAAAAGATTTTGCCGTTGCTTCAAAAAGATTTTGCCGCTACCGACCTCAACGATAAATATCAAACCTATTGGAGCGCTTCTATTTATCATTGCTGCGAATGTATCAATTTTGCAATCGAACATTACATGCTGCATTATTACCTGTCGCTCGGTTTCGACAAAATGGAAAAAGAAGAAGTGGCGAAGTTGAAAGAAAAATATCAAAGCCATTTCCGCGATTATAATAAGGATGTGGATTTTGCTCTTACAAAAGAGATGATGCAGCTCTATATGAAAAATGTTCCCCCAAAATATTGGCCCAAAGGTATCAGCGATGCCGCTTTTTTCCCTGCGTTGGAGGTTGCATTTCAAAACTCGATTTTTACCGACCTGACACGTTACGAAGAATTTATCAAAAAGCCAAAAGCTGAAACTCTCAACAGCGATGTGCTGTTTTTGCTTGCATCTGAGTTTATTGATATAATGGACAAATTTTCGATTTCTGACGATACACAAGCCAAAATTGATTACCACAAACGCCTATACACCAAAGCTATGATGGAGATGGCTCAGTCAATTAACACAGATACGCTTTTGAGTCCCGATGCCAATAGCACTATGCGTCTAAGCTACGGCAAAGTGGGCGGATACACCTACAACGGCAAAGATATGGGATGGCAAACCAACTACGAATCGTATCTTGCCAAAAAGAACAACGACAACAAGGAATTTATGATTCCAGAAAAAATGGAGGAATTGTTTAAAAAACGCGACTTTGGTCCTTACGCCGAAAACGGTACAATACCTATTAATTTTCTTACCGACAATGATATAACAGGCGGCAACAGCGGCAGTCCTGTGCTCAACGGCGATGGCGAATTAGTAGGTTTGGCATTCGACGGCAATTGGGAATCAATGAGCGGCGATGTAATGTTTGAACCAGAGTTGCAACGCACTATTGCTGTGGATATCAGATATGTATTATTTATAATAGATAAATTTGCCAACGCACAAAACATCATCAAAGAACTCGAGATAATAAATTAGGTATGGAGCAGAAATTAGATTTAGAAAACATCGACCCCGTGGTATTCTACGGTGTAAACGAGCAGCGTTTGGAAAAAATACGTAAAAATTTTCCAAAATTAAAACTCATTGCCCGTGGAAACGAAATTAAAATACTCGGCGAAACCGACGAGGTAAAGCGTTTTTCTGAATCTATTGAACTCATTAAGGCTCATTTTGCAAAATACAACTCATTATCCGACACCGAATTAGAAAGCATTTTAAATAAAGATCTCGACAAAGCGTCGCTATATGCCGGAGGTGGAGATGCCATTGTGTATTCGGTAACGGGCGTGCCGATTCGTCCGCGCTCGCAAAACCAAGTGCAAATGGTAAAAGAGTTGGAACGCAACGATTTGTTGTTTGCAACTGGTCCCGCTGGAACAGGAAAAACTTATCTTGCTGTGGCTCTTGCCGTAAGAGCATTAAAAACAGGCATGGTACGCCGAATAATTCTCTGCCGCCCCGCAGTAGAGGCTGGCGAAAAAATCGGTTTTCTGCCTGGCGATATGAAAGAAAAGCTCGATCCTTATATGCAGGCTCTTTACGATGCTCTCAACGATATGATTCCTCAACGCCGTTTAGAAGATATGATAGAGGAACGCATAGTGCAGATTGCCCCTCTTGCCTTTATGCGCGGTCGCACGCTATCTGACGCCGCCGTTATTTTAGACGAAGCTCAAAATGCAACCGTGGCTCAGTTAAAAATGTTCCTCACTCGCATGGGCGAAAACTCTAAGTTTATTGTAACGGGCGACGAAACTCAAATAGACCTTCCTCGCAAATCAGATTCGGGACTTGTGCACGCGCTGCACATTCTCAAAGGCATTAAAGAGATTTCGTTTGTATCGTTTAGCGGCGACGACGTGGTGCGTCACAAACTTGTAAAAAAGATAATCTCAGCATACGAAACTCCAATTCATAATTCATAATTTGGAAAACATAATTCATAAATCATAAATATTATGGCAAACGCATTAATCAAAACCGACTTTAACTTCAAAGGTCAAACCAATGTTTATCACGGCAAAGTTCGCGATGTATACTCTATCGGCAACGACAAATTAGTAATGGTGGCTACCGACCGTATTTCGGCTTTCGACGTAATACTTCCCAAAGGTATTCCGTTCAAAGGTCAGATTCTTAACCAAATAGCCGCAAAATTCTTAGACGCTACCGCCGACATTGTTCCCAACTGGAAACTTGCCACTCCCGACCCTATGGTAACCGTTGGACGCAAGGCTGAGGCTTTTCCCGTAGAAATGATTATCCGTGGATACCTCACAGGTAGTTCGTGGCGTACTTACAAATCAGGTGCAAGAGAAATCTGCGGTGTTAAAATTCCCGAAGGAATGAAAGAACATCAAAAGTTCCCCACTCCTATCATCACCCCCACCACCAAAGCAGCCGAGGGTCACGACGAGGATATTTCTAAGGAAGAAATCATCAAACGCGGACTTATCTCTGCCGAAGATTACGCACAAATAGAGGAAATCACCTACAAACTTTTTGCCCGTGGCACCGAGATTGCCGCAAAACGTGGTCTTATACTCGTTGACACCAAATACGAGTTTGGCAAAATAGATGGCAAAATAGTCCTCATCGACGAAATCCACACTCCCGATTCATCTCGTTATTTCTACTTGGATGGATATGCCGAGCGCTTTGCCAAAGGCGAACAGCAAAAACAGCTTTCTAAAGAGTTTGTACGCGAATGGCTTATGGCAAATGGTTTTCAAGGCAAAGAAGGTCAGAAAGTGCCCGAAATGACCGATTCTATAGTATCAGGCATCACCGACCGCTACATCGAACTCTATGAACACATCACCGGCGAAAAATTCCAAAAAGCCGAACAATCGCAAGATATTGCCAAACGTATCGAAGATAATGTGAGCAAATATTTAGGATAATAGACAAATGGAATATAAAAAAAAGGCGTGGAAAAAATTTTTCACGCCTTTTTTATATTCTCTAACACAGTGCGCTTCTTTTTTGATACTCCTGTTTTAGTTCTTTTATTCGTGCCTGATAGTATTTGATAGAATCGGCGATTTGTTTGTCGGATAGTTGTTTTATGCTTGTGGTGTCGATGGCAAGATTGACACGGCGTTCAAAATCACCAATTATGTTCATATAGGTGATAAAGGCGTTGTATGGTGTGCCAAATGGATTGGTAACTATATTTTGCTGTGTGCCGTCTAAATAGCCGTCGGACATGAAGAAGAAATAATCGCTACACTGCAAACGTTGCCAAATCTGTTGCAAAGTGGAATTTACACCCAACTTTACTTTATCTTTTAAGGCATTGAGTTTAGAGAAAGCCTCGCGTTGAAGGTCGTTGCCAAGCCACGGAGCAAGATAAACGGGATAATTCAAACCCGGCACAGGGTCGGGCAGTTTGTATGGAGCTATGGGTTGAAACTTTTGCAAAGCCGACGACGGTGTATCAAATTTAAAACGTTTTGAATCTAAGATATTCTCAACAAACGATTTAACATACAAAAGCACATCGCGGTTGTTGTATTTAGTGCCGTCGAGATATTCACAATTGAGCGATGCAAATAGTATATCACCTCCTGAGGCATTATTGCCAAGCTGCTCCACAAGGTAATCGGGTGCAAAGAGTTTACCGTCTTTGAGGGCGTTTTCAAACAGAATGCTGTACTTGCGGTTTTGTGTAATAATCTTCAACCGCTGCGCTGTGGGATGAAAATATAGATAATCGGTGCCTTTAACCTCCAAACTACGTTCCTCGGGCTGCACCAAAACTGATTTAAAGCCCATTTCGTAAGCCGCAACACCAATCGAATCGGTATACATCAGGTCGGTATTTTGCAAAGTTTCGGGTGTAACATTAAACAGACGCTGAATTTCTGATACCGAAACACCTACTTGCTTTTTAAATTCTGAAATATCGTTAACTCCGGCAAGCGAATGATTATAAGGCGATGCCACAAACTCTACGGCGTTGGTATGCGCAAGTTGTTTTAGCAGTTCAAGTGTATTGGGGCAATACTGCTCTATAAGTTGCAAGGCAAATCCCGAAATTGTAATCGAAAACTTAAACCTCCGTTTGTAGCGGTGAGCAAGAGCCAAAAGCATCTCTAATGCGGGTTTAAGGCAGTTGCGCTCGGAGGCTTCCACAGCCGAACCGGTTGACTGTTCGTCAAAATAAAAATTGTCGTTGCCAATGTCGAAAAAGCGGTATTTTTTCAACAAAAAATATTTATGGATATTGATATTAAAAGCTAATGTTTTCATATTTCGGTATTTTGATTATTGCACAATGCATTGTAAACTGCTGAAATCTGTTTTGCGCTCTCTTTCCATTTTAGGCTGCGCAACTCTCTTTGGGCGGCTTTTACAATATGTTTTGATATGGCTGGATATTCTATTAATGCGTGAATGGCATCTGCAATAGCGTCCACATCGTTGTAATCCACTTTGATAGCGTGTTTTAGCACTTCTGCCACACCGCTCTGTTTTGATATAATTACAGGCACATTACATCTAACTGCCTCTAATGGAGCAATACCAAAGGGTTCTTGCACCGATGGCATCACGTAAATATCACTAACGGCAAGCAAATGACGCACCTCGTCGTGATTGAGAAAATCGGTGAAATGAAACCTATCTGATATGCCAAGCCTTGCAGCTGCCGTTACCATTTGGTTAAACATATCGCCGCCGCCTGCCATCACAAAACGCACATTGCGCAACTGCTTGAGCACCTTGAATGCAGCCTCGATAAAATACCGAGGGCCCTTTTGATAGGTGATACGTCCGAGAAAAGTAACAAGTTTTTCGCCTTCGGGTTTCTTGTATTTATGGCGGTCGGGCTTAAAGTCTACGCCGTTGTAGATGGCAAACACCTTGTCGGGGTCGATGCCGTATTTGTCGATAACGATATCGCGGGTAAGGTTGCTCACAGTGATAACGGCGTCGGCTTGTTCCATACCGTCTTTTTCGATAGCAAACACCTGCGGATTGGGATGATTGCCAGTGCGGTCGTATTCGGTGGCGTGAACATGCACCACAAGAGGCTTGCCAGTTGCTTTTTTGGCAGCAATGCCCGCCTCGTAGGTGAGCCAGTCGTGAGCGTGAATCACATCAAAATTATGTTGGTTGGCTATTTTGCCGCCTATTCGGGCAAACATTCCCGTTTCGGTAAAAATATCAGATGTATATCCGCCTGTAAATTCAAACTTTGCAGGTTTTTGAGTATTGTTGTCTACCGTATCACCTATCGACACCGAAATAGGCTTTTTGCGTCCGTTTTCGATGGTAACAAGGCGGCCATCGGGGTCAACATATACTTTTTCGGGCGGAATATTTTTGCGCATAAGTATACGTTCAATCTGTCCGGGCTGAAGATAAGGATGCAAATACGAGGCTGTTTCGATATAAATCAGCTTATCCGATTCGGCAACATATTTTACAAGTTCGTCCTGATTAGTAATTTTCTGTTCGGGCGAAGGCTGCGGCAGCACTATCCGTATATTGCGGTCTAATATTTTTTTGTGAGTTTTGGCATATCTGTCGGCTCCGGCAAACACAGTGTTAACCGATTGCTCGTCGCCAAAGATTTTGGGAGCTACAAACACCAAAGAGGTATCGCCACGCATACCAAGAGCATCAACAATACCCTTGCAGGCAGTGCCCAGACCTCCCGATATATGCGGAGGAAATTCCCAACCAAACATTAAAACTCTCATATTGTTTTGGTATATCTCTTTTTTTAATTGTTAATTATAAATTGTCAATTGTCAATTGTGAATTATGAATTATGCATTATGCATTGTTAATACTGATCAATAAGCATCTTTATTCTATTAACGGCAGCCACCGATGCGGCACAAAGTGGCGAGCCGAAACCTTCTTGCGGAGCCTCGGGAAGAAACTTTTGATAAAAGCATGGTGAAGATGGCAACGAATCGTCTTGGTTGTGAGCGTAATACATTTGCTTTGCCATTTTCATACCCTCATCGCCGATGCGTAGTTTCAAATATAATTCTGCCACAAAATCGTTAAATTCGGGCATTACATACACACTTTCGTTTGAAACATTCTGCTGAGGAGGTATATTCAACAGTCCACGAGGAGTAAGAAGATGCTGCTGAAGCGAAAGTAAGATTTTTTCAGCCATATTGTTGTCTACCACCGCATAAGGCAAAGCAGCGGCCAATATCTGCGCAGGACGGCAAGTATGATCTACCGAACCGTTTTCGGATACGCTGTCGGGCAGGTAGAGCATATTAGGCAGCACAAACATTTTAGCAAATTCTGTTTTAACCTTATGAGCCATTTGCGATGCTGTAGCCGAAGCTTCTATTTCGCCGTTAAACTCGTTGATTTCGGCAGCAAAGCACAATGCGTTATACCACAAAGCATTAGTTTCTACAAAATAACGGTCTTCGGTAGAAAGGCTTCGTGCCACAAGTCCGCTATCATCGGTTACAAGACCCGACATACTGTTGTCAATTCCTGCTTTTATAATCTTGTTGATGTCTTTGCCAAATTGCTTGTAAGTGAGGCGGATGTCGCCTTTTTGAAAAAAATATTGCTGCACAGCCCACACAAACCACAACGGAGCTTCGGGCAAAAGCCTGTGTCCGCTCACACGTCCCATCAGCGTATTACCCAGCATTTTTGATAGCGAGGTTATCACTTTTTCAAACAGATTGGGTTCGTTAGACTGCAATGTTAATCCGGGCAATGCCATAAAAACCTCTTTTGGAATATTAGCAGTTTCGGGCAGCGAATTTACAATAAAAGTTTGTCCTTTGCGGGTGCGTATAAGTTGGTTAACGGCATAATTTACATCATCTTGATACGATTCGCGATTGGTGCGCGAGGCGGCTTCGGTATCAAAAAGAGTTTCAAATTGGTTTGGCTGTCCTTTTCGGTCGGATGTGGCAAATATCACACTTTCGCCTTCGTTTAATGTTGTTTCAAAAAAGCCTGGCATAAAGAGGTCTTCTTGATATGGGAGGCCAGCCATTCGGTCTTCGGTGTATTCGATATTATAGTTCCAATCGGGAGCGGTAACAAAGCTGCATTGTTTCGACATCTGCATATAAATCATCGGGTCGCGGTCGGTAGATAAATACATTATGCCGTTTTCGATTGGTTTGTTGCCGGTGTTGATATTTCCGGTTTTGCGTATCAGGCTGCTCGCATACCGCAATCCAAGCAACGGACGCAGCTGCAATGTTACCACGCCTGGCGCGCTGAGCACTTTGTAACGCACCATCACTGTATTTTGCTGCGACAGCAAAAGAACCTCTTTTTGCAAAACCGTGTCGGCTAAATTATAAATCAAAGAGGGCATCGGATTTAGCGAAACGCTGTCGATATATTGGTGTCCGAGCGGAAAATAAACGTTGGGATATTTTCGGGTTGAAAGGTAAAACGATCGGTCGTTGGTGATTACCGAATCGTCTAATGTTGACAGCAGCACATACTGACAACCTGCCTGTTCGCGAAAAACTGATAGCAGCGAATGCCATTTTTTTGTGTTGCACATTATGATTGAAGATGCGGTACACGCTCCTCCCCTGTTGCATTTGACATATTCGCGTTTGAGCGGATAACTGAGATCTGATATCAAGTTTTTGTCAATAGGTTGTGGCTTCATAACGTTACATTATTGATTTATAAATATTTGCCCTTTCAACAAAAATACAAATTAAGGGTTTACTAAGATAATAAATATTTTCGTTTGTTCAAACAAAAAAATCAAGAAAAATAATAACAAAAAAAGGGTACGTTATCGCAACGCACCCCAACAAATTGTAATGAAAAGAATTAATGCGAAACCCCATAATGAATGTTTATGGGTGTTCGTAATTAACAAAAATAATTAATCAAAAATTTAAAACGCTCATTTTTAGTCTAATTAATAAATCTGGTATTACACATTAAATCTAAAATGCATAATATCGCCGTCCTGCACCACGTAGTCTTTGCCTTCGATATGGATTTTTCCGGCTTCGCGGCAGGCTGCTTCAGAGCCAAGACTGATATAATCTTCCATCTTGATAACCTCGGCTTTGATAAATCCTTTTTCAAAATCGCTGTGGATAACGCCGGCACACTGCGGAGCGAGCGAACCTTTGCGGTATGTCCAAGCTTTTGATTCTTTTGGACCTGAGGTGAAGAAAGTTTCGAGGTTGAGCAGCTTGTATGCCGAGCGGATAAGTTTTACCACGCCCGATTCGTCGAGCCCAAGGTCGTCGAGAAACATCTTGCGGTCGTCGTACGATTCCATTTCGGCAATTTCTTCTTCGGTTTTGGCTGCGATGATAAGTATTTCGGCATCCTCGTCTTTTACTGCGGCTTTTACAGCCTCGGTGTATTTGTTGCCGGTGAGCACCGATTTTTCGTCTACGTTGCACACATACATCACGGGCTTGTTGGTAAGGAGAAATAGCTGTTTAGCCACCTCTTTTTCGTTTTCGTCGAGCTGCACTGTGCGTGCCGAACGACCTTGTTCAAGAGCGGCTTTAAACTTATCCATCACCACAAGCAGTTGTGCTGCGTCTTTATCTTTGGCGGTTTTGGCGATTTTTTCTGTTTTGGAGTAACGCTGCTCAATGGTTTCAAGGTCTTTGATTTGGAGCTCGGTGTCGATAATCTCTTTGTCGCGCACTGGGTTTACACTTCCGTCAACGTGAGTAACGTTTTCGTCGTCGAAACAGCGGAGCACGTGTATAATGGCATCGGTTTCGCGGATGTTGGCAAGGAATTTATTACCAAGACCCTCGCCTTTGCTTGCGCCCTTTACCAATCCGGCAATGTCCACAATCTCTACTGTGGCGGGCACCACTTGTGCCGGGTGGTCGATTTTTTCTAACTGTACAAGCCTGTCGTCGGGCACAGAAACCACGCCCACGTTAGGCTCAATGGTGCAGAAAGGGAAGTTGGCTGCCTGTGCTTTTGCGCTCGAAAGGCAGTTAAAAAGGGTTGACTTGCCCACGTTGGGAAGTCCTACTATACCACATTGAAGTCCCATTTTCTAATTATCTGATTATGTTATGATTCTTTTTGGTGAATATCGGCAACAGCGGGTTGCGATTTTTTGTTTAAATACCACTTAACTATCAGCGCAAGTGCCGCAAGTATCACAATAATAGATGCAATAGCGGCAATCACCTTGCTAATACGTACCGACGAGGGGTCGAATTTAAACTCTATAGTGTGCTGTCCGGCGGGTATTACCATTGCGCGGAGAATATAGTCGGCGCACACATGGTCGGCAGGTTTTCCGTCGATATACGCCTGCCATCCTTTTGGATAATAAATTTCGGAGAATACAGTAAGGCGGTCGCGGAATGTCAAACTGTTGTATTTAAGATAATTGGGCTTGTATTCGGCAAGGGCAATTACACTGCTGTCTTCGGCAAATATCTGCTCTGAAGGCAATTGCGAAATAAAGCTTTCAAACTGTTTTTTGTTGATAACGGCGGTTTTGCGTGGGTCGCTACGTTTGAGACTCTCGATTTCTTTGTCGGCGCTCTCCACAAGTTCGTAACGGTTTACAAACCAAGCATTACCGTAGGTATCGAGGTTTACAAGCGGGAAAGCGTTGGGGTCGGTGATTACAAATTTGGTGTTGAGCATATTTAGCGCAGGACTTGTGCGGATATAGTCGCTAAGTTTGTCGGGAGTGTTGCGTGCCACATAGAGCGCACCGTTTACTGCCGGAGCCAACACGGTATCGATAAATTCTTGATAGCGACGGAGTTTTGCACCGTGATATCCGCCTATTGTCTTATGGAAATAGGGTGTTACACCATCGTTAAACACATTGCGGGTAAGGTCTAATACGCGGAAATCGGGGTCGGTGTCTTTTTTGATAAACGTATCTGCAACCGAGGGGTTAAACACATTTGCCTCCGAAGCGTATTTGTAATCCTTAGGACCAAGGTAACGATAGTCTACAATCCAAAGGTCGGCAACAATCAAAATGCCTACTATTATATAAAGTGTGCTCTCTTTCCATTTCATAATCGAAAACAGAGCCATAACTGCTACAGCTACCAATATAAAGCCTAACGAACGCAATGCCGACGAACTGAGTATCGACGAGCGTGCCGATTCTAATCCATCTTTAAACTGCTGATAAAGTGCGGCATCGTCGCCACCTTTTTGAATGGTATCGTTGATTACAGCAGATTCTTGTGCCGAAAGTAGCGATGTAACCGAGGGCGCAATCCAAAACAGCAAGCACAATCCTGCGGTAAGACCAAGCGAAATGTAAATATCTTTTTTGCGTGTTTTAAGATAATCGGGATTTTCGGCAAACTCTTTTAATGCCATTACTGCAAGGAAAGGAATGCACACTTGGGCAATCACCAAGGTCATCGACACTGCGCGGAATTTGTTGTAGAGCGGCACATAATTGAATATAAAGTCGGTGAAGCCGCCAAGATGATAACCCCACGAAAGTATCAGCGACACTGCCGTGGCACCAAACAGCCACCATTTTGCGGGACTTTTTACAATAAACATTCCCAAAACAAAGAGGAAGAATATTATTGCGCCTACATAAACGGGACCCGAGGTAAAGGGTTGGTCGCCCCAATAGTGGTTTTGATTTGCAATTTGCTGAGCAAGCTGATTACCCTGAATGGCTTTCATAGCGTCGGGGTCGTTGCCAAGAGCGTCGGACGCACCGCCTTTAAATTCAGGAATAAAGAGTGCGAAACTTTCGCTCACACCATTGCTCCATGCAAGAGCGTAATCCTTGTCGAGACCGCTGCTCTCTTGCTTGGTGGTAAGCTCGCTTTGGCTACGTGTAGAATATTTGCCATATTCCCAAGTGGTCCAAAGGTTGGTGATATTGGGCAGCACAGCAAACACACATGCCACAGCCACCACAGCGGCAGCTTTGCCAAAATCGGGAAGAGCTTTTTCTTTGTATGCCATCACAAAACGGTAAACGGCATAGAAGAAACAGAGAATTGCTAAATAATAAAGTATCTGCGGATGGTTGCACGAAATTTCGATACCCAAAGCCAAGGTCATCAGCAATCCGCCAAGAAGGTATTTTTTCTTAAACACATATATAACACCTGCCAACACCGGCGCCATATAGGCTATTGCATAACATTTGGTGATGTGTCCCGCGGCTATGATAATAATATTATAGGTGCTGAGCGCAAAGGCAAACGCACCAATAATGGCAATGCCGCGCTTAAAGTCGAGACTTGTAAGCAAAAAGTAAAAACCCAAAAGGTAAATAAAGAAAATAGCCATAGTAGAATAGGGCAAAAACAATCTAAGAGCCTTTTGCATAAGTCCGTGAATATTAAACGAACTTGGGCTTTTGATTTGATAAGCCGGCATACCGCCAAACATTGAGCCTGTCCACGACGATTCGTCGCCTGTGGCTTGCTCGTATTCTACAAGCTCTTGAGCCATTCCTTTTGAATGAACAAAGTCGCCCTGAATGAGCTCCTGTCCGTCCATAATAGGATAAAAATATATAGCACTTGCTACAATAAACACCGCCACCACGGCAATGTGAAGCAGGATTTCCTGCAAAGATTTATTTTTCATAATAAATTTATGTTACACAATAAATGCGCACGCCAATGCGTCCGCCACAAAAAACAGTGCGAAAATAGAAAAAAAAAAGCAAAAACAATATTCCTGCCTTTATTTTTGAGTATTTTTCAATATTAATGTTTTTATTCCCCGATTGTTTTTTAATAATTTTTGTTTACATTTGCAATGTAGATAACTTATTTAACCTAAAAAAAACCTATATCTCTATGAACCAAAAAGTAGCACTCTTGGCAATCGATAGGTTTGGCGACGACACTTTGGCTAATCTTTCAACCTATCCATCTATTTATGGTCTTTATATGGTTAATGACGAACTGCCTCAATCCAAAGTGCCAAACAAGGTGGCTATCGAAACCGAACCACTTGCCAAACTATTAGACGGTTACAAATTTTTGATTATAGTGGCTCAATGCATTACGCCAAAATTAATGTCGTTATTAACCAACCAAATAAAACCGCTCGAAATCCTCACACATCTTTTTGTAGACTGCGACAGCGGCGTATCCCCATCGGGCGATTTAATCAATTATCCAATTTGCAACAATGTTAATGCCGTTACCGTCAACGCCCGTTTTGAAGCTATTGCGGCATACATTGTGTCGATAAACAATATAATGCAACATAATATCGACCTGAATGTAGATTTTACCGATTTGCATACCATCTTGCTCAATGCCAAGGTGGCAAAATTGGCAAGCGGCATTGCTTTTGGCGATAAACGTGCCATTGATGCTGTAAGGTCGGCGTTTACGATGTTTAACCTAAACCACGCCAAAGATTATCTCATAAATATCTACACCTCAGAGCAAAAGCCTGTTACCATAAAAGAGGTGAGCATTATCACCGGCTATATTCAAAAATATAATCCCAATAGCAATCTGCTTTGGCAGGTGCACACTCTTGATATTTTTAAAGAACACCTTATGGTAAATATCCTTGCCTCAGGGTTTCTTCCGCAAGATATGCCAAAATGTGAGCACATCGCCCAGCCCGAATCCCCTCCCGGTAATAAAAAACTATCGCTCTGGCAATGGATAAAGGGGAGATTTAGTAAAGACAAAAGAACATAAATGTCCGTGGTTATCAAAACAAAAATGCCGGCAACCATCACGGCCCGGCATTAATAAACATAGTTATAATTAACTCAAAAATGTATAAAAAAATTAAATATCCGTCTTTTTAGCGGTTTTGATTTTGCTCTTGGCTATCACTTGGTTCCAGTTTTTAACAAAATCGGCACCCACGTAGGCTTCTCCTTTTTGAGGATAATCTTGTCGGTGATAGTCTTGAGGTCTACATACGCGGTGATGAGCTTTTCGGAAATGCGCTCCACTGTGCCGCGCTCAATTTCCCAACAGATTGGTACGGCTCAGCGTACGCAGGTTGTAGGCGGTAATTGAAGTCCTTGCCATAAGTGAGTTTAGTTTTATAATATAAAGTTTAATTTTAAATTTACAAATGCAAAGTAAAGTATTTATTTTGTAAATTCCAAAACATTTTAAGACATTTTTTCAATTATTTTGTAAAATTTTTTATTTTTTTTCACCGCCCATATTTGTTCTCATCAGCAGATTTTTAGATAATTACATTTTTATCTTTATTATTTGCAAAAATTAGTAGAATTATTTATTATTTATCATTATTGTTGTTATATTTCTTTATATTTAACATAAAAAATAAAATTAAATAGCCATAGAAAATATATTCAAACGCTAATTAACATTATAATTAATAGTTTTTATAATTTTTAAGATATTAGGATATATGTATTAAGATATAAAAATAATTTTCAAGAGGTTAGTAATTATATTTTATGCATATAATCATAACAAAAACTATCAATAAACATTATCCCAAGCCAAAAAAAATAAAAATTACAGACAAGGAAGATGTTTCCTTGCAGTTATTAAAGCAAAATTATAGCGATAAACATTGTTAAAAGCAATTCTTAACGCAAACTACTGCTTAGCACAAAGATACTAAGCGGTAGATGATAATTTAAGCCTGCAAATTATGAATTCTGAATTGTGAATTATGAATTATTTCCCTATATTTGTACCATTAAAATAATTTCTAATAACTTAATTTATGAACAAGTCAAATTTATATCACAAATTGTTAACGGGGGGGGGCAGATGTAAAGCCCTATTGACCCTCGTAATGCTAATGCTGCTAACCCTCGCCACCTCGGCGCGCGCCTTGGCAGAAGAGAACCCAAAACCATACGCCGTGTTCGACAACAAAACTGGCACTCTCACATTCTACTACGACAACCAATTCAACACATTCACCAACCCGATGGACCTCAACGAGGACTATGCCGTCCCTGAATGGTACCAATACGCGTCCAAAATCACCACCGTGGAGTTCGACCCCTTGTTCCAATACGCCCGCCCAACTTCGTGCTGTGTCTGGTTTTTTAATTGTGAAAACCTTACCGAAATCAATGGCATCGAATACCTCAACACATCGGAGGTTACTATTATGAGCGGCATGTTCTCCTACTGCTCCGCCCTTGAATCTCTCGGCCTTAGCAGTTTCAACACAGAGAATGTTTCTGATATGGGCTCCATGTTCTCCGGCTGCTCCGCCCTTGAATCACTCGACCTTAGCAGCTTCAACACAGCGGGGGTTATGGAGATGGAATCCATGTTCAACGACTGCTCCGCCCTTGAAACCATCTTGGTGGGTAGCGGCTGGAATGTAGATAAGGTAAAATATTCCGACAATATGTTCTCCAGCTGCCCAAAACTCGTCGGCGGTGAGGGCTTTGGATACAACGACAACAACGATAACGACCGAACCAACGCAAACACCGGAGATCATGGCTACCTCACCTCATTAGAGCAATGCACTCCCCACGCTGTGCTCAAAGACAACCCCGACGGCAAGACCAAGACCCTCGTGTTCCGTTTCGGCTACAAGCCCGATAATGCGATGAGCCTCAACAAGGACAATGCCGGCACTGAATGGAAGCAATACGCGTCCAAAATCACCACCGTGGAGTTCGACCCCTTGTTCAAATACGCCCGCCCCACATCGTGCTATTGCTGGTTTTATGAATGTACCAACCTCACCGAAATCAAAGGCATCCAATACCTCAACACATCGGAGGTTACTCTTATGACCTTCATGTTCAACGACTGCCACGCCCTTAAATCTCTCGACCTTAGCAGTTTCAACACTTCGAAGGTTACTAATATGAACTCCATGTTCTGCGGCTGCCGCGCCCTTGAATCTCTCGACCTTAGCAGTTTCAACACAGAGAAGGTTACTAACATGAACTTCATGTTCTTCGGCTGCTCCGCCCTTAAAACCATCTTGGTAGGCAGCGGCTGGAATGTAGATAAGGTAACATCTTTCTCCGCTATGTTCAACGACTGCGAAAAGCTCACCGGCGGCAACGGCACCACATATCAAGCCGATAAAACCGACATAACCTACGCCGTTATCGACGGCAAGAACGGCAACCCCGGCTACCTCACCCTCAACGCCCTGACATTGACCAATGAAAACGGCAAAACCACCGCCGAGCTTAACGGCGACTTCGCCGACGACATCAACGCAGTTCTCATTATTGATAAAGAGATAAAGGTAGACGCTCTGACCTTCAACCGCAAATTTACCAATGGCGTTACCGCCACAGTGATGTTCCCCTTCGGCTTCACCGCCGGCAATAATATAAAAGGCACGTTCCACACAATCACCAAGGTAGGTCCCGACAAAAGCGGCTTATGGACTGCCGAATTGTCAAACGCCATTACCGACATCAAAGCCAACACACCATACATATTCTATCCCACCGCGGACATCGATGCCATAACATTCAGCAACATCACCCTCGTGCCCACCGACGGAACTCTCACCAACGGCGACGACAACGGCTGGCAGCTCCACGGTGTATACTCCAAGAAAATATGGGAGGAAGACTCCGAAAACGAATACGGATTTGCCGCCGAAAAGGTAGAGGAAGCCGGCATTGAGGCAGGTGAGTTTGTGCTTGCAGGCAAAGACGCGTGGGCAGACCCTATGCGCTGCTACCTCACCTACGCCGGCAGCGGAACCCCCTTCACCGCCAAAGCCGCCACCGTGCTCCCCGACCGCATCCGCGTAGTATTCCCCTCCGACAACGACGACGAAATCATCACCAACCCCGCCGAGGTAATCACCCCCGTATCGTCAATATCCG
>JAEEGL013961376.1_pt1 | contig 44457 bp, 21 predicted proteins | sample 9134231 | NCBI WGS metagenome assembly JAEEGL01 (sample SAMN16246548, study PRJNA631951) | gut metagenome | biome: gut microbiome; feature: rumen; material: fiber-attached | host: Bos | place: Iran: Karaj | collected 2018-10 | reverse complement strand
GGTGTACTTCCAAATTCATCTGTTGCATTTTTTGTAACATTCCAATCTACCATTGTTGCTCTATCTGCATTATCTGGATATATTTCTACACTTCCATAATTTAAACTTCCATCTGTGCTTCTTACCAATGTTGTCCATTTTGGTATTTGATTTTCTATTGTAACTCCTGTTGCTGCTTCTGTTCCTGTATTTGTTACATTTACTATGTATTTCAATATTTTATATGAATCTACTTTTCCATCTTCCGCTCCTTCAACTTTTTGTGTAACTACTAATTCTGGCCCTGTTCCTGTTGTTATTCCAACTTTATCTGATTTTGTAAAAGAACTAATTGTTGCAACCTGTGTATTATTTACAAAATATACTACAAAATTACTATTAATTGTTTGGTTATATCCTATATATGCTGGAATTACCACATCATAACTGAACTCTATAATTTGCCCTTGTGGCATTTCATAGTTTTCTAAAACAATCATATATGATTTTATATTATTTAAATTAGTAGGTTCTAATGTCCAACCATTGTTACTATCACCTAAACTTGAATTAGCTTCTCCATTTTCAGAATAGTATACCTTTATTCCATCTCCTACCAAGCTTCCTGTAATTATTTTTGATGCTAAAGCAACATCTATAGTTGTTCCTAAATCTTCTCCTGTTTCAATGTCTTTACTTCCTGCAAAAGGTATTCTTCCCATTAAGACTACATTACCACATGAATTTCCTGTATTGTTTATTACCATATTATGCATTTTCAATGTTCTACTTGGTTTATATGTATCTACTAATTCAATTTGTTCGCCTTGATTTATTGACATTAAAGTTTTACCTTCACCATCATAATTCGTTATTCCATTTATTGTTAACATTCCTACTGGTGCAGATATTTCAACATTTGTTGTTGCAAGTCCACCAAGTCCTTTGTCTGTTTGAACTCCATTTTCATAATTTACTGTATTTGAATTATAGTAATACATTTTTATTTCTTCTACACTGCTTGGTGTCAAGTTATTTATTGATATATTGGTTGTCAAAACAACGTTTGTACCATTTACCACTCCACTACTAAACTTAGTTTGAACTCCATCTAGCATCACTCTTAAAACAGGGATTCCGTTTTTTTGTATAAATTCAACTTTTTCTATTACTAGTTCATCATCAAAAAGGATTTTTGATTCTTTTACTTCTACATTTTCTACACATTTTGGCAACTCAATTTCAAATATTGGATCTACATATAAATCTGAATTTAAATTATCATTACCCAATTCAATTGTTATTTCTACATCTTCATTTTTTATAAGTGTTGATAATTTTTCTTTGTTCATACTTATTTTAGATTTAGTTACCGTTTCTTCTAGAGGAATACTTATTAATTTTTCTTCCACAAATGTAGTTGTATTATTCTCATCTTCAATTTGTCCTATTGCAGCTATTGTCTCAAAATTTGTAATAGCATTTATTACTGATTTTGAGAATCCCAAATCACTTTTTATTTCTTTTTTCATGTTAACAATCAAGTTTCCACTTTTTACAGGTTTGCTTGTTACCATTTTTATTTGTGAAACATCTACAAGTAATTCAACTAAATAGTTGCCATCTTTGTCTGTTCTAGTGTCTTTTGCTACAATTCCTAATAATCTGTCTTCCTTATTATATATAGAGATTCTTCCTTCATCTCCAAGCAATTCTTCAAAAGAATTTGAATTAAACACTATTTGTTTATATACTGTTTTATCTTTCAATTCTTCTCTTGCTCTGTCTGTGGATACTCTTTCTTGTATATCTTCAAGCACAATTCCTTCTAAGCCTTCTGTATATGCTATATTTACAATCCATTTATACTCATATTCTGTTCCTTTTCCATTCTCAGGTTTAATTAAATTTGCATATAGCTGTCCCTTTGGAATAGTTTCTGTTACTTTGCTTCCTTCAAGAGATATAAGCTTGCCTACTGTCTGATTTAATGGAATTCTGTCATCTGCACTTGCTATACTATCTACTGTTCCATTTGATGTATATGTACTCATTGTTAATTTTACTTTTTGATCAATTGTGATTTCTCTTTCCTTAAGAACCTCATATACTTTTCCTGAATACACATAATTTAATATATATATATCTTTATTTGCTCCAACTGCCTTTTTTTCATTGTATAGCTGTATTTCTAATTTTCCATTTTGCTCATCATATTTCCAGTTTTCTTCTGTAAGACGAACTTTTTCTTCTTTTAATCCATTTGTTGCTTCTGTTGAAATCGCAGTTACTGTTACTTCTTCTGGTTTTTCATCTGCTATTACTGGGACATTAATTTCTATCTTTGTTTCCTCAACCGGCAACATGTATTGTTCTTGCTTTAATCCTGTCTCTAATCTCATTGATAATAGAGTTTTATTTCCAGATTCTTTTTCTAACTCAATATATTTTTCTAAGCTTTGATTTATTTCTGCTTCATATTTGGCATTCCATGTCAAATTAACTTTTATCTCTTTATCGATAGGGGTTTCTTCTCCTTGTGCATTTATGTACAAGCCTTTTAGTCTTATGCTATTATCTTGTGATAAATTGTCTAAACTTTGGGTATTTTTCCCTGGTATTAAGCTTAAAACAAATTCAGTTTTGTTTCCTGCATTTACCTGTCTTAAAATTATTTTGTTTGCTGATAAATTCTGAATTATTGCATTTCCATCATCAACACTTGATACAGCAAAGTTTACTTTGTCTTCACCATTAGCATTTTCTAAGTCTATTGTTGCATTTTTTAAATATCCTTCTTTTTGCACATCAATAGACACCACAAGATTTACAGGCTCACCATTTAATTCTGCTTCCTTGTAGTGTGTTTTTTCAAGTCCATTTGCAAAAAACGCATCAAACTTCACATTTTTGCTTAGTGTTGCATCTGACTGCTTATCTAGCTCAGCTCTGCTTTCTGCCGCATATGTTACCATATAGTTGCCGAACAGCTAAGAAATTTGTACAGCTCATGCTAACAATAAGCATACTTGCCATAAATTTAGCTAATATTTCTTTTCCTCTTTTCCCGAATGTACTTTTCACTTTTCTACCCCTTTCGCTCTCGCGCGTATAATATATATAATATATTTATATTTTGGCATTTTAAAATATTAGAGTCAATATATAATTTTTCCAAATAATATACTATTTTACTAATGTGATTTACGGATTTTTCATGTATTCAATGTATATTACATTTACATTACATTTTGGTATTCTTTTCTTTACATTTTTAGTTGTTAATTGTAACATTTGTCGAAACGTGCATATAAGAATAGTTTTAGAACTTATCACATTTTTAATTTAAAGATAATATACTAATATAGTCTTACATTGTGGATAACTTCTATTTTACTTTTACTTGCATAAATTACATATTAGGGAGGTAAATATGGATAATTTAGATATGCAAAAAATATTGTCAATGCTTTCAAAAATGGATAAAAAAGACTTGGAAGCTGGTATTGCCAAGGCTAAAGAAATTTTAAACTCAAAAGATTTAAAAAACAAATAAATATGGGAGGTTATACATGAACGAGGACATGTCTGAAATAATTAATAAAATAAATTCTATGATGAATAGCAATACTGCTGCTTCAGGCAATTCCTCTATATCTCCCGAAGCCATTACCAAAATGTTAGATATGTTTAAAGCAAATTCTTTAGATAATACTAAAACCAATTCAAATACATATAGCAGTTCTGATAATCCTAATTCTAATTCTAGCATAGACATTGAAACAATTTTAAAATTCAAAACACTTTTTGAAAAAATAAACTCTAAAGATGATCCCAGGAGTAATTTACTTCTTGCACTTAAGCCATACTTAAAAGATAGCAGAAAGCAAAAAATTGAACAATATATTCAATTCTTCAACATTAGCAAAATATTAGATGAATTTGGTCACACATCAGGTGGTGATATTAAAAAATGATTAATCCTCCTTTTTCTAGGCTTCATTTTAGAAACCCATTTATGTCATATTACGCTCTTCAAAAACCTCCTGTGGAAAAAATCAATAACTTGGCTAAACCATCTTTAAATGCTGGATTTGAACATGACAAAAAAAATCAAGAAAACAAGGGATTTTTTGATTACAATTCGCAAATCTTTAATATTATGGGGATAACTCTTTACTTAGATGATATTTTAATAATTTTTATGCTGTTTTTCCTTTATTCAGAAGATGTAAAAGATGATTTGCTTTTTACTATATTACTTATGTTATTATTAAGCTAATTTTAAAACAAAAAAGCGACCAAAGGTCGCTTTCATTATTATATATTATCTTTCTGGTTCTGGATTAGCTGCTTGTCTTTCTCTTACAGGTTTTAGAACCTCTTCTATTTCTATTGATATCTTTGCCAACTCAATATTTATCTCTTCAACTTTTTGCATATTATTCTCTTGTTTTGCTTTTGCTCTATCTCTAAATAAATCACTTTTTCTTTGATTTAATTCTGTCACCTTTTGATTTTCTTCAGGTGTAGCACATCTGATATTAGCTGGTTGAACTTTAATCTTTTTTAATGTATCTATTGCCTTTGGCTCTCTTTTCACTGTAACATGTATACCTTTATTATCAGCTCTAACAGATATTCTTTTATTAAAATCTTCTTTTTGATTTTGCGTTGAAACTATTCTTTTACCATCACTAGGTGGTGGTACATTTGCAGCTTCTGCTTTTGTATCTCCTGCTGCTCCAAAAAATGTTATTAACGCAGTACCTGCAACAGCTAAAGCTTTTTTAACCTTGTTACTTTCTTTCTTTTCGTCCATGGTATCATCCCCTTTTGGTTTAATCATATGTAAAATTCTTTTTTCTATATTGTCTATAATATAATTATATCATTGGGAAAATAATTATGTCAAATTAGTTTATATAAAAAAGTGGCAACCGCCACTTTTTTATACATTTATTTATTTGTCTTACTTTATTATACTTACTTTATTATATCTAATATAATCTCTTTTGGTTTTACTTTTCCACTTGTTATTTCATATGCATTTTTCAAGTTCTCTACTGCCCCTTTTACTTTTGTTTCATCATTTGTATGAACATATGCAAGTGGTTCCCCAACATTAACTATATCCCCTCTTTTTTTATTAAGTACGATACCTGCTAGTTTGTCTATTTCATCTTCTTTTTTAGTTCTTCCTGCGCCTACATATACAGATATACTTCCTACTAATTCAGCATCTATTCTTTCAATAACCCCCTCCTCATCTGCTAATACTGGAATTATATATTTTGCTTCACCTAGTTTTTCTGTTTCATGAAAATATGATATATCCCCTTCTTGATTTGCTACAAGTTCTAGGAATTTTTGATATGCTTTTCCACTGTTTATACACTCTTCAATTCTTGCCATATTCTCTTGTATGTCCTCGCCTTCTCCTGCTAGTTTTATCATATATGCTCCTAATGTATATACAATCTTTCTAATATCTTCTGGCATTTGACCTTTTAAGCATTTTACAGATTCTAATATTTCTAATGTATTTCCAACAGTATATCCAAGAGGTTCATCCATATCTGTTAATACACATACTGTTTCAATACCAGCAAGCTCTCCTATTGCTTTCATACATTTTGATAATCTAACAGCTTCCTCTTTTGTTTTCATAAACGCTCCGCTGCCAACTGTTACATCTAGCACTAACTTATTTGCTCCCAATGCTATCTTTTTACTCATGATGCTTGATGCTATAAGAGGAATACTTTTTGTACAACCAATTACATCTCTTAAAGCATATATTTTTTTATCTGCTGGCACTATATCTCCTGTTTGTCCTATTAGGCTTATTCCTATAGTATTAACATTATCTATAAACTTTTCTATAGTTATTTCTGTTTTATATCCTGGTATTGACTCTAATTTATCTCTCGTTCCTCCTGTAATTCCTAGCCCTCTTCCAGACATTTTTGCAACTGGAATTCCTAATGCTGCTATTATAGGCATTAATATAATTGTTATTTTATCTCCAACTCCACCCGTACTGTGTTTATCCACAACTAATCTGCCAATTGAACTTAAATCTATTTTTTCACCAGAATTTGCCATTGCTAAAGTTAAATCTGTAATTTCTTCTTCTGACATACCATTTATGCATATTGCCATTATTAATGCGGCTGCTTGATAATCAGGAATCGTTCCTTCCGTATATTCTCTTACAAAATATTCTATTTCATCTTTTGATATCTCTCTTGAATCTCTTTTTTTGGCAATTATTTCTTTTATATCCATAACTCCTCCATTATTTTATGAAATTTTTAACAAATGTACGTCTATGAAAATTACAAATTCCATATTCCTTTATTGCAGCAATGTGTTTTGCTGTTCCATATCCTTTGTTTTGAGCAAAATTATATTTAGGATACACTTCATCCCATTCTCTCATTATTCTATCCCTTGTTACTTTAGCTATAATTGATGCTGCAGAAATACTATAAACTTTTGCATCACCTTTAATTATTGGCGTATATGGAATTCCTAGGGTATCTATATGGTCTAATGCATCTACCAATACTATATTGGGTTTTACTTTTAATTCTTTAATACATGTGGTTAATCCTTTTTTAGTTGCATTTAATATATTTATTTCATCTATCTCTTTTTGATCTATTATCCCTACTGACCAAGCTATTGCTTCATTTGTTATTTGTTCATATAGCTTTTCTCTCTTCTTTTCAGATATTTTTTTTGAATCATTTACTCCTTCTATAAATGAATCTTTTGGCAATATAACTGCTGCTACAACAACTGGTCCTGCTAGAGGGCCTCTCCCTGCCTCATCTATACCACATATGTATTTCATGCCATTTTTATATAGATTTTCTTCATATTCTTTTAATATCTTTAATCTTTGTTCTTCCTTTTCTTTCATTACATTCTATCCCAAATATTATATATTTAAATATTTATTGTTTTTATGCTTTTATTTAATTAATCTAATTCTAAGATTTCACTTAATTTATAGTATTTAATGTTATCTGTATGTTTATATCCTTTTGATGTTACTACTTCTTCTGTTACATAGTTTACAATGAAAAATTCTTCATCTTTCATATCTGGTATATTCAATTCCAATTCATTTATTGTTTGTTTGTCCCACAAATAATAACTATCATAATACTCTTCTGAAGTACTAATTATTCCATTAGTTATAATATCATCTAAAGCATCATTATTTGTAATTTCACTAACTTTTTGACCTTTTAATAGTGAGTCATCATCATGAAAATTAGACTTTTCATAAATTACTTTAGCTTTAGCCTGTATAAGTAAAAGATTTGTACTCATAGTTTCTAATCTTACATTGTTCATTAATGTTCCAATTTCTCTTATTGTAACTGTAGTTAATATTGATAATACTATTACTATTATTGCCAATAATACTAAAGTTACACCTTTTTCATTTCTTACTTGCATAAAATGTTCTCCTTATATCTTTATTTCCTATATTATATATAGATAATTATTTTTTGTAAATAATTAAGAATAATAATTTTTAATTTTATTTAAATTTATTAATTTTTATCAAAATGTTATTAATTTTTCACAATTTTTTCACATTGGGGTTGTATTATAGCATTGTTTTGGGATAAAATTATATTTGGAAAGGATGGATTTTAAAATGAATGATTTTTTTGAAACAAAACATAGAAGTTCTTTTGGAAAAAGTGTAATATTCCCTTTTATTTCTGGAATCTTGGGTGCAGTTTTAGCAGTTGGAATATGCTTTGGAATTCCTAGTATAAAAAACAAATTAATTCCTATTAATACTGCAAGCAGTATTAATAAACAAAACTCTATTGAAACTTCTACAAATCAATCTACAAATTTAGATATAAATGGATTAAATTCATTAACAGCATTTTCTGAAGCCACCACTACAATTGCAAAAAAAGTACAACCATCTATAGTTGGAATAACTGTTGAATATTCTGTAAATACATTTTTCGGGTCAAATGGTACAGTTTCAGCAAGTGGTTCAGGTGTAATCATATCTGAAGATGGATATATACTAACAAATAACCATGTGGTAAATAGCACAGCATCATCTTCTTATTATCAGTTATCAGATGCAACTTCTATAAAAGTATCTTTGTACAATAATTCTACATCATATGATGCAAAAATTGTTGGTACTGATGAGCTTACAGATTTAGCTGTTATAAAAATTGAAAAAAGTGGATTAACTCCAGCTGAATTAGGTAGTTCTGATAATGTTGAAGTAGGAGCTTTTGCAATGGCAATAGGTACTCCTTTAGGATTAGAAAGTAGTGTTACAACTGGTATCGTAAGTGCAACAAATAGAGAAATAACAGATTCAGATGGCAGAAAATTTATATTTATTCAAACAGATGCTGCAATTAATTCTGGTAATAGTGGTGGTGCTTTGGTTAATTCATACGGTCAAGTTGTAGGAATTAATACTTTAAAAGCTTCTGGTTCTGGAATTGAGGGAATTAGCTTTGCTATTCCTATTGATTCAGCTAAAAACATATATACTGAGCTTATAGAACACGGAAAAGTAAAACGTCCATATATTGGAATTGACACTGTTGATGTTACTGAAAAACTAGCAGAATACTATAAATTACCAGTGGGTGTATACATTAAATATATTGAAGACTTTTCTGCAGCACAAAAATCCGGTTTGAAGGTTGGAGATGTAATAACACAAGTTGACGGAACAAGTGTAGCTACATTAGAAGAATTAAATAAAATTAAATATTCACATTCAATAGGAGATACAATTACATTAAAAATAGTTCGTGATGGTCAAGAATTAGATATTCAATTAACTTTAGGCGAATCAAAATAAATTCTTTTTATTATCACAGTTAATTCACAAAATAGACATAATTAACTTATATACTATATACAAATCAGACAGGCAAAACTGTGTTGATATTGAAATAAAAACATCCCCTTTTTATTTTGAAAGGAATGGCAAAAGCCATTCCTTTTTTTTATCAATTTTTAATTTTAATTTAATAGTTTATTTAAAATATTATTATATCTTTTTCACTTGTATAATTAAAATTACCATATGCATATATTATATACACATTATTATCTTTTCCCAAAAAGAAATTTGTTGTGTTTTCTAATTTATACATTCTATCATCTGGATTTCTAGTATACATTGAAAGTCCAACACTGTTTAAATCTTTATATTTTTGTGCTATATCTTTTATTTCTTTATTTATTTTGTTTTGTAATGCTTCTTCAGTTGTGTTTTTGTATTCTATAAATTGATTTAATGAAATTTTAGTTGCTGTTTCTAAGTTGTAATTATATGCCAAATACATTATTCTTTGTGGTTTATTTCCTTCTTTTAATGTAGACTTAATAACTAGTGATAATACATTTTTATTAATATATGCCACATAGTCTATACTGTATATTGTATATTCTGTACTAGCTTCTGAATTTACTAAAATGTCTGTAGCTTTTGTTACAAAAGTACTCTCTATTTCATTATTAATGCTTACTGCTACTGGGCTTACTATATTTAATGCTGGCACATTTATATTTAAATTATATTTACCTTGTTCGATTTTACTTATTTGATTATTTGTAAACACTAGATCTTTTGAGCTATCTCTTCTAACTGCAGAATTGTTAAATGTACTTGATGTATATTCTAAAGTATTTGTAAATATTGAATCAAATTGTTCTTTTACTGCTTGTTCTTCTTCACTATTCTTTTCTTCTACTTTATTTACAGTATTTTGTATTATTTTAAATTGGTTACCATCATCAACAAAAAATTGTGCATATACTCCCAAGCCTAGTGCTATAATACATAATATTACTATTGCTGCATATATTATTAATCTCTTTTCCACTTCTTGCACCTTCTCTCAATTATCTCTTTTATAAATTATATCATATTTTTTATGAAAAGAACACATACTTATTGTATATTTAAATAAAATATGATATGATAATTATATATTTTAGTATAGGGAGGATTAATATGTTAATAGCAATAATCGTTATCGTTGTACTTGTTCTAGCAGTTATTGGATTATATAATAATCTTGTAGTTGCAAGACAAAAAGTTAGAAATGCATGGAGTCAAATTGATGTTCAATTACAAAGAAGATTTGATTTGATCCCTAATTTAGTAGAATCTGTAAAAGGATATATGGCACATGAAGAAGGAGTTTTAACACAAGTTACTGAACTTAGAACAGCTTGGGCAAATGCTTCAACTGTTTCAGAAAAAGCAGAATTAGATAATCAATTATCTGGCGCTTTAAAAACAATTATGGCAGTTTCTGAAAACTATCCAGATTTAAAAGCTAATCAAAACTTCTCTGAATTACAAGAAGAATTGAGAGCAACTGAAAATAAGATTTCTTTCTCTCGCCAATTCTACAATGATAGTGTAACATCTTATAACACAAAGTTAGAAGTTGTTCCAACTAATTTTATAGCTTCATTATTCCAATTCAAACCTGAAGAATTATTCAAAGTTGAAAGTGATGAAGCAAAACACAATGTTAAAGTTGATTTTAGCAAATAAAACAAAAAGGGCGAGCTAAAGCTCGCTTTTTTTAATCTTAATCCTAATTTTATAATTTTATATATATTAATTCTCTAATAATCTTAATTAATTTTTTATTTAAAAATGAAATGAGGTATTTTATGATACAAGATATAAAAAGAAACAAAATAAAAACAGGGTTTATTGTTTTTACATTTATATTAATAATAACTCTTATACTTTATTATATAGGTGTATATTTTGATTTTGGCCCTTATGCAATAATATTTGCATTTGGTTTTTCTGTTATTACAGCATGGATTTCCTACTACAATTCAGACAAAATTGTATTATCACTGAATAAAGCAAGACCTGCAACACACGAAGAAGACCAAAAGCTAGTAAATATATTAGATTCTCTTATGGTTTCTTCTGGGTTAAAGGCAAAACCTAAATTATATGTTGTAGATTCTGAACAGCCTAATGCTTTTGCTACTGGAAGAAACCCTGAACATGCAGTAATCTGCGTTACTACAGCATTGTTGGATATGCTAGATTACTATGAATTAGAAGGAGTTATAGCTCATGAAATGTCTCATATTAAAAATTATGATATCAGACTTTCAGCTGTTGTAACAGTTATGGTTGGTCTAATTGTAATGCTTGCAGATTTATGTTCAAGAACAATGCTTAGAGGTAGACGTAGTAACAACAAAGAAGGAAGTGGCATTATAATACTAATTGGAGCTGTTTTACTTGTTCTATCACCTATATTTTCTAAACTAATGCAACTTGCTATATCAAGAAGAAGAGAATTTTTAGCAGACGCAACAGCTGTACAATTTACGAGGAATCCGGATGGTTTAATATCTGCTTTGCAAAAATTAGACTCAGATACTCATGAATTAGAAAATGCTAATTCTTCTACAGCTCATATGTATATTTCAAATCCTTTTAAGAAAAATGCAGATGGAAAAAGAAAAAACGATTGGTTTTCTACTCACCCTTCTATTGAAGCACGTATTGAAGCATTAAGAAATATTAGTTAATTTATATTTATTATATATTGTAATTATATGCATTACATATTAAAAGGTATATTAAAATTAATTAATATACCTTTTTTTGTTTTATTACATTATTTCAAATATTTTTTTAGCATTTTGTGCTGTTATATCAGCTATTTCTTCTACCTCAAGTTCATGCACTTCTGCTATTTTCTTTGCCACATATATAACTTTTCCGTGGATCATTTTTCCTTCCTCTATATGGTTCTGGTGTCATATATGGGCTATCTGTTTCAATTAATTGCTTCTCTATAGGAACTACTTTTATACAGTTAACAGCATTTTTAGCATTTTTAAAAGTTACATTCCCCGAAAAAGATATGTAAAACCCTAGTTTTAAAGCTTCTTTTATAAGCTCTACATTTAAAGGACAGCAATGAAATACTCCTTTTTTATTCACTGAATGCTTTTTTAATATTTCTAATGTGTCATTTACAGCTTCTCTTGTATGTATTACAATTGGTAAATCTAGTTTGTTAGCTATTTCTATTTGGTTTATAAAAGCAGATATTTGTAAATCTTTATTATCTTTATTCCAATAATAGTCTAATCCAATTTCTCCTATTGCTACAACTTTTTTATTCTTAGCTAATTCTTCAATTTTATTATAATCAATCTTTTCATAAACATCATTTGGGGATATTCCAACTATTGCATATATTGGTTCATATTTATTAGCTATTTCTATTGCTTTTTTTGATGATTCAATATTATATCCTGCTACAACAGCATTTGATATTTCCTTTAAATTATCATTTATTATTTTTTCTCTATCTTCATCAAATTTTTCATCATTATAGTGGCAGTGTGAATCAAATAAATTCATATCTTTCCCCTTTCATGCTATGAAAAAAACTAATATACTTTTCATTATATACTAGTCTTTTTATAAAAATATTTATAAAAATTATAAAATATCATTAGAATGATTCATAAAGAATATTAACATTAGCAACAGCATATTCCTTGCAGTGTGATAAACTAATATCTATACTTTTTATTTGTTCAAGCTTAGCATCTATAAAATCAATATAAGGTCTTCCATTTTTATCATTTAATATTTGTATATTTTGCCATGTTATGCTATATTTACTCTCTAACATATTGCTAATTGCTTTAAAAATAGCTTCTTTTGCTGCAAACCTTGCTGCATAATGTTGGTATTTCACTTTACCTTTACTTTCACAATAATCAATTTCTTGTTTAGTAAATACTTCTTTTGCAAATTTATCTCCTGCATTAATCATAGATTGTTCTACACGAGATATTTCAATTATATCTGTTCCACATGCTATTTTCATTGTAACTCCTCTTACTTAGTTATTTAGATATGTTGCATAATATTATTACATTAATTATATTTGTTATTACACACACTCCTAGTATGCACCATATAATTATATTATTTCTTTTAGTTTTTCTTAATTTTTCATCTTTGTAGGCCATCTCATATTTATTACAAATTTCTAAGTAATTATTTGGTATTTCAAGTTTCTGATACCACATATTAAACAGCTTTGTTCCAATGTTTTCCTTTGTGATTTCTTTAATAAATACATTGTTTATAAAATTATCTATTCCTTTTTTTATTAATTTAAATTTTTGCTTAAAATTAGCATTGATTCTTTTTAATAGTTCCTTTTGATAAAGTCCGAATATTAAGCTGTATAAATACTTTGTTTCATATTCAAATGGCAATTTAGTAAAATTATATGTTTCTAAACTATTTGTTATTAATGCTGTACTATTCTTGCCAACACCTATTTTTATAAAATCAGATTTTTGGGCTGTTTCAATTTCTTCAATTACTTTTTCATTTGATGGTAAAGCATTAGCTAGTTTAATAAATGTATTTTCTAAGCTAGCAAAATTAGTTTGTTGATTCCAATCTTCACCATCAATACATACATAAGAATATGTGTATGTATCTTCTTGTAATTTATTTTGTGTTATTTCTTTAAATAGGTTTATAAGATCTTCCTCATCTTTATACTCACTATTTTTAATGGTTATTTTATCATCTATATCAATTTTATGTGATTCTAAATATTCCTTTGTAAATTTATAGTTAAAGTCTAAAAGTCTTTTAATGTCTGTATTGTCATCTAAATATGTCTTTACAATTAAAAAACCTATTCCTGTTTTAAAGCACATTAATTCTAGTTTATCAATTTTAAAAAATATACTATTATTTCCCTCTGTATCTTCTGCTTCCGCATTAGAAAATAGATATTCAAAATTTACTGATGGTAGTTTTAGTATGTTTTCATCTTCATTTTGTAACTTTTTTTGCTCTTCATCTGATAGTTTAATAGTATTAAACATTATTCTCTTTACTTCTTCTACAAAATAATTATCTATCTCTACATTTTTATCTTTGTTAAAAATATTTAATTTGAATCTCTTATCTTTTAGTAAATTTAATACATACTCATCATAGTTTTCTATTAAAAACGAACTAATAAAATATGTATATTGATATTTTATTTTCATTTAAATATCCCTTTCTTCAGTTTATTTTTATAATTAATCTTTATTTTTCAATCTTATTTATCTGTATAATAATTTGCATTAACATCCTCTGATAAATGCCATTTATCTATAAAATTAATTATTACATTGTTTTCCAATGTGTATGTTGGTTCTAATACCACTTTCCCTTCAGAATTAATAGCTCCCCATTTTCCTTTTTCATTTACTGCAGCATATCCATATTCATTTTGCTCTGTTGCATCATTGTAGATATAATCTACAACTACTTCTCCTTTTTTGTTTACGTATCCGTATTTTCCATCTTTCTTGTCTAAGAAAATAGTATTATTAGCAAAAACTTCTGTATTAGTCTTCTCTTCAAATTTGAAATCATATAGTTTATATTCCCCATTAACTCTAATTTTTAAGTATCCATTTTCTGCATCCACTTTAGATATAATTCCAATTAATTTATCTTCAAAATTTTTATCAAATAAATGATTTTCAGATTCTATTGTTACCTCAAATAAATCTGCATCTTTTCTATATGATATATATTCATATGCTATTGCAACTTTCTCTTCTCCAGCTGAATTAATAATGCCATATTTGCTATCTTTTTGTACTACAAAATTATCTTCAAAAGATAGTGTTATAAAGTCATACTCTGCTGGCAATACTTTTTCTCCTTTTGTATTTAATACTCCATATTTATTATTTTCTTTTATTACAAAATATGAAGGACTCATTTCCATAACATCATCAAACCCAGTCTCTATGTTTACAGATTTATCTGCATTTATAATCTTCCATTTTCCATCTTCTTTTACCACATACACATTGTTTTGTGTTAATGGTTTAATATCTGAATATGTACATGGGATTTCTACTGTTTTATCTGATAAAGCTACACCATATGCATTGTCATCATCAACAATAATAAATTGTTGTTTGTTGTCATCTCCAATTTTCTTTACTTCCTTATATTTTACTTCTACAATAATATTTCCAAAATTGTCACTTATGCCCACCTTATTATCCTTTGTTATTACATAAGCATTTTTTACTCCTAATAAAGGTTCTATTTTGTCATATTCACATTTCAAAAGCTCTCTACCTTCAAAATTAATTAAACCGTATTTTTCACCATTTTTTACTCTAATTACATTCTCATACCATAACACATTTGCATTATTATGGTTTGTTATTAGTTCTAGTTCATCATATCCTGTAAATTGTGCTTCACTTTTTGCATTTATTATTCTTGTTTTATATGTTTCATTTTTGTAATCCACATCATATGTATACACAAATATTGGTTTTGTTTCATCAGGAACAATTAACATTTCATCATATATTGGATTAATGATAAATTCACCTTTTTGATTGATTATTCCCCATTTATTGTTAGTATACACAGAAAAATATTTATTTGTTGTTTGTTCTTTGGCTCTAGTTGATAAATGTGTGCTATCTTGTAATAATTTGGTTAATGTAAAGCAAAACATTACCACTACAATTAATCCCAATATTACACTTAGCACTTTTTTCATATTAAGCTTTCGTTCTCCATCGAATCTTTTTCCGTCCATAAATTTCCTCCAAAAAATATATTTTTACATATACAATATATCATTTATTTTGCATAATTACAATATTAATGCTATAATATTTAATATTTAATTTAAAAGGTGATATTATGGGATTTATATGTAAAGTGGATTATTTAGTTGATTATGAATATGTTGATAAAGATAATAACCTAACATACAAGGGCTTTTTAAAATATTTAGTTGATGCTGGAAGTAAGCACTCAGCTATTGCTGGTTTCGGTTTAAAAGATATTCCTAGAACCGGTCTTGCTTGGCTTGTGTTAAATTGGAAATTAAAAATTTATGAAAGACCTGGAGCAGAAGATATTATTCATATTGAAACATGGTGCAGAGGCACAGAAAAAGTTTATTCATATCGTGATTATAGGATATATAATGATAAAAATAAGTTAATTGCAATTGCAAGCTCTAAATGGGTTTTATTTGATGTAAATAAAAAAACTATCACACATATTACGGAAGATGTTGTTTCAGCATATAATCCAAATAAAGAAAATGTTTTTGATGAACCACTAAACAAACTACAAGAACCAACTGAAAATTACACTTCAACATATGAATATAAAATAATGAGAAGAGATATAGACACAAATAATCATGTACACAACACAAACTATTTAGATATAGCTCTAGAATGCTTACCAGAAGAAATATACAAAAGCCTAAACTATACAAATATAGAAGTAATGTACAAACACCAAGCTGTTCTTGGAGATACAACCAAAGCATTATTCTTCCACCAAGAAGAAGGCGACTATATTGTTATAAAAAGCAGTGATTTAAAAAAAATACATTGTATTGTAAAATTTAGTTAAACAAGTAAAAGATATAATAATAACAAAAAATCAGAATTGAAAGCAATTCTGATTTTTTTCTTTTTTTAAATTAATTATCTTTTTACCTAAATGTTATTACTGTTGAATTTCCTCCAACGCTCATATTCCCTCCAGATTCCACTCTGCCATCAATATATAATTGATCTGTTACTTGAATTGTAAGATTTGAATTTATAGCTCCTACACTTCCCTGTGTCACAAAATTAATTCCAATTATATAAATATCATTCAAACTATAAAATGCATAATTATTTTGTGGATCAGATATCAATGTAATATCACTAGTACTTGTTGAATTAACTGCTGATGTTGTACTTAAATTTACAACAGGATTGCAATCATTTGAAGTTATGCTTATTGTATTTTTCAGTGTTACCGTTCCATTATTGCATGTATCAGGTATGTAAACTCCAAACACTTCATTTGTAGTAATAGTTATGTTATTTAATATAATTGTTCCTCCCTGATTATTAGATACTGCTGCTTCATCTTCTTCACTATTTTTTACTCCAGCAACCAGGTTCCCCCCAACTATTTCTATGGTGCTTGAATCATTATTACTAATTGTTGTGCCAGTTGAGGTAATTGTAAAATCATTCAAATTTAAAACAATATCTTTATTTCCGCTTATATTTACCTGTTCATTTGTATCACATAATAACTCTATTGTAGTTTTTGTAGAATCATGAATTGAATCTACAGCACTTTGAACTGATGGATAAGTTGTACTACCTATTCTAGCAACTGGTATTGGTGTTGGTGTAGTTGTTGTTGAATTAAGTCCCAATATTTTATATGTTTGTCCATTATCATCTGTTGTTAAACGAGTATTAGCTTTTAAACATACTATAGGGCGAAATCCATCACTTAAAGAACGATATAAATGGTGATATACATTTCCATTATAATTTACATAAAACAATTCCGTATTATCCCTTGTTTCGTAATAAAATGGAGAGGCAATCCACGTTGCTTGAGCTTCTTTTTCCTCATAACCTCTTTCTGTATTTATTTTATATTGAGAATATGGTTTCCATAAATCTGTATCATCCTCTATGTATAAACTACTACTATCATAACCAGATTCAGATTCTGAACTCATTTTTGTTTTATATCCAGAAATACCATCTACTTTTGTATCTATGGTCTGATTTAAGTGAACTGTATTATATGATTTTGCAAATAATTCTAATGTTGGTCCACCTATTGCATATTTTGATATATTAACAATTCCAAATTTATTCCATATTTCTGTATCCATCATATATGCTACACTTCTTATATTTTCATAAGTACTTGATGTACTATTGTTAGATAAATAAACATTCCATTGGTTTAACCAATTGTATGCTGGATTACTATTTTCTATGCTGCTAGATCCTGCATATTCAGAGTATACATCAGTAAAATATGCTGTCCTATTACCTGAAGAATCACTTCCTACATTAGGAGTTTTACCATTTTTTGCTGGTAATTCATTTCTTGGTACATAATGGTCTGCTATTAAATATATATTATTTTCTCCTGTGTCTGTTGGATCTTTACCTATATAAAATATTCTCCATTTTACATCTGTTACTCCAGCTGGTTTATAATTAGTTACATATTTTCCAATGTAATCATTTACATTATCCTCTTCTATTATCTTATTAGCATTATATACACCATCTGGCAAGCTATTATCAACTTCTGCATCTCCTAATGTTCCAGCTATTATTTCATTTATAGTTTGTTCACCTTGATTTATTCCTGTTTTTGCTTGTTCTATTGTATTCTCTGCATTTCTTATGGTTCCATTATTTCCTGATAATGTTCCTACAAATACTCCTGTTAGTATTAATAACATTATAACTATTACTATTAATAGTATTAGGGTTATACCTTTTGTATCTTTCATTGGTTTTTCTCTCCTTTGTTACTATTTGTAATCTATATATCACAATTAATTTTTTTTTTCAAGTATTAAAAATGAATGAAACTTATTAAATTTCATTCATTTTTATTTACTTTATTTTAACAACAATTACTGTCATATCATCTCTTGCTATACCATAATTGTTATCTATTGCTTCTTTTATAATTATATCAGCTATTTTTTGTACATTATCTGTTTGAATTTTAGTTATTAAATTCTTAAGCCAATCACTTTCACCAGATTCTGTTATTCCATCTGTACACATTACTATTAAATCACCCTTTTTTATTTCTTTATCATATGTTACAGATTTTATGCTACTACTCATTCCTACAGGTAATGATGCTTCTTTTAATACTTCTACTTTCTTATTTGATTTTATAAATGTTGGAAATGCCCCATTTTTTATAAATTCTACATTTCCAGTATACATATCTAATATCATTGCATCTATTGTTGCATACATATCATCATCTACTCTGCTTGTCATTGCAGTATTTATTAATTCTAAGGATGTTTCTTTTTCAAATCCTGAGGATAATAATCTTTCAAGCATATTTAACACTCTTCTACTACTATTTCTTGCAATTTTACCTGAACCCATTCCATCACTAACAGCAAATAAGTATTTACCATCTTTTAATTTTGTCTCTATGTCAGAATCTCCAGATGCTTCACTGTTATTTTTTGTTGTTTTTGATATACCTATATCAAATTTAAACTTATCTTCTGATTCAAATTCCATTTGTTCTTTATTTTTATTAGTATATACTATTTTTTCATTAAATATCTTAGACAATATGTTTTCCAAATTTGTTATTGTGCTAACATCTTTTTTCTTTGTTTGTAGTTTTAATATAATCTTTCCATTCTTCTGTTTATTTATTTCTATATCATCTATATTAATTTCTTTTTGTTTGGCAAGTATTTTTATCTCTTCACAATTATCTTTGTTTTGTTTTTCCTCTATGTCTATGTCATCTGCTAAATTTGAAATTACTTTTGAAACCACATTTAATTTATTTGACATATTCTTTTTTTCTTCTACTGATTTTTGTTGCCAAACAAAGTTTACTTTGCTTATTTTATATGTATAATTTACACTCTTTACTATTTGGAATATATTGTTTTCCATTTCCTTAGAAGAACTTCCATCATCTACTCCAACAATATAGCTATTGTGATTCTCGAATACTTTTATCAAATCCTCTCTTGTTAGCTCTTCTTTTTTTAATAGAATTTCAAATATTTCATCTAACATTCCATTGTCTTCATCTACCAAATCATCGTACAATATGTTACTACTTAAATCTTCTAAGCTTGTTAACATATCATTTTTAAATATCTTTTTATTTTTTTCAATATTATCAGTTTCTTCATCTACTATTGTAGCTGCAGCTTCTTCATAATCTTTTGCCATTTCTGAAATTGCTTCTGATACTCCATTTAATTTATCTGCAGTTTGCTTGCCTGCTGCTAAAATATTTCCCATTGTTACAGGTAATAGCCTTTTCTTTAAATCCATTCCTTCTATGTTTATTCCTATACTACTTGGAATTATTAATAATCCTATTGATGCAATTATCATCTCTTTTATATAAATTCCTGTTTCTATATTCGCATTATTAGTATATGCTAATACACCTATTCCTATTGCAATTCCAATTGCTGCGCCTATTTTCCCAAGTCTACTTAAAATTCCAGCTATTAATCCTGATAAAGCATATGTTACAATTAAACTATTTTCTCCTATCCCTATAATCCCTAATGTTACTCCTAATGTCAAGCCAGCTGTAGTTCCTACTAAAGCTCCATTTCTCCATCCTAAAGTTAAAACAAGTAATATACAAAGTACATTAGCTACATTCACACCATAAATATTTATGAAATGCAGTGATGAAATCGCTATTGATACTAGAAGACTTGCTCCAATTACTTCTTCTAATGTAAATGCTTTTTTTGTTCCTATGGATTGTATTACTGGAATTGAATTAACAAATATTTTATAGAATATATATGCTAATATAGCTTCCATAACAGTTGTTAATAAATCTGCAATTAGATAAGCTCCTGAAAACAATTTCATAGCTTGCATACAAATTATTGCTAATACTAAATGTTTTCCAAGTAGTCTTTTTTCATTTTTTGTATCTTCTTGATATCTAGGTCTAGATAATATCATTAGTATCATGAAAAAAATGGAAGTTGCTAAATAGTTTCGCATTGCTGCTTCGCCTTGTCCAAAAAAAGTCCCTAATAGCGTAAGAACATATACCATTGCGCCAACTATTCCATTACTACATGCAGCTGCAAATATTGCCATTGGAAATACAATTATTCCATCTAAAATAGACATTGTTGAAATCATGTATGAAACTATGTATATAATTATATTCTGTAATTTAAAAATGTTTTTTAACATTAATTTTATATTGTATTTCTTATTATTTTTAGTATTTTCTTGTTCTACTTCTTGATCCGTTATATTTTGAAACATACTTTTCACCTCGATTAATTGCCTATATTTTAATTTTTATTTTTTAAAATATTTGTCATAATAAGTAACTTATATATGAAAAGTTTTTTACACTTTTTAACACATTTTTATCTTTTAGTATATTTGTAACCAAATTATGTTTATTATTTTATTATATTTTGCCAAAAAATACAATATACTTGAATAAAAAAACAAGGAGATTTTTTTCTCCTTGTTTTTGTTAATTATTTCAAGACTATTTTAATACTTCTTTTCTAATTACAACATTTTTTCCTTCTATTTTTACGACTCTCATTGCTTCTTTTCTTTGCTTTTTGTATAATTCGTATTCATATCCTAGTATTAGACTGCCTGATGCAGCTATGAATCCTAGAACGACTATTAATATACTTGTTTCTTTTCCTGTATTTACTGTCATAAGTACAATCACTTCACTTGTATTATCCTCTATTGATGTTTCATTGTAGTTTGCTGGATTTTTTATGTCTTTCAATGTTACTACATTTTTTCTTTCTCCAAAGTTGCTTGCATCTTGATCCCACTGCAACTCTACTTCAATTTCCTTACTTGCTCCTGGCTTTAATTTTACCTCTAGTTCTAAGTTTCCATCTACAGTCTGTTTCCATTCACTTGATGTTCCTCCAGATACTATAAATCCTAATGGGATTTTTTCAACAACTACTGCTGTTCCTTCAATATTACCTGTATTTTTTATAGTTACTAAGTATTTAATTTTTATTACAGTTGATGTTATTTTTTTAGCATGAACCTCTATTTTATCTAGTCCATTTTTACTTAATTTCTGTAATTTGTCATTTACTAATATTTGCACTATATTTTTATTTACTTGTAGATTGAATTCTTGTTTCCTGTAATAGAAAATTATTGTATAATCCTCTTGACTCAATAATCCTTCTGCCTTTATTGGTTTTAATCCTTCTACTATATTGTAATAAGGTATTTCTTTTTCTTCAGCCTTATATTTATCGCCTACTTTTCCTTCAATCACATATTCATCTGCTAATTCTTCTTTAGTATCTATATCTATATATTTTACAATTACTTTACCACTAGGAATTTTTTCATAATAGTATATTACTTCGGTTTGATCTATCTTTATGTTTCCTGTTTTATTTGTTGGTTCTGGATCTGCTGCTTTATAATCTTCTATTACTTTTCTTGAAGTTTCATAATTTTCACCAACATAACCTTCTATTTTTATTCCTACTTCTAATTCTTTTTCTGTTTCTTTCTCTAAGTATTTTACTATTACTTCTCCTGTCATCCTTGAATATACATATATTACTTCTATAGTATCCTCTGTCATATTACCATTTTCATTTCCAATTACTTTAACAAGATTATATGTTTCTAGTTCCTTAGCACTTGTTTCATATGGTTTTGTTACATATCCATTTATTATTTCTTCTGGTGACAATTCATTTCCCGCTTCATCAACATATTTTACTATTACTTGTGCAGGAGTTTTAATATAGTAGTATATTACTTCCGTTGTTTCTTCTTTATACTCTCCTTGAGTATTATTAGTACTATAATCAAATGTATAATTTGGTATTTCTTCTACAAAAGTTCTATACATTGTTCCAACTTTTTCATTTCCTTCTAGTCTATCTTTTATTTCTACTCCTGTATCTTTATCCACATACTTAACAATTAAATTTCCTTTAATATCTATAGTTTTTTCAATTTCTGTTTCAATTGTATTCCTTTGCTCAGTTTCATATAGTTCTATTGTTCCAATTGCTTTATTTTTAACAACTTCTAATTGTGGATCTAAATCTTTATATACAACCTTGATTTCTTTGTTAAATTCAACCGCATAAGGCTCTCCAACTCTATCTGTATTAATATGTGGTATTCTTTCAGTCCATGTTATTGTTTTTAATTCATCATTATATATACCACCTGCTATATTTGATTTCGTTAAGTCTATTTGATACTCTAACTTGTCAACAACTATTAATGAAGCATCTCCGATGTAGTCTGTTATTGTTGCATTATATGTAATAGTATAATTTACTTCTTGTTTTGATGATGTTATTACTCCTTCTGTTTGTTTTGTTATTCTACTATCTAATTGAGTGTTTTTTAGTTTATATGAATTTGTTATTACAATATTGTTTGTTCCATCTATCTCAGGTGTTTCATAATACTCTAGGTCATCAGTGTTTGTTTCAGTTTCTCTTACGCTATATCTTATTTCATTACCTTGAGCATTATATTTAGGTAAATCTCTAAATATGTATTCCCAATCATCATTTTCTGTTAATTCTATGGTTTTGTTTTCTACATCAATTCCATCTGCTGTTAAAGTTATTGTAATACTTTCTGGTCTTCTTCCTTTGCTGTTATTATTGTCATTCCATACTTTACTTACCATTTTATTTACCAAATATTCTTGGTGAACCACACTTGTTGCTGTATCAGTCTCTGTTTGCTTTACTTCTCCTGGATGGTTTGGATCATTTTCTGGATAATATATTGCTACACTTCCTACCACTTCATTTGTTAAATCTCTTGTAACATCTTGGTTTACAAATACAACTTTTATTTGTTTATTTAATGCATATGTGTATTTTCCATTTGTAAATGTATCTACTGCTACTATCTCATCCCATGTAATTGTTTTATTTGTGTCATTATATGTTCCTCCATATAGATTAGACTGTGTTTCATCAATTCTTTCTGGTAATGTATCTACTACTGTAAATTTAGCATTTCCTTTGTATTCATCTACTGTTCCTGTATATGTTATGTTATATGTTACTTCTCCATCTTCCACAGTTAGTACTGGTATTCCTTCAACCACTTTGTTTGCACTTGCTGTTTTTGTTATATTACTTGTTAATGTACTTTCTTTCAACCTGTAATAGTATGTTACTTCTATATCTTCTAACCTCATTGTTCCTGCATGGTCTGTTGGCGTTTCATTTATACAGCCATAATTTGATGGCACACTACTTGATTTTGTTGTTGTATAGCTTTGTCCTATTATTCCATTCTTTGTCTCATCATTTGCTAATGGTGTTGTAGTTCCTTCTATATAATGGTGTACTATTACTTTTGCTGGTATTTCTACAGGTATTGTTTTAGTATCTTCTTTCGTTTCTGTTTTTACTATTGTATCATTTTCTTTTAAATCTATTTTTCCATTTACTGTATTTACTACATTATTGCTTATTTCATTAATATTTCCATAATTATACTTTAATGATACTGCTTTTGTTATAGCTATTTCTTTATCTTCATTTGCCAAATATGTATTTATTCCTGTTACTTCTTGCACCCATGTTATTGTTTTGTTTTCAGCATCATAATCACCACTATTTAAAACAGAATTTGTTTCATCTATTTCATATGGTAGATTATCTACAATTGTGACTGTAGCAGAGCCAACAAAATCTTTTATTGTAGCTGTATATTGAATTTCATAATATACATTTGAGTCTGATGATACTATTTTTGTATCTCCAGTTTTATCTATATTTGAATCTATTATTGGGACAGGCTTTTTATATGGATTTTCAGCTTCATTTGTAGTATTATTATCGACATTTGCAATATTATTTATTGTTCCATCATGATTAGAATATTCAACTTTTACTTTAAAGCTTACCTCTGTTGTGCTGTTTGCAGCTATATCTACACTTATTCCGTTAGTCAAGTCTTCTTCTGTTTTTTCTGTTTGTTCTACTCCATTTACTTTAATACTATTTGCCACAAAACTTGTTCCTGTTGGCACAGTGTCCTTTACTACTATTCCAGCCAATGCAATACTTGCAGTATTTTGCACTTTTATCTTATATGTTATTTCATCTGTTGCTGTTACTCCATTTTCCTGTAACTCTGCTAGAGTATTTCTTGTAACGGCTGCTTCTTTGCTTATTTTTATTACTGGTTTTTGAACTTCATTTGTTTCTCTTTCATCTTCATCAACAACATAAGTAGCTTTATTCTTTATCATTCCTGATGCATTTTCATTTACAATTACTTCAAAGCTTACTGTTACTGTTCCATATTCTGTTGCCGTTTTAGCTGGTACATTTACTGTTATTCCACTGATTAAATCAGCTTCAGTATTGTTTGTTGTACTTCCATTTATTTTTATACTGTTTTCTACAAAGCTTGTTCCTGTTGGTACAATATCTTTTATTACAACATCTTGAGCTTGTCCACCTTGGTTATATACTGTTACAATATATGTTATTCTTTCTCCTTTAATCAGATATGGCTTATTCTTTTCTGTTTGCATTGATTTACTTGCATCAATTACTGCTCCATCAAAAATATTTGTTATTGCTAATCCATTTATTTCTGCTCTATATTTAGATAATTCCCCTAATTCAACTTCTGCTTCTCCAGCTGTATATACTATTTCTACTCCTTCAGAATTGTATTTTGGCAAATTATTAAATGTGTGTTCCCAACTATCATCTTCTGTAACTTGTACTTGATCAACTACTGTATTTCCATTTTTTATTTGTAGTATTATCCTTGTTGGTTTTACTCCATTTTCATTGTTCGTATGATCCCACACTTTACTAATTGTTTTATTTGCCAAATACTCTTGATGTACTACACTTGTTGTTGTTGCTGTCTCTGTCTGCCTCTCTTCTCCTGGATGAATAGGATCATTTGTTGGATAATATGTTACTACACTTCCTACTACTTCATTTGTTAAATCTACTGTCACATCTTGATCAACATACACAACACTTATTTGTTTACTCAAATTATATGTATATTCACCATTTTCAAAAGTATCTACTTCTATTGTGTCTTCCCATGTTATGGTTTTATTTGTATCATTATATACTCCACCTTTTATATCTGAATTATCTTCATCAATCTTTGCTGGTAAAGTATCTATTACTGTAAATTTGGCGTTTCCTTTGTGATTTTCCACAACTGCTGTATATGTTATATTATATGTTACTTCTCCATCTTCTACAGTTAATACTGGAACTTCTTCTACTACTTTATTTGCACTTGCTGTTTTACTTATTTCATTTGTTAATGTACTTTCTTGTAATCTGTAATAATATGTTACTTCTACATCTTCTATTCCCATTGTTCCTGTATAATTGGTTGGTGTTTCATTAATACACTCATAATTTGCTGATATTTCACTTGATTGTGATGTTGTATAACTTTGTCCTTCTTCTTTTTCTGTTGTTTCATCATCTGCAAGTTTTGTTGTTGTACCTTCTAAATAGTGGTGTACTATTAAGTTTACTTTTCTATCTTCATATTCATATATGATTTCTTGTTCTTCTAATCCATATGTACCACTCGCATTTTCTGGTATTACATATTCTCCATTAACATCTTTTATCAATTCATATTTGTTTAGATCCATCCTTGGTGATGTTGTATATCCTTTTCCTATACTATCATAACCATATTCATCTTCTGCAACTTTTGTTGTTGTATTCTTTTTGTAGTGATGTACTGTTATTTTTGATAACTTCCTATTATTTACAACTAAATCATTTTCCTCCCCAGCCATCATTTGATAAATAATTGGTTCAGTTAATTCTGAATAACCTTCTGCTGGTTTTGTTTCTTTGATTTCATATTTCCCTATTGGCAATTGTACTACAGCTTGTCCATCAATTCCTGTTGTAGCAGTTTTATGATATAGCTCTGTATCATTTAATGTAACTTGTATACTATTGATTGTTAAAGAGTCATCTCCAGAATCTACACTTCCATTTTTTGAATATGCAAAATGTAAGTAATATATTTGACCTCCATTCACTACTGTTGAATAATCAGTATTAACAATATTTGTTCCTGATATCTTCATAAATGCATTATCAAGGCTATCAAGTTCTGTACTATCCTTTATTATTGCATATCCATAGTCGTTAGAATCACTAGATGCCGTTGCATTTACAATCAAATTATATTTTCCTGTTAATCCCTCAAGGTTTATTGGTATATATGATCTTGCAATTGTATTGGATTTTCCTTGATTATTTGAAATATATTTCCCATCTGTTTGTTCAAAATAATATGTTTGAGTAGTTGATTCATATACTTTAATAGAGTTTATTGTTAATTTATCATCTCCGCTATTACTTCCACCATTTTTTCTATATCCAAAGTGTAAATAGTATATTTGTCCTCCTTCTAATGCCTCTGAAATATAGTCTTTTGGATTTGTTACCGCTGTCCCTGTTCCTGATATTTTAGCAAATTGTCCTACTGTATCATTATAGTTAGTTTCATCTACTGTAGTTTTTATTGTTACATAACCAATATCATAGTTTTGTTCACTTGATACTTTTGCATTTACTACTATTTGATAAATCCCAGAATAGCTTGTCAAATCAATTGGAATATATGATTTTGCTTCAGAGCTACTAATACCAGTGTTATTTGGTGTTAAAGTCTCATCTTCATTTTTTATGAAATAATATGTCTCATTGTTTTGTGTCAATTCACCTATTACTCCAGTTATTTCATTGTCTAAATCAGGATTATTATATGCTATTCCATTATTAACAATTCCTCCAATTACATTTGTTGGCTCTGTTCTTTCTTCAATTTGGTCTATTTTAAATTCTACTCCAGGTATTCTTTCATTTGTTTCTTCATCTTGTTTTATTATTGTTAATTTATTACTTGTTTTTACAAATGTAACTACAACATGTTTGTCTTCTATCATATTTGTAAATACAGGCATTGTATATGTTCCATCCGCTTCTTTTACAAATGCTATTTCTTCTCCATTTATTGTGATTTTTGAAATTTCATATTCTTCATTTGGAACTATTTTTATCTCTTTTTCACTATTTGCTCCATAATTAACTATCTCATATGGTTTTTGTTTGTTCCCTGAGATGTTTCCTCCAGCTTCTCCATCAATTTCTTCAACTAATGTTGTTATTTTGTATTCTTTCAATTGATTTTCTACTAATAGCTCAGATTGTTCTTGTGCACCCATTTCGGAAACCAATTTAATAACATATCCTTTATAATTACTTCCTGATGCTGTTAATATTGTTTTATCGCCAAAAGAAATGTTGTTTTTAAAACTTCCTATTACTATGTAATTATTTCTTTCTATTTCTACAATATCTTTTATATTTAATGAAGTTCCCGTTAAATTCTCTTTCCAGAAAATATTACCATCTTTATCATATTTAGTTATAGTTGTATTATCCCATTCTAAGTAGCCACCATCTTCTGTCTCATATTTTGACTCTATTATATATTCTTCCAAACACTCCTCTGAGGTCCAAATAATTCCCCCGTTTTTATCAAATTTGGTATACTGTTTTAAGTCTATTTCACCATTTAATTTAAGTCCATTTGTAATTTGTGATTTTATAATATATCCACCATCGTTTGTTGCAAATACTTTATCATCAGAGTTAGCTGTCATTCCTATTATTGTTTTACCCCATTTTATATCTTGTGTAGGAATTTCTTTATCTTTTATTCTTAGGATTCCATTACTTCCTCCTACTAAATATGCTCTATCTGATATTTCTATTGCTGAATATATTGTACCTAAATCTGTTCTTCTAAATTCCTCTTCTCCTTCAAGGCTGTATTTTATTATACCGCTGCTTCCTCCTACTAGATATCCTCCATCACTTATTTCTATTACAGAATTAATTGTTCCAATTCCAGTTTTACTCCATTCAATATTTCTACTAGAATCATATTTTACAATGCCATTACTTCCTCCTATTAACAGTCCATTATCTTGTGTCTCTAATATCGAATATATATGGCCATCTAAATTAATCATATTCCATTCATTTTGACCATCTTCATCATATTTTAATAGAATTCCTCTAGATGCAGTTGCTGACAATGATTGTACATTATCTAACTTAATATTTGATGATTGAAAAAATCCTCCTGCAATATACCCATAATCTGAAGTTTCAATTACAGTAGTTAACCAATCTTCACTACTTCCTCCCATTGTTCTAGCCCATTTGGTTTCACCATCCGAAGTATATTTTATTAACATTCCTTCCCAAAAGTTTGAAGCAGTATTAGTTAATTCTATTCCATTTCCCAAATCAATCTTATTGCCTATATAATATCCTGTTACTACATAGTCTCCGTCTGATGTTTCTATTATAGAGTTAATACTTTCAGAGTATGAAGTATGTGTACCTCCTATATTTTTAGCCCATTTTGCATTTCCATTTGATTCATACTTTATAAGCATACCATCTGCATGCCCATTACTTGTTATTGTTATTCCATTTCCTAAATCTTTAGTTCCATAAAAATATCCACCTACTAAATAATATCCATCTGATGTCTCTATAACTGATGTAACTGCTCCTAAATCTGTTTTTCTCCATTCTTCAGTCATATCTGCAGCATATTTAATTAGTATTCCATCATAATCATTCATAGAATATCCATTTGATTTATTTATAAGAGATGAAGATTGATATCCACCCACTAAATATCCACCATCACTTGTTTTTACAACTGATGTTATTGTTCCTAATCCTGTTTTTTCCCATTCTATGTTTAATCCTCTATTTCCTTCTCTTGATGCACCTATTCCAACATAATATGTTTGCCCTTTAATATCATATTTATCATCACTTGCTTGTACCTCTGTAACTTCGTACATTCCTTCTGGTAAGTTTACCGTTATCTCTCCATTTGCATTTGTTGTTACAACTTGCATCATTTTTCCATTTATCTCTTCTGATATTCCTACCAAATTTCCCTTACTGTCTATCGCTTGTTTTCTTCCTTCTGTTACATCAAAAATTGTAAATTTGGTATTTGGCAACAACTCTCCTGTTGTCCCATCTTTTTTAGTTATTTTTAATGATGGACTATTTTCCAATACTATTTTTATTGTTGTTCCTTCTACTAATGTCTCTTTAACTTTTCCTTCTAGTACTTGTAATTTCAATTCTTCATCAATTACTTGTGCTTTAAATGTTATATCCTTCATTTTAGCATAACCATCTGGTGGTAATACTTCTTGTAATGTATATGTTGCATTAACTTCTTTTCCTTCAACATATTGATATAAATTTTGTATTATTACTTTTCCATCTATTCCAGTAATATAACTTCCATTTTCTTTTCCTTCTTTTATTAATTTAAATTTTGCTCCTTCTAAAGATGTATCCTCACCTTTTACAACTTTTGTTATTTCCAAATTATATGTTGGTATTTTTTCATCCTCTAACACCATATTTAATGTTGGAATCTCATCTACTGTTGTTATCTCATTTTCTTTAATTGTTCCTTCTATTACATTTAATTCATATGCTCCGTTATTCTTTTCTATTTTAAACTTTATAGGATCTGTTAAATAGTATCCTTTTGGTGCCATCATTTCCTCTAGAACATACTCTTCTCCAATGTACAGACCTTTAACACTTAGTTCTCCATTTACATTTGTTGTTATTATCCTTCCTGAATTTTTAAATCCTTTTCCTAATAACTTATAACGTACCCCTTTTATTCCTTGTGTTGTTCCCTTTTCTAACTTTGTTAATTCTAAACTTGCTTTTGCTTCATCTTCTAGCTCTATATTAACCGTACTATTATTATCTATATTAATTATTTCTGCTTTCCTTGTTGTTCCGCTCGTTACTTCTATTTTTAAGTCTCCAGCTTCTTCTACTGCTGTAAATACTATTTCGTCTTCATTTAACTCATAATCTTCAGGAGTTTTAATTTCTTTTATTATATATACTTTTTCAGCCAAAAGGTTTTCTAAAGCAAACACTCCATTTGATGTTACTTTTGTCCTACACTCATCAGTTTCTTGTTCTGTTATGCTATATGTAGCTCCAGAGACTTTTTTATTTGTTCCTTTTTGATATTTTGTAACATTTAAGTTGTATTTTTTTGATATCATTAATCCTAGTTTATTAGGCTCTGTTTGTGTTCTATACTTTCCTTCTTCTGTGTCTAGGCAGAAGAATACTGCATGATGACTATAACTAATTTTGTTATAATCTATTCCTGATGGTATATTAATAATATATGAAAACTGCTGTTTCTCACCTTTTGCTAATACATAATTTCCTAAGTCTATTAAAAAGCTTTTTATTCTTCCAAAATCTGTAGGTTCTGTTGTCCAACCATTTGATGTGTCTGATAAATCATTATTAGGATTTACTTGCTCTGAATAGTATACTGTTGCTATTTCTTGTAGTGCTACAGGCAATATTATTCCTGTATTTTGCATGCTTGTATCAAATTGTGATCCAAGTTCTGTACCATTTAATATATACCTACTATTGGTTGTTGGTATTTTCCCTAATATTACTAATTCACTTATTGTATTACTATAGTTATTCATCACTTCGATATTAATTTTGGCTGATCTCTGTTCTTTTGATACAAATGCTGTTTTAGGTGCTATTGTTACTGCTCCAGTCTGGTCATATTCACTTGCTATCTGGTTTGTTAACAAGGCATTTGGTGATATTAATGATATATCTTTTGCAGTATTATGTACTTTCTCTGTTATATTAAAATCATCATTTACATCATAAACATCTTCTACAGGTTTATATGGATATGGGCTATATTCATTATATGCATAAAGTTCTACTGTTTCTGTTCTTGTTGATATTCTAGGATCTGGTGTTAAGTTGCAATTTATTTGTATTTCATAACTGGTTTCTTCCTCATTTTCTGTATTAATCTTTATAAATATATTCCCATCCATTTCATATTTTTCATAACTTGTTATATTTACCTGATTATTATTAATTGTTACACTATTTATATCTAATGATAATATATCTTTAGGCATTTTTAATAGAAATGACCCATTTAGCCATTTTGCATAGTTATAATATTCACTTGTATTTGTATTTATTTTTAATATAACATTTTTCTCTGTTTCTTGTGTTGATATTGCTGTTTTGTTTAGACTTAAATCTGCTCTTGATAATTCTGCTATATATGCTGCTTTATTTGAAATATTCTTGCTTAAAACATTTCCCAATGTTCCTGATAGTGAACTTTGAATGTATTTTAAATTTTCAAATTCTTCTATTGTGTAATTTGATGTAATATATTCATCATCTAATTCCTTCGTGTGATATACTGATAAACTTGTTTCTTCTTTTGTTCCACTTGTTTCTACCCTTACATGTTTTACTGGCATTTCATACATATATTTTGTATTCCAGTTTTCTTTTGTAAATGTCACAATTAAATTGTCAGTTTCATCATCATAAACCTTAATCCAACCATTTTCTCCAAGCATTAATTCTGGATTTGAAAAACTAATTCCAATATTAGTTGTTAACTCTTCCATGCTTATTTTTGTCAAATCTGATTTTATAAACTTATCTGATACTTGTTGTTCGTTATTTGGAGTTTCTTTCATAATAACGCCAGATGTTTCTCCATTTGTTCCTGTTACAACTTGCCATGTCACATTATATATATCATCTGTTTCCTTATCTGTTCTTCCAAAATATATATTTATTGGCTTTTGTTTAGAAATCATATAATTTGTATCATAGCCATATATACTTCCAATATGTTTCCCAACATATATTCTAAAATCAGCTTGTGTTATCTGTGCTTGTCTTATTAAGTAGTTTAAAGTTATTGTTTTTATATCGCTAGATACATATGGATTCATAAATTCTGGATTTGGATTGTTGAATCCTTCATATTTCGCTTTTATTGGTATGCTTATTTGAAATGTTTCTGTTCCCAAAGTTCTATATGCTTCTAATGGATAACTTACTTTTACATGAAAAGTATTATAATTTGAAATAGAATTAGTGATTGTTCCTTCTTCATTAACGTCTGCTTCTTTTTCCGCTTTTAATTCCCTTGTTGCAGAATTATATGTGTATGTAGCCCCGTTGGTTACTTCTACACTAGTAGGATCATATCCATTTAATTGTGGTAGTGTTGCTTCTATAGATGCCTTTTTTAACAATAATTTCTTTATATTTTCTTGTGTAGATACTGAAAAATTTAAGTTTACAGTATTATTGTCTTCATCTACAATATTATCTATATAACCTGTTTGTGATAAATTAGTAATTTTAGTTGATGTTTGCTTATGCCAATCAATTTGAAAATTTACTACTTTTTCCACTGGTGTTTCTATAGTTGTTCCATCTATTAACTCTTCAACATGGGTTCCTGTTAATACAATGCTATTTATTTTACTATAATTATAAATGTTTTTCCCTATTTTTGAATTTACCTTGCCAATTAACAATTTCTGTGTTCCATTATTAATTTGGTTTAACTCTATTCTGGTAATATCATTCCCTATGTAGTTATTTTTTATTTGTGCATCTTTTACTATTGCAGTCGACAAACTAAAATTATTGCCATTTATAGTTATAACTCCATCTTTTAGATATCCTTTTGTAAGAACATTTAGTTCCATGTAAATATTATCTGTTTCACCTATTTCTCTACATGTTCCTCTTAATTTCTCTGTATATCCATCTCCATCTAAATCTCTTAAGAAAAATGCATCAAAATGGACATACTCTACATTAGAAACCTCTTCTCCTGGTTGAACTTGATTATATGTCATTGACCTTGCAATTTCTGCTTTATTTATAGCTATCTTATTAGGATCTTGTGCTATAAAAACTAAGAAAAGTGATACTATCATCAAAGCTATTAATGGTATACCAATTTTAATAAAAGTACCAATATTTACTCTGTTTTTTCCCCTTTCCATTGCACTTCCTTTTTGTCCAGCAGCTTGCATTTTTTGTACTTTTTTAAATAATTTCTTTTTTTGTCTTTCGCCAATAATTTTTTTACCCATGTTTCTTTCTCCTCAATTAATATAAATTTAAATCTATTATATTTAAATTTATATTAATATTTTTTATATAGGAAAGCAATGGGTGTTTTTTCTATATTACAACATTCTTCTTTTCTTACGCTACGGGTACTTTTATAGCAGTTTTTAGACTAGTTTTATTAAAGTTTCATTACTTTTTTGTAATAATAGAAGCTTTTTTTCGCATTTTATTTAGGGGCACATATGTTTCATTGATAGCAAAAGAATTAAAAAAAAGAAAAAAGAATAGTATATAAACACTATTCTTTTTTTCATTATTTAATTAATGTCTATTTATATATTTTCTTTTTCTTTGGTTTCTTTATAAATATTTTATTATGATTTTTTGCAACATACAATCCTAAGAATGCTATTACTAAAATTGCTAAAGCAACTGCTGTATACGTACATCCCCCTCCTAGTTGTATTGTTAATAGTGCTGTTGTTTGTGTATAGTCATCTTCTGAATCTGATTTATTATTCTCTATTGAATCATCATCTTTTAAACCATATTCATTGTATGATTCATAAATTTCTAATGTATTTACATTAATACCTGTATTTTGCTCTGTCATTTGTTTTACTAGTATTAATTGTAATGTTTTGGTTTCTCCAGGATTTATTACTGTATTTGCAAATGAATTAGTATATATTTTTCCATCTTGTCCTATATACCAGTTTGCATTCAATTCTGACTTAAATTGCATATCTTTTGGCATATAATCTATAATACTATTCACAAATCCAGGAACATTTCCTTCATTTGTTACCCTTATTTCATATGTTACAAATGCTGTTGCTCCTTCTACTTGTTCTGGAACTATATCTAATTTTGCAAATTTAGTATATTCATATTTATATTCTTTTGTTTCTTTATTTGTTTGTAAAACTATTTTATTTATTCCACTATCTAGTTTTAAATCAAATATTTCCCTATCTTTAACACCCATATTAATATCTGTAAAATCAGAATTATCTATTCTTATAGTGTCTGATATGGCTGCAATTAAAGGATTTCCATTTTCTTCTATTCTTACACTTATTACATCTGAATTCACTTTTTCTGATATTCCTGTTTTTTTGTAATCTGATAATGAGAATTTATCTGCATCATATTTGTATATAACTAAATAATCTCCTTTATCTAAATCACTTAAAACATATTGTCCTTGACTATCAGTTTTTGTATTCTTTATTATGTCTCCTGTATCAGCATTTATAGCCATTACTTCTATTTCAGATAATCCTTTTTCATCATATCCATTTTCTCCATCTTTATTGCTATCATACCATGCTATTCCAGATATTTCATATTTTCTTTCTGGCTCTGTCATTGAGATAGTATCTTCTGTTTTAACCGCTTCTACAATATATGTTACAGGTTCTTCATAGCTTTGTCCAAGTTCTTGCGAACTAATTGATGGTGCACTTTCAATTGTAATATTTTGTACTTTTGAAACAGCCTTTGCTTTTATTATTAAAATCATAGTTTCACTTGGTCTTAGATTTCCTGTTGCACTAATTCTTCTATTATTATCTATTCCTGTGCTTACTTTAAACTCTCCAATGCTATATTCTGCTTTAATTAGTTCTAGTTCATCTGGTAATCTATCTGATATTTCAACATTGTTAGCAGTAATATCTCCAACATTTGTTACTTTAATACTATATTCTACTACTTCTCCATCTGTAATGTATTTATTCTTATTTTCTGTATAATACTCTGTAACTAATTTAGGCTTTGATATAGTGTTTTTCATTGGGCTTCCATAAATGTCACTCGCATTATCTGCTGTTATCTTTGTTATAGTTTCCACTTCTCTATTATATTCTTCTTGATTTAGCTTTTCTGTTTCTACTACAATTTTTACATGAACTACTTCTTCTGGTTTTAAAACTCCTATGCTTAACTTTGCAATTCTTGCACTTTCATCATAGCTTCCTATATTATCTTTATCCCACTCTTCATTTTCTTCATCATATTTTAATGTGTATATTTCTTTAAATTTTAGTCCTTCTGGTATTTGCTTGCTTAAATTAATATTTCTAATATCTTCTTGTTTATTATTCTCTATTCTTAATGAATACTCTATCTCTGCCTCTTCCCTTATTAAGACTTCTTCTGCCACAGATGAAACTTCTGTTAATAATATATCTGATGCTTTTATGATATTTTCATACTTTTCCAATTGTATCTCTTTTGATAAATCATCTGCATTTATCAATACTTAATTTGTTAAATATATTTATGGTATTTCTGTTATTTGTTTTGTTTAATCATTTTCTTTAATGTAATAAATTCCATCTTCTTCAAAAACATTTTCTTTGTTTGAATAGTACTCTGCTATTTGTGGTAATTTTTGTACTTCAACATCAAATATTGCTTTTATGGATTCTCCTATTTCAATATTTGGAATATTCCATTGCAATACTTGTGCATCTGGCCTAACTTCATCATAGCCCATAGAGAATCCATTTCTAGTATATGCTGTATATATTGCATTTTCAGGAATTATATCTTTTATTACTAGATTTTTAATTGGGTCAATTCCTGTATTTGTTATTTCAATAGTGTACCTAACTTTTTGTCCTTCATATACTGTATTACCATTTGGAACAGATGCAATTTGTTTCATTTCCATTTGTGGTCCTCTTCCAGTTGTTAGACATATTTGATCAGCTTGCATTGTTTCTGATACTTTTGCAAACTGTCTGTTGTTTGAATAATATGCTACAATATCTTGATATAAATATGCATTATGTTCTAGATTTGCCGGTATACTGAAGTTATATAATATGTTTATAATTTCTGATTGTTCTATCTTTCCATTTACTTTTATCATAAATGCTTGTACAGTACTTAAATCAATTGCCTCTTTTGTCCACTTGTTTTCAGCTTTATTTACGTCTATATCTGCTTTACCATTATCTGTATAATATATTTCAACTTCTTTCTCACTAGCTTCTACTTTTACTTCCTCTGTTAAATAAGTATCTTCTGTAGTTCCTAATTCCTCTCCTGTTAATATGTTAGTATTATTTTTAAATGGAATTCTAGCTAATATAGTTAAATCCTCACATTCATTTCCTGTATTATTTACTACTAATAATTTGTTGTTTGCTATTTTTTCTTCTGTATATATCTCTAGTTTTCCTGTTTTTGTTCCTTGAAGTACAGAAACTGTTTTTTCACCATTTGAATTATAGTTTGTTATTTCATTTCCTATAATCATTGCTACAGGAGCAATAAATTCAACACTTGCCTCACATTCCCCATAATTTGTGTTATTATATGTGCTAGCATTTGTATTATAGTATTTCATTACTATATTTTCTGTTTTAGAAGCTGTTCTCATATCTACATCTATGTCTGTATTAAGTACTATTGTCGTGCCATTTATATATTCATCTAATCTAAAATCTGTTTGTTTTCCAGATAATATAATATTTAATATAATTCTTCCTGCTTTTTCAGATTTAGAAATATCTAAAATCTTTAACTCATCATCAAATAAAACATTTGCTTCTTTTACAGTTATATTTGATATCTCTTTTGGCAATTCTATTTCAAATGATGGGCTTTCATATAAATCACTTGTTTCTTTATTGTTATTTAATTCGATTTTTAACTCTATGTTTTCATTTTTAGTAATTGAAGAAAGCTTATTTGTTTCTACATTTAGTGTTGCTTCTGTCTTTGTCTCTATTAATTTGTTTTCTATAAAACAACTTTCTATTTGCTGTTTTTCTTCAACTTCTTTAACACTATATGTACCTATAATTTCATCCTGAATTGTTTTAAAAGTTTTTAACTCCGCTTTTTCAAAAGGTAATACTTTTTCTATGCCTTTTGTATTTTTTATTTCAATATTTCCATTTGCTATTGGCTTTGTTACTTTAAATACCAAATTAGATATTTTTTGTTCATATTCTACTATATATTCTCCGTCTTCTATTTTTGCTTTACTATCAATTGTAGCAATTTTATTTCCTTCCTCATCTTGTATCTCTATTTTTCCTTCTTCACCAAGTACTTTTTCAAATTCTTCAGTATTTATTTTAGTATTTGAAAAATAAACATATGATTTTTCTTCTTGCTCCAAAGAAATCTTTTCATCATCTTCATTTACAAAATATGAACCCATATCTTGTAATGTTATTTCTTCAATTCCTTCACTATATGCAATATTTAAATCTATATTTGATTTGTATTCAACATCATATGATGCTTCTTCTCCCTGATTTAAATTAGCATATATCTTTCCCTTAGATAAGCTTAATTCTTCAGTTCCTTTTATGCTTACAATCTTGCCTATTTCATGTTCTAATTCTTCGATAATCTCTATTTCTGCCTCTTTTTCGCTATCTGAATTATATATTTTAGCTTTTGCTTTTACATTTGATTTTACTTCAATTTCGCTTATTTCTTTGTTGTTAAACACATATGTAATACTATATTCTCTGTTTGTTTCGCTTGTTTTATCAACATCTATAAATTTTATATTTTTATTATCTAATTCTTCAAATGTTATTTCTTCGTTGCCTTTTTTTATTTCAACTTTATCAGCATAATCTTCATTAAATCTTATTTGTTCTGTCTCAATCTCGATATTTTCATATGGTAATCCTATTTCTTTATCTTGGTCTAGCACTATTTTTTGTGTTATTACAATCCCGTTCTCTTCTGGTAATTCAAATTTTGAATATCCTGTAATTTCTGATTGCAACACAATGTTATTGTTACATTTCCAATTTATATTTATAATTACTGTTTTTTCTATTTTTGTCTCTTTTCCATTTTCAGAAACATATGTTGCAACAAATTTTACTCTGTTATTCATGTTTAAATCATTTATATCTTTAAGCACTGCATCACTTCTTTTTATTGAAAGTTCGATATTTACCGCTTTATCTGTCAAAATCTGATTTAATTTTAATTCATTTCTAGTAACAGATTTAATTGCATTATCACTTTCCGCTATATCTACTATGTCAAAACTTTTACTATTTTCATTTTCCCCTGTAAAGCTTATAGCAATATCTTTTAGATATCCACCATTTTCTACTAAAATATATGCATTTAATACTGCAAGTTCATTAATATCTCCAATTAGCTGATGTGATAAATTATCTCCATCTTTTACTCCAATATCAAATTTAACATTTTTAATTTTAGTTTCTGCATTTTGTAATTCGAGTTCTTCTGATGCTTTAGCTATTACATAGCTTCCAAATGCACCCCAATTTCCAATTGTTAATGCAACTATTAAAATACATATTACAAAGTTCTTCAAATGTACTAGTTTTAACATACTTTTCTCCTATTCGCTTATAATTTTATTCTTATTTATATATAATTATATATTATATATTTTACTATTATATATAAATAAGTCAATATATAGATAATGCCAATATATTTGTAGGTTTTTTTGTTTTTCTTACGGAAATCATTTTTTGATGCTTTTTTCATGTAAAATATTAAATTTCTGTGACATTTTTTGTAATTGACAAAATCATGTTTTCATAATACAATATAGGTTGAATTTTTATATAAAAGGATGGAGATTTTTAATGCAAAATAACATACTACATATCGGATTAGACGTTGGTTCTACAACAGTTAAAATAGTTATAATGAACGATAAATTAGAAACAATATATAGTAATTATGCTAGACATTTTTCTGATACTAAAAAAACAGTTTGTGACGTCTTAGAAAAATTAGCACAGGATTTCCCTAATAATTTATTTACTATTAATTTAACAGGTTCTGGAGCTATGTCTGCTGCTACATTTTTGGATTTACCATTTATTCAAGAAGTTATTTCTTGCAAAAGAGCAGTAGAAAATTTAATTCCACAAACTGATGTTGTTATTGAACTTGGTGGAGAAGATGCTAAAATTATATATTTTGATAAATTCATGGAGCAAAGAATGAATGGTACTTGTGCCGGAGGTACAGGAGCATTCTTAGATCAAATGGCTTCTCTTTTAGCGACTGATACTGGTGGATTGAATGAACTTGCAAAAGGTTATGAAACAATTTACCCTATCGCCTCTCGTTGTGGAGTTTTTGCTAAAACAGATATACAACCTCTACTTAATGAAGGTGCTAGAAAAGAAGATATAGCTGCTTCTATTTTTCAAGCAGTTGTTAATCAAACAATTAGCGGATTAGCTTGTGGTAGGCCTATAAGAGGTAAAGTTGCGTTTTTAGGTGGCCCACTTAATTATCTTTCTGAGCTAAGATTAAGATTTATTGAAACTTTGCATTTAAAAGATGATGAAATAATTGTACCAGAAGAAGCTCATTTGTTTGTTGCAAAGGGTGCAGCTATAAATTCCATAAGCAGCAATACAGTTTCTACTGAAAAATTAAAAAGTAAAATAGAAATGTTTAAGAGTTCAAAAGACTCTACTTCAAAGCCATTACAACCACTTTTCTATGCAAATGCGGATTATGATGCTTTTAAAGAAAGACATGACAAAGCTCAAATTAAAAAAGCTACTTTAAAAGGCTTTTCAGGCAATTGCTTTATTGGTATTGATGCAGGTTCTACAACATCTAAAATTGCTGTAATAGATGAAGATGGTGCACTTCTTTATTCTATATATGGAAGCAATAAAGGAAATCCACTAAAAAGTGTTATGAATATGCTAAAAGAATTATACTCAGTACTACCAAAAGATGCAGTTATTAGGCATTGTGGAGTTACAGGTTATGGTGAAAAATTAATTCAAACAGCTTTAAATGTTGATATTGGAGAAATTGAAACAATTGCCCATTATACCGCTGCTAAAGAATTTATGCCTAATGTAACAAGTATTGTTGATATTGGTGGACAAGATATGAAATACATAAAAATTAAAAATGGAGCAATTGATAATATAATGTTAAATGAAGCTTGTTCTTCAGGTTGTGGCTCTTTTATAGAGACTTTTGCTAAGAGCTTAAATATGTCTATTGAATCATTTGTTGAAGCTGCATTAGGAGCACAAAACCCTGTTGATTTAGGTTCAAGATGTACTGTATTTATGAACTCAAAAATCAAGCAAGCTCAAAAAGAAGGCTATACTACAGCAGATATTTCTGCAGGTCTTTCTTATTCTGTAGTAAAAAATGCTATACAAAAAGTTATGAAAATTAGAGATACAAAAACACTTGGAGACCATATCGTTGTTCAAGGTGGAACTTTCTATAATGATGCTGTTTTAAGAAGTTTTGAGTTGCTAGTTGGCAAAGAGGTTATAAGACCAGATATAGCAGGCCTTATGGGAGCATATGGCGTTGCACTTCTAGCACAAGATGCTTATTTAGAAAAAGGTGATAAAAATTACACTTCAACTATCATGAACACTGAAGAAATTGATAATCTTAAAATAAATACTGTTCATGCTAGATGTGGAAAGTGCGAGAATAATTGTCTTCTTACAATTAATAAATTTGGAAACGGAAAAAGCTTTATATCTGGAAACAGATGTGAACGTGGGGCTGGAGAATCAACAACAAAATCTAATCTTCCAAATCTATATAAGTACAAATTTGAAAGATTATTCAACTACACTCCACTTTCAGAAGATGAAGCCACAAGAGGCACTATAGGAATCCCTAGAGTCTTAAACATGTATGAGGATTATCCTTTCTGGTTTACATTTTTAACAAGTCTAGGATTTAGAGTAATAATTTCTGAAAAGAGTACAAGAAAAACATATGAAAAAGGTATTGAATCTATGCCTTCTGAATCTGTATGTTATCCTGCAAAACTTGCTCATGGACATATAGTAAGCTTAATAAATCAAGGTATAAAAACTATTTTCTATCCTTGTATTCCATATTCAAGAAAAGAATACAAAGATGCTGATAATCACTATAATTGCCCTATTGTTATTTCATATTCAGAAGTAATAAAAAATAATGTTGAGCAATTAAAAGATGTAGAATATATAAATCCATTCTTGCCTTTAGAGCCAAAAAAATTGGTTAAACGTATTTTGGAATTAGATGAATTTAAAAGATTTAATTTCACAAAAAAAGAATTACTAGAAGCTGCTCAAAAAGCAGAAGCTGAGCATCAAAAATTTAGAGATGATATTCACAAAAAAGGTGAAGAAACTCTTAAATATATTGAAGAAAACAATTTGAAAGGAATTGTCTTAGCTGGTAGACCATATCATGTTGATCCAGAAGTTAATCATGGTATTGATACATTAATTAATACTCTTGGCTTATGTGTCCTTTCAGAAGATAGTGTAGCACACTTAATAGAAGCAAAAAGGCCTTTAAGAGTTGTAGACCAATGGATGTTCCATGCTCGTCTATATGCTGCAGCTGATTTTGTAGGCAACCATAAAAACTTAGAGCTTGTTCAATTAAATTCATTTGGTTGCGGTGTTGATGCTGTTACAACAGACCAAGTTGAAGAAATATTGTCAAGCTTTGGTAAAATGTATACATTAATAAAAATAGATGAAATAAACAATTTAGGTGCTGTAAGAATTCGTCTTCGTTCTCTTCTTGCAAGTATGCATAAGCGTGAAAAAATTGCTGATCCTTGTGCTGGATGCACAGGATGCTATGAGCAAACTAAAATTCCTTTCACAAAGGAAATGAAGGAAGAATATACAATTTTAATGCCACAAATGGCTCCAATACATTTCGAACTTTTAGAGGCAGCAGTTGCCTCTGAAGGATATAAAGTAAAGCTTTTAAGAGAATGCACACAAAAAACTATAGAAACTGGATTAAAGTATGTAAATAATGATGCTTGTTACCCTTCAATAATTACTACTGGTCAATTCATTGAAGCATTAGAGTCTGGTGAATATGATGTAAATAAAACAGCTATAATAATGTCACAAACTGGTGGTGGATGTAGAGCTACAAACTATATTGGATTTATTCGTAAGGCATTAAAAGATGCCGGATATCCACATGTTCCAGTTATATCGTTTAATATTGTTGGAATGGAGAAAAATCCTGGATTTAAAATAACTCCTTCTTTAATGGAAAAACTTTTAAAATGCGTAGTTTATGGCGATTTATTACAAAAAATGCTTTATAAAAATAGAGCTTATGAAGTTAATAAAGGAGAAACTAAAGCAATTTTTGATAAGTGGATGAATACAGCTAAGGAACTTGTTAAAAACTCTAGCAACAAACAATTTAAAAGAAGTATATATGATATAGTTGATGATTTTGAAAAAATAGAATTAGATACATCAATTGTAAAACCAAAAGTTGGTATAGTAGGTGAAATACTTATAAAATATCATCCTTACGGAAATAACTTTGTTGCAGAAAAATTGGAACAAGAAGGCGCTGAAGTAATACTTCCAGACTTTATGGGATTTGTAAAATTCATGGCAACACATAAAATTACTTTCAATGAGCTTTTAAAAACAAATGCAACAAAAGCAAAAATATTTGAAATTGCAATAAGCTTAATAGACATATTCGAAAAAGATGTAAAAATTGCACTTAAAAATTCTAAAAAAGGTTATATGCAACCTTGCAATATATGGCATTTAGAAGATAAAGTTCAAGATGTACTTTCAATAGGAAATCAAACTGGTGAAGGTTGGTTCTTAACTGCAGAAATGATTGAATACATTGAAAATGGAATACCTAACATTATTTGTGTTCAACCTTTTGCATGCTTACCTAACCATGTTGTTGGAAAAGGTGTTATTAAAACAATAAGGAGTATGTTTCCTCAAGCTAATATTGCTCCAGTTGATTATGATCCTGGTGCAAGCGAATCTAACCAAACAAACAGAATTAAGCTTTTAATGACAGTTGCAAAAGACAATATCAAATTAGTTGCTCAAGAAAAAAATGCTCTTAAATCTGAAAATGAAAGCAATAAGATAGAAGAAACCATTTAGGTAAATATGTATAATAAAAAATTAAAAGAAAAATCTGCTAAAAGTCATATGGCAGATTTTTCTTTTAATTTATTCTTATTATTTTTCTTTAGTTTCCTTATACATTCACTAGAAACTAACACTAAAACACTTGCTAATAAAAACACCTCTGTAAAAAGTATTCCATTTGTCCAATCTTCTCCGTATAGCATGAATATTGAATTTGATAATTCACATATAACTGCAGTTTGCGGTATCCATAAAAATATTTTTGATTTTTGCCACATGATTAGTGGAAATACCCACATAACGTACCATGGTTGAAAACTTGTTATTAATACAAATAGAAATACCATTAAAAAATAATTTGCATATCTTATTATTTCATTAAATTTTATATTTCTTATCGTTAATAGTTTCCCACATATTACTAAATATGCAATTATATATATTCCAAGTAGTATTCTATTTACTTGTTTTGTAACTATTAATGAGTTTTCAAAGCAGTTATAAATAATAACATAAAAACTTTTAGCAAGTCTCTCTTGCTGTATAAATGGGCTAAATATTATTTGCAAATCTTGCGCATAGAATAGATAAGGTATAATTAATGCAATTAAAAATACTATTCCATATTGAATACATTTTATTATTCGTTTTAATGGTTTCTCTTCTCTACAGTAGTATATTAGTACAAAAGGCAAAATTAAAATTGTAAAATATTTTATTGCTGTTGCCATTGCTAAAGATATAATACATAATAGTATATTACTTCTTTTTAATAAAAAATATAGTGATAATAATGTAAAAAATACTACATATATATCATTATGAATACATGATAT
>JAEEGL011819120.1_pt1 | contig 44463 bp, 33 predicted proteins | sample 9134231 | NCBI WGS metagenome assembly JAEEGL01 (sample SAMN16246548, study PRJNA631951) | gut metagenome | biome: gut microbiome; feature: rumen; material: fiber-attached | host: Bos | place: Iran: Karaj | collected 2018-10 | reverse complement strand
TTTTCAAAGAAATCTCCATCTTCAATCGATTTAGTAATTCTGGTTAATTCTTGATAAACAATCCTTCCAGCGCCAATGTTCATATGTCCAACTTCGGAGTTACCCATCTGACCATCAGGAAGTCCAACGTCTAAACCAGAAGTATGTATTATTGAGTTTGGGTATTGACTAAACAGATTACTTAGGTTAGGAGTGTTCGCTAATTTAGCTGCATTTCCTTCTTCCTTTTCATTGATACCCCAGCCATCAATAATAACAAGCATTGTTAATTTGTTTTTCATATTCTCTCCCTTTCTTTAATTCTATACGTCTTGTATACAATCTATACCAGGCAATACTTTTCCTTCTAAGAATTCTAGTGATGCGCCACCACCGGTTGAAATATGTGTCATCTTATCTGCATATCCGCCTTTTTCAATGGCTGCCGCGCTATCGCCACCGCCGATGATTGTTGTTGCGCCATCAAGCTCAGATAATATTTTTGCTACTTCATTAGTTCCTTTAGCAAAATTATCAAATTCAAAAACTCCAACTGGTCCGTTCCAAACAACAGTCTTTGCATCTTTTAACACTTCTCTATATAGCTCAACAGTCTTTGGACCAACATCAACGCCTTGCCAGCCTTCTGGAATTGCATCAGAAGAAACGACTTGTGAAGGAGCATCATTTGAGAATTCTTGCACTACAACGTTATCAATTGGAAGAACAAGTCTTACTCCTTTAGCTTCAGCCTTAGCCAAAAGCTCTTTTGCTAAATCAACTTTATCAAGTTCACAAATTGATGTTCCAATTTCTTTGCCTTGTGCCTTAAAGAATGTGTATGACATTCCTCCACCAATTATTAGGCTATCAACTTTATCTATTAAGTTTTCAATAACTGAAATTTTGTCAGATACCTTTTTGCCACCTAGAATTGCAACAAATGGTCTTTCTGGGTTTTCTAAAGCCTTACCCATAACGTCTATTTCTTTTTTAATTAAGTAACCAACTGCAGAAGGCAGGTAATCTGCAACACCAGCTGTTGAACTATGTGCTCTATGTGCTGTTCCAAAAGCATCATTAACATATAGTTCTGCAAGTGAAGCAAGTTCTTTTGAAAACTCTGGGTCATTCTTTTCTTCTCTAGCATCATATCTTACATTTTCGATTAGCATAGCTTCACCATCTTGCAATGCATCGGCTAGTGCATGAGCAGATTGTCCAACCACATCTTCAGCTATTTTTACTTCCATACCTAAAAGCTCTGATAATCTTTGAGCTACTGGTTTTAAAGAATATTTAGGATTTACTTCACCCTTTGGCCTTCCCAAATGTGAACATAGGATAACTTTAGCTTTATTGTCTAATAAATACTTTATTGTTTTAAGTGCTTCTCTAATTCTTCTGTCATCAGTAATGTTTCCTTCATCATCTTGTGGAACGTTGAAATCACATCTGACTAATACTCTTTTTCCTGATACCTCTAAATCTTCAACTGATTTTTTCATTAATATGTTTCCTCCTTTTTATTACTATACTTAGTGTAGAAGAGACCATTGGTCTCTATGGACAGCAATGATGTGCGCTACGAATTATATCTTTGTTCCTCCCCACTCAACTACCGTAAATCCTTGCCTTTGTTGAGAATTTATAATCTGCTCTTCAACGTCTATTTGGTAACTTAATGGTTTATAGACCATAAGTATTCTAATAAGTGTATCTGGTACAACCTCATTTCCATATTTATCACTTATATTCAATGGCATATACTCATTAAACTCATCAGTTGTTACAAATCTTATATAGTTGTACTTATTTGCTTCTAATTTTGGAAGCCAATATACTATAAACTCTTCAGCTTCTTTATAATTTAATCCTAACAAATCAAGCTTCTCTTCTAAAAACTTAGCAGAATCTTCACCTTTAACACAGAAACCTACATTGGTGCTACTATCTATCTTGTTAAACTTTCCCTCCCAATACAAACTATATAGTTTTCTTCCTGAATTTAAATCTATCAAGTCACCATTTGGGAATGCTTTAACATTCCATCCATCATGTTCAAAGTAATTAGGATACGAACATGAGATTTTTTCAGGATAACCAAGAGTAACAGAAAGCTCTGTTTCTTCCTTTGGATAAATATAAATTATAGGCTTTGTAAACAGCATTGGCGTAATATAAACTGCCGCCAAAAGAATAAGTGCAACAACTACTAATCCAATACCAGGTTTTTTAAATCTGTGAGTATTTTGCGCTTCTTTTTCAGAATCATCGCTATAACTTTGACTTGCGTTCTTTTTGTATAGTATATACTTCACAATATAAACTAGAATTAGCATTATACTAATCACAAAAATAACAGTAGAAATGTTTTTTAGTATCGTCTCTGCCATAGGTTCAACTGGAACTAATATTTCATTATTATTTACGGTTGGAATAGGCATAGTTTATTCTCCTTTGTACAACAGGTATCTTATTATGTTGGCAGAATGCCAACATTAAGAAATCATCTGTCCCAATTTACAATCTTTGAAAAACTGTCTGGATCAAGTGATGCACCACCAACTAATCCACCATCAATGTTTGGCATGTTGAAGATTGCTTTTGCGTTCTCTGGTTTAACACTTCCACCATAAAGAATTGCTACAGCATCTGCAACTTCATCACCATATAAAGTGCGAATTTCTTCTCTAATCCATTTGCATGCTTCTTCTGCATCTTGTGCAGAAGCTGTTTTGCCAGTTCCGATAGCCCATACAGGTTCATAAGCAACTACAACTTGCTTTGCCTGCTCAGTTGTAAGTCCATCTAGGTCCATAACTATTTGCGTGCAAATCTTGTACTTAGCAATTCCCTTTTCTCTTTCTAACAAAGACTCGCCAACACAAAGAATTGGAATAATCTCATGGTCAAATGCGGCTTTTATCTTTAAATTAATGAAATCATCTGTTTCGTGATGATATTGTCTTCTTTCTGAGTGACCAATAATTGAATACTCAACGCCTATATCTTCAAGCATCTTACATGAAACGTCACCTGTAAGTGCACCTGCCTTTTCGTGGTTCAAATTCTGTGCACCTATTTTAATATTTGTTCCTTTAGTGGCTTCAAGCGCAGCACTAACATCTATATAAGGAACACAAATAACTATCTCGTGATTGCTCCCTGCAACCATATCCTTAAACTTTTCAAAAAATGACATAGTATCAGTAGGATTATGATACATTTTCCAGTTTCCAGCTATTATTTTTTTTCTCACTATTTATCCTTCTTTCTTTTGTTATAACTAGCTCATTTTAGAGAGTTTACATCACATATATACTACTATAATTTGTATTATTTTTCAATTTTAAAAGGCCGGAAATTTCAAAATTTCCAGCCTTTTTCGCATTCAATCTTATGTTACTTTTATAAAATAATGTATCAATCAAAACCTAGATATGAGCATTATTTATAAGTCAAAATATATATGCAATTCAGATTATGTTATCTTGTAGCAAATGTACAATTATGTTTACTTAATATGTCTATTGTTTGCTCATATATACTGCCAAGTCTACAAGTTTATTTGAATAACCCCACTCGTTATCATACCATGCAACAAGTTTAACAAATGTATCTGTTAAAGCAATACCTGCTTTTTCATCAAAGATAGATGTTCTTGGGTCATGAATAAAGTCTGATGAAACAAGTAGTTCATCTGTATAACCAAGGATTCCCTTTAGTTCTCCTTCAGAAGCCTCTTTTACAGCCTTACAAATTTCTTCATAAGTTGCAGGCTTTTCAAGATTTACAGTTAAATCTACAACAGAAACATCAATAGTTGGAACTCTAAATGACATACCTGTAAGTTTTCCATTAAGTTCTGGAATAACTTTTCCTACTGCTTTTGCAGCACCGGTTGAAGATGGAATAATATTTGCAGAAGCAGCTCTACCACCTCTCCAGTCCTTCTTAGAAGCGCCATCAACTGTCTTTTGAGTAGCAGTCGTTGAGTGAACTGTAGTCATAAGACCATCTTTAATTCCAAATTTATCATTTATAACTTTTGCAAGAGGTGCTAAGCAGTTTGTTGTACAAGATGCATTTGAAACTATATTCATATCAGGTGTATATGTTGTATGGTTAACACCCATAACAAACATTGGAGCATCTTTTGATGGAGCAGAAATAACAACTTTCTTTGCTCCTCCTTGAATATGTTGTCCTGCTGTCTCTAAAGTTGTGAAAACTCCAGAACATTCTAGAACATAGTCTACTCCTAGTGTATCCCAATGACAATTTGCAGGTTCTTTTTCATTTAATACTTTAACCCTACGTCCATTAACTTCAATATAGTCTTCTCCTGCCTCAACTGTACCTTTGAATTGTCCATGAACTGTGTCATGTTTAAGCATATATGCCATGTAATCTGCTGTAATAAAAGGATCATTTATTGCAACAACTTCTATTTCTGGATTATCTAAGCTTGCAGAAAATGCAAGACTTCCAATCCTTCCAAAACCATTAATACCAGCTTTTAATGCCATAATTATTACCTCCTAATTTTTTATTTCAAGTAAAATTTTACTACTAGAAAAAACATTATGCAAGAATTTACAATCGAAAAAAGGCATCCCTTATTTTTGCACACATAATTAATGTCCAAAAAGGAATGCCTAAAACTCACAATTTATAATTAATCTCTAATTAGAAGAAATGATAGTTCCACAATATTGACATTTACCGTTAACTGCTACACTAGGGATATGTGCAGCATATCTACTTTCTTCAGCACCGCATATACATTTCATATAGTAATTACATCCCCAATCACCTTGCGCATCGACACGTGAAAATGTAGTATAGTCATGATGAAATCTCGACTTAGCAAGACCTTTGCTTGTTTGTGTATCAACATCATGACACACGTCAGGATATTCAGAATCTATAGTATAATTAATATCCCTAGCCGAATCATCTGTGAATTTGCAGAAGCATTTACTACATTGAAATTGATTCTCTCCTTCACGAACACGATAGAAACTGTGACCATCGCATACTCTTACACCATACCCAAAGAGTCTATATTTTACGCCATTATATAATATCTCATCAAAATAAGAATAACCATTACTTCTCCCCGTTATTGTATTACCTGCTACACTGACTTTCCCATCTTTAAATGAATTTGGAGTTAAAGACACCGTATAAGACGATCTATCTAAAGTCTTTCCACCATACGTAAATGAAATTTTATCAATTAAATTAATAGTTTCCCCCACTTCTATGTAAACATCACCTAAATTCATCTGAAGACGATCAAATGAAATAGGAGTGCTAGTTGGTACAGAAGAAGCAGTTGGTCTTGGTGTATTTGTCACTCTTGGAGGCACAGTTGGTCTTGGTGTATTAGAATAGCTTGGTAAATTTGTAGCCTTATTCTCTGAAACTACAACAAGTATTTTTTGACTAGTTCCTAGATAAGATACAGTAATCGAAGTTACTCCTCTGCCTCGGCCATGAATTGTTGAACCAGACGTATATGTAATGTTTTCATTTTTTGTTGTATATGAACAAAAATCTTTATTTACAATCGTGCCATCATATCTAACTGAAAAATTAGATGTTGATTCTCCTACTTTTAAATTAATTAACGAAGGTTGTATTTGTAATGTATGTCTAACGGCAGGAGTAGCAATTGGTCTTGGTGTTGACCTTGTTCCCGTTCCAACTGGTCTTGCTGCTTGTGTTCTAACTGGAGCAGTAGTATTTGTTCTTAGTATAGTTGCTGTTGGTCTAGGTGTTGACCTCGTACCAGTTCCAGCTGGCCTTAATGTTGATGTTCTAGTTGGTGCATTAGCAACTGTTCTTAGTATAGTTGCTGTTGGTCTAGGTGTTGACCTTGTTCCTGTTCCAACTGGTCTTGCTGTTTGTGTTCTAGCTGGAACATTGGTATCTGTTCTTAGTACAGTAGCTGTCGGTCTTGGTGTTGACCTTGTCCCAGTTCCTGCTGGTCTTATTATTGGTGTTTTAGTTGGAGCTGCTGTTGGAACTAATGTCGCTTCCGGCGTCGGTACAGGAGTAGGAACTGCTGTTGGAATAGGCGTTGGAGTATCAACAATCGAATTATCTACAACTGTAACAGAAACAGGCCAAAGTATTGTTTTGCCAGAAACATAATATCTAAAAGTAATCGTAGTTGTACCGACGCTAAGTCCAGTAATTTTATTAGAATAAGCTAATGCAGAGGCAACTAAAGGATTACTATTAGAATATATCATTACTATTGAATCATTATTTACCTTAGTACCTAAATAATTAGTTTGAACAAAAGCATCTGATGATTTTGCTAAATCAATAGTTACACTATTAGTACCTGTAAGTCCATATCTATAAGCACTAGTAGCAGGGCTACTACTTGTTTGGGTAGGACTTTGTGTTGCAGGAGTTGAGACAGAACTATTAGGACCATTTTTTACAGTAACATGAACTGGCCAAAGAATAACTTTTCCTGAAACACTAACTCTATATGTAATTGTCGTAGAGCCAACACTAACGCCAGTAATCCTATTTGAACCGCTAGAAGCAGTCGCTACTGAGGAATTGCTATTAGACACAACACTCAAGGAACCATTACTTACTCTAGAGCCAAAGTAAGTTATTGTAACGTTAGTAGCTTGTGTCTTAGATAGATCAATAACTACACCGCTTTGCCCAGACACTCCATATTTAGTGCCGCTTGCAGAATTTACCACACTTACTACCTGAGTTTTAATAGTTACACCATACGAGATTAAGCTTGTTATTGAAAGAATTATTATGATACTAGTAATCAATATACATATTCTTTTTTTCATATATATTTCTCCTATAAATTATATAAAAACACTCTATTTTATTATATTATTTTCTATGTTTTTTCGCATTTCTTTAATAAAGTCGTAATAAAAAAGAGATAACACTGAAATATAGTGTTATCTCTTAAAGAATTATGTTAAGTATCACAAAGTTATGCTTAAAACTTTATCTCGTTTATTCCAGAATTTCCAAAAGAATTGGTTGATAATTTTTTAACCATAGTATCTTGCAAATCAAGCTTTTTAAGATTCTTACACCCATAAAAGGCATCTTCACTTAAATACTTAAGAGTTTTAGGAAACTTTACCTTTTTAATACCAGAATTATAGAATGCATAACCAGCAATTCTTTCAATATTTGTCTTAGATAAATCTAAAGTTTCCAAATTATAACAGCCACTAAAGGCTTCATAATCAATTTCTTTAAGCTCATTTGGGAACTTTATCTTACGTATATTTGCATTGTAGAAAGCATAAGGTCCTATCTTTTCAACTGATGTTGCAGAAAGATCCACTTTCTTTAATCCATTACATTCACTAAATACATCAAATCCGATTCCTCTAACATTTTCTCCAAGTTTAATCTTAGATAAACCAGATTCAGATATAAGCCCAGCATTAAGTAAAGAAAGCTCAGTTTTTGATAAATCTAATGACTTTAAGTTCTTGCATTCAGAAAATGCCTCAACTTCAATTACTCTTAAACTACTTGGAAACGAAATATCCTTAATACCAGACTTTCTAAAACATCCTTGCTTTAAAAACTTTATTGAAGTGTTAGATAAATTAATCTTTTCCATGAATTTGCATCCTAGGAATGCATTCTTACCAATACTATATAAACATTGAGGAAGCTTAATCATTCTGATAGAAGAATTCTCAAATGTTCCTTCTTCAATTTTTTCTATTCTGCTTTCTGATATATCGACAACGTCAATATTTGAATTGTTATTAAATAAGCTACCGCCAATTCTTCTAGCTGTTGTTGGCAACTTAACAAAAAACTTGCAATTACACTTAATATCTAAATCAAAAATAACATCTTCAATTCCTTCTTCAAATGCAATTCTTATATTGTGAACATTCTTTTTGTATATTAGATATTCCTTTAGCTTTTGAATATCAAAAAGATTCATCTTGTATCTGTCACTAGAAGCATCATACCTAATCTTATAAGTCTTAACAAAGCTAAAATTCCTTGCCATAACTACAAACGAATTTTCTTTGGCAACTAAGCTTTTTATTTCTGGCTGCCATTGCTCAGGAAGCCTATAATTTGATTCAGGGTATTCAATATTATATATGCCTTCCCAAAACTTTATATCATTAACATTGATATTTCGCTTTTCAGCGATTTCAACCTTTAGCATTGCACAATAATAATTATCATTTTCAATTATCACTGGATAGCTTGGGCGAATTCTATTAAAAATATATTCTTCCATTCTAGAATCAAACGATTCACAAAATGATTTTGCTTTTTCTATTTGATTATCTTTTAAATATAAACACATTAAAACATAAGATGCTTCTTGAAGTTTATCTTCAAACTCTTTTGAAGTTTCATCTGTCTCGTTGTACTTTGCTTTTGTTTGCTTTATATCAAGCTCTAGTCTATCTATAAAGCCAAATTCAATTCCAGAATCAAGAATATCAATCAAAAGCTTACAAATAGGCGTACTCTCATAGACGTTATTAGTTTTAATAACGTCTGTAGAATACGCCTCTTTTATTTCAAGCTCTTTTTCTTCATTCATAAAATAAACTACCTACTTTCAGTTAATTATGTATTATCCTTAGTGCCTATATATAGAAAATTTATCTTATGAATCTTATCACCATTATTTTTCTAGAATAGCTTTAATTCTTCTAATACCAGAAGAAACTGCTTCTTCTTTTATAATCTTGAAGTGTCCCATATCGCCTGTATGCTCAACGTGAGGTCCACCGCAGATTTCTTTAGAAAAGTCTCCGATTGTGTATACTTTAACTTTTTCACCATACTTGTTCTCGAATAAGCCAGTAGCTCCTGATTCTCTAGCCTCATCTAAGCTCATCTCTTCGCATGTAACTTTTAAATCTCTCTGAATCTGTTCATTAACAATGTCTTCAACCTTTTTAAGTTCTTCAGGTGTAAGCTTTGCTGGATTTGCAAAGTCAAAGCGAAGTCTTTCTGCAGTTAAGTTTGAACCTTTTTGAGTAGCATGTGGTCCTAAAACAATTTGAAGTGCTTTATGAAGCAAGTGAGTAGCAGTATGATAAGCTGTAGTTTGCTCACTATGGTCAGCAAGTCCGCCCTTAAACTTTTGCTCAGCGCCTGCTCTTGATTTATCTTGATGCTCTTTAAATAGTTTGTTGAATTCTTCCATATCAAAAGTAAGACCATTTTCGTTAGCTAGCTCAAGCGTCATTTCTGGTGGAAAGCCAAATGTATCATATAGTCTAAATACAACTTCACCTGATAGTTTATTAGTTCCCTCTTCCTTTGCCTTTTGAGCATTTTTATTAAATTCTTTTTCACCATTTTCAAGAGTTTTAATGAACTTATCTTTTTCTTGAACAATAACTTCGATTATTGTTTCTTTATTTTTAGTTGTTTCTGGATACATTTCATATAGTGCTTTATCTATAAATGTCTCAACAAGAATATTAACAAGGTTTGCATCAAGCTCAATCTTTCTCATATGACGAATAGCTCTTCTTAGAAGTCTTCTTAAAATATAACCTTGATCAACATTTGAAGGACGAACTCCATCAATTATCATGAAAATAGATGTTCTTAAATGGTCAGCAATTATTCTAGCACTTTGTTCATTATATACTTTTGAAAGTTCTTTTATTTTACTAATCTCTGCTTCAAATAATTCTGTTTCATATACTGAATTCTTACCTTCTAATAAGCCAATAACTCTTTCTAATCCCATTCCAGTATCAACGTTCTTCTGCTTTAATGGCTCATACTTTCCTTCTTTTGTTTTGTTGTATTGCATAAAAACGTTGTTCCATATTTCAAGGTACTTACCACAGCTGCATGATGGATCACAATTTGGTGAGCAAGGTTCTTTACCAGTATCATAGAAAATCTCAGTATCAGGGCCACATGGACCTGTTTCACCAGCTGGTCCCCACCAATTGTGCTTTCTGCCAAGGAAGTAAATTCTCTCTTTTGGGATACCTGCATCTACCCAATATGAAGCTGCTTCATCATCTCTAGGAATATCTCCCTCGCCTTCAAAGCAAGTAACTGATATTTTATTCATATCAAAACCAAGTACTTTATCTAGAAGCTCATAGCTCATATGAATTGATTCATCTTTAAAATAGTCTCCTAAAGACCAGTTTCCAAGCATCTCAAAAAATGTTAAGTGACTATTATCACCAACATCTTCGATATCACCTGTTCTAATACACTTTTGATAATCGGTAAGTCTTTTTCCTTCTGGATGAGGTTCACCAAGTAAATATGGTACTAATGGATGCATACCAGCAGTTGTAAATAAAACAGTTGGATCATTTTCTGGTACAACTGGACTACTTGGTATTTCTTTATGTCCATGTTCTTTAAAAAATTCAATATACTTTCTTCTAAGTTCAAAAGCTGTCATAGTAAAATCTCCTTTATATACTTTACATAATTCTTTCGATAAAACCCTATTTCACAAGGTAGAATTTTACAACAGAATGTCTGGTTTTTCAATATGTTTTGAAGACTTTCTGGGGACACGACAGCCAGCGACCGAAACGGGGGCTTCCGGGGACACGACATGTTCGCACCAAAGGGTAGCAGGGGGCTATGTATAAAAATTATAAGTGAGCGTGGAAATGAGATAGAATGACTTATAAAGAACAAAATTACAAGCAATTAGAAAATTTTTTAGGTGCGTTTTCGCCGGTTCCTGAAAAATTTTCTTATTGCTTGTATGACTTCTTTATTAGGCATTCTTCGAATTGAAGCATTCGAACGCAATAATTTTTATACATAGCCCCCTGCTATCCTTTTGTGCGAACATAACGTGTCTCTGGGGAGCCTCCGAAGAGTCTCCCCAGAAAGTTTCTTATTTATTATTTAAAAATACATACAAAATTTTAGCTACCTGCGCACGAGTCAAAGTATCATTTGGCTTAAAAGTACCATCTGGGAAACCATTAATATATTCAGACCCTACACAATGCTCTAATAGCACTTTTTGTTCTTTATCAAGTTCTTTTGTATCTGTAAATGATAAACTTTTAGCCCTTTGATTATGTTCTCTTAAATAAATGTCACACTTTCCCAAAATAGTTGCAACTTCTATTCTAGTTATTTCTTTTTCAGCAGTATTTTCATCTGCAAATCCTACAGGAACAATTTTTTTATTTTCTGCATAATTACTATAAATACTTGACCAATGATTATATTTGTAATTCTTAAGTGACCAGTTCACATCTGGTTTAGAGGCCATCATTATTAACTTTAAAAATTCCCCTCTTTTAATTGGTCCATCTGGCTTATATGTTCCATCAGTATATCCATTAATGATTTTTTGATTTGTTAATTCATCGATATATTGTTCTGCCCAATGTCCAGCTGTATCAGAAAATGAACTAGCAAATACATATGAACTAACAATTAATATGCAAATACTAACTATTATAAATAATGTTTTCTTCATAGTTTTCTCCTTTATGAATTAGTGAGTTCCAGAAACTTCCATATTTAGTCTTTGACCTACTTCGTAAATTGCAACCGGATAGAATCCTTCATTTATACTTATTTGAGCTGTCTTTGGTCCTGCATTATTCTTTAAATCATTAATTGTTTTTGGCAATGTTATAGTAATATTGTCATGTCCACCTGCATTTGAATTTTCTTTTCCCCATTGTGATGCATTCTTATTAGCATAATAGTACAAATATGATGCACCATCTTTATCTAAAGTTTGTATACTAAATAATACTACTATATAGCCATTATTTAGTTCATTGCCATTCTTATCTTTTACAACTAATGTTCGTGGCAATCTATATTCTGCATACCAATGCCCAAGTGAGTTAATTATTTGATTTTCATTCATTCCGACATTTCCGTGCATTAGTTAGATATTGATTTCCATACATATATTTGTTTACATCTTTTCCTATTCTTGTCACTTCACCTTTGATAATATCTTTTGCATAGTTTACATATGGAAGTCTTAAACTTCTTGGAATCTTTATTTCAGTATAACTTCCAAATTCCACCTCCGCTACAGGATTAAAGTTTGAATTAAAGTAGAAGTTCTTAATACTTGCATATCCATCTTTACTTCTATCTGATAAATACTCTTGTCCTTTAGAATACTCTACCGCTTTAGTTACTTCTTGAATTGTTTCTCCTATTAATCTTGTATTTTTATTTATAGTTGTAAAAAATCTATCTAGTTCATGACTATTTCCAATGTCAACTTGCTTTGCTTCTTTCAAATATGAATATGAAACATCATCGACTGGGTTACCATCAGAATTTAAGTATAATAATTTAGGTTCTATACTTATAGATTCAGACTTGTTTCCCTTTGTATTAATGCTAAATAGAAATACGCTTCCAAGTTTAATACCATATGGATACGTTGTAGTTTGCATTTGAACTGAATTATTATCAGTTTTTACTATCTTACTTCCAGGTTTATTTATATCTACTGAAACATTTGGTTTTGCACTATATTGTCCTATTGGCAACAAATCTGCTTTATACTCCATTCCTTGATTTCCACCTGCAAATAATGAGCCTGTCCAGTTTGAATCTCCTTCTAGATTTGTTACTGTAAAATCATATACTTTACCTAAAACATCAACTGAAATTGTTGTTTCACTGATCACAGAATTACCATTATTAGTATCAATGATCTTTCCTACAATACTATTATCTCCTTCATATCGTTTTTCTAAAATCCAAGAAGGCAATCTAAACTCCATTGAAATATTCATTTCATCGGAACCATTGATTTCTGGTAAAGAATTATATGCTTTACTAATTAAGGTTCCTTTACTTACAAAACTATAACGGTCTCCATCTTTATTATATACATCAAATGGAAAGACTAAATCAACAGTAAGTCCTTCTTCCATTGAGGAAGCATTTTCAACCGTTAGATTAACATTAAACAGTTCATCTAAAACTATTATTTTTCCATACTTATTTTTTGCTGTGCTTGGAATTTGTATTTTATCCTCAGGAATATTAGGTAAATCTCCTGTTATTTTTGGTTTCTTTTTATAGAAGAATTCTATCTTAACATCACCATTTGCATTACCAGTAACTGAAGGTGACTTAATTTCTTCTCCACCATTTACTTTGTAACATACATAGTTGTAATCTTCAATTGTAATACAATCTTCAGTGTATGCAGCACCAGGACCTACTATATAGTCTTTATAATACTTCTCATGATTAATTTCAGTCTTAGTTCTATAATCCATATAATATACTTCTACACTATGGTGACTCGCAAAGTATACAAAAGTTATCATTTTAACATTTACATTTTCTGTAAGATGAACAACTATTGGAGCTTCTTTACTATAGTTATACTCATTAGTATATGATTCGTTATTGTAGTTTATAATACCATCAGTAATATCATAACCTAAATACTCGGTATCAAAACCTAATTTCTGAACTACTTCTGAATCATCAATTTTACCAATTGGAACATCAAGAAAACCATTATTGATTTCACCGGATATTTCTGAACTAAAGCCCTCTATTGTTTTATAGTCATTTCCGCTGTATCAAAACATAATTAATTAAAACTTTACCAACAATAGGTTCTTTTAGATATAGATAATTAACTGTTTTAGCATGTTCATTTTCACCAAACTCAACGTTTGCTTTTTCTTCTGATGTATCGACACCAATATTAGCATCAAAATCAGTTGTATTGCCATCTATAGTTTGACTACCTATTAATTTATCATACCCACTGTATGAGCCAACGTTTTCTCTAGCTACTACTTCTCCCGATGTAGCTTCTCCAATTTTAATAGGTTCATCACTATCAATTAGAGTTATATTGCTATAATTATCTCCATTTTTTTCAGCCTCAAAATAATTAACATAAATTATGTTTTCAGTTGGTTGAGAAGGAATTCGAATTATGTCTGGATCAATTGGTGCATTATATATATAGTCCCAACCTTCAAAGATAAATGGTTTATTTGGCGTACCAGTTTCTGGAAATCCATGCTCAGTCTTAAACGCTTTCTTTTGAGAATCCGTCATAGCACTAATTAAAGATGAAACATAAATATTTCTAGCATCAAGTACATGACTCTGTGTTTTGTACTGTCCATTAACTTTTCTTGAAGCATAAAATACTAATTGATATCTTGCATCTCCAGTTTGTGTAGGATTTAATACAAGATTCATTAATCCAGAAGTATTTAGACCATTAGAAACATATTTACCATCAATTTCAATTGAACATAAATTTGGCGCATATGTATCCATTACAAGGTCAGCATAATTTACTAAGTATGAGTTTTTATAGTTAGATGGCCATGCTGCAGTACCAATTCTTTTAACAATCTGATTAAAAATATCATTATTGTTTACTTTTACCTCAATATTGTTGCCATTAATATAATAATTTGCATTTGCCTTAGAAGTAAATAAGTCACAGCTACAATTTACTCTTCCATTCTTTAGTGAAAACTCTTTATCTTTTTCATAAAGCTTTGTTGCAATTAAGTCAATCGCAGCTCCAGAACCATCTGCATATTGAGAAATTCCACCATATTGTGTAGTTGATAAAACTTCACCATTATACATTCCACCACTTCTTATCCAGTTAAACTGATTTCTATTAGACTCTTTAAATGCTCTCTCTCTTATTTCATTATATGTAAGCCATTCTGCATTATTTTGATTAATTGGCGTAATGTTAAAAACTATTTCAGCTTTTAGAGCAATATTTCCCGTATATGTTCGATTATATATTTCGTCCATTAGATTAAAAACTTGTCTATCATTTTTTTTCTCGGCAGCATCTTGTATTACTTTAGCCAAAATTAATACTTTTTCTTGTTGTAATGATTTTCCTGTATCACTTTCTGGGTTAGAAAATTCTTTTGGCGGATTATACCTTGCCCATTGGTTAAACCAAAAACCCGCCTTTTGATTATCTGTCTCAATTCCCTCTGGATAAGTAATATTAACTTTTATCCTACTAGTAGCTGTACCTACTCGAAAGAAGTTTTCCCCCATAAGATTATATATATAGTAATCATGCTCATTAGCTCCAACAGGAGTAGTCTCATTCTCGTCTCCCAATTCAAGGATATATCTAGTACCAGTTGGATAGTTTCTAGACCATTTCCATTGAGCATAGACTCTTCCACTACCATCGCCTGTTGGTCCTGTATATGTTCTATTACCACCTTGACCAGTTCCAACATCAAACTCAAAGTCACTAGCAAAACATACGCTAATTAAACAAATAATAGTTAGAAGTGAAATTATAAGTGCTAACAATTTTTTCATTATTATGTATCATTCCTTTCATATTCTGAAATGCATAAAATAACCCATAAAAATATTATCACACAATATTAGTAAATTTGCTTTTTTAATCAAATCTTAACAAAAAATTAGTCCAAGTATAAAATACCTGGACTAATAGATAATCATATAATTTATTCACCTAGTTTTGTTCCGCATTCTCCGCAGAATTTTGTGCCTTCTGGCCACTCTTTTGCACAGTTTGGACATTTAACTGTTTTAGCAGGTTGCTCCTTAGGTCTTCCACATGATAAGCAGAACTTTCCGCTGTTTTTAGTGTTGCAGTCTGGGCAAACCCACTCATCTGGATTTGGTGCAGGTGCTACAGGTGCAGCTTGTGGTTGCTGAGGTGCTTGTGCTTGAGGATTTGGTTGAGCATAATTAACGTTATTTGCAACATTTGCTGTAGCTGCTCCAAATACGTTTCCTGATGTCATGTTCATCATACCCATTCCAACAAAGCCATTCATTGCTCCGCTTTCATTTGCTGCAGCATTTTGAACCGCGTTAGCATAAGCATCAACAAGCGTACCTTGTTGTTGATATTGATCTCCAGCAAGCTCGTATTTTCTGATTTGTTCTTTTGACTCGTCTGTAAGTGTTACACTCTCAACAGCAAAAGAAACAAGGCCAACACCTCTATTTTGAATTGCTCCATCAAAGTTCTCTTGAGACATGATAGTTTTGATTTCATCAGTCTTATTTGGAAGAGAAAGAGCTTCTATTTTGTGTTCTGGCTCACTTAATGAATTAAGAATATTTTGGAATGCAGCAACTACTTCACTTCTCATTTGCTCAACTAGTTGGTCTTTCTTGTAAATTTCTGCATTTCCTGCAATATTCATCATAAATGTAGCAGGGTTATTAATACGGAATGTATAAGTACCATAGCACTTAATCTCAACCATCATTGGTGACATTCCGCCAGTTCTAGCATTAAGAAGTTGATGTCCCCAGTCTCTATATGGAACAGGATTTGGTGTGCCAAACTTGTTTCCAACAATTTCTTTTACATTGAAGAAGAATATTGCTTGCTCTTTTGCAACTGCGCCACCAAATTTAAATCTTTCCCACATTTCCTTAAATACTGCACCAAATTGGCCAGCAAAGAATGAAGGAGTAGTGCTTTGGTCAAAAGTATATGTTCCTGGCTCAGCAGTAGCGTCTAGAATTCTACCACTATCATAAATAACAGCAACTTGACCAGGTGCAACAATTATTCTTGAACCTTTAGCAAGAGCACCATTTTTATCAGTTTGTTTTACCATTAGTATGTCATTACCCATATCATCACATTTGATGGCCGTAAGGAATTGGTCGCCAAAAGTGCTACTTATAGCTGATGCAGCGGCTTTAATTAAACCCATTTAAATCAACCTCATATTATTCAAATTTAGATTTTTAGGATAAATCTATAAACCCACATTTTTCTAATCATTATCTTATCACTATTATAATTTGTATACAAGATTTTTTTACATAATCCCCTCATATATAGCCTTTATGCTAATTTTGTGCTAAAATTATAAAAAAACATAAGGAGCTAACATATATGAATCTCAAGGCATTAAGTATACTTGAATTTAATAAGATTAAGGAAGAGCTATCTAATTACGCTGTTACATACATTGGAAAAGAATTATCACTTAACATAGTTCCACTTTCGGATAAAACCACTATACAAAGACTTCAGCAAGAAACTCTAGAAGCTACATCATACTACTTAAGGCAACATAATATTCCAATAAGTCAAATTAGTGATATTTCTAATCAACTAGAAAAACTAGATAAAGGCGGAATACTGCAGATTAATGAGCTATTAAAGGTTCAAGACATTCTAAAAGTTTCAAGGCATCTTAAATCTTCTTTTCTTGATTCACAATTTGCAGAAGAAGACTTTCCAATTATCTATGATTTGTTTTATAACCTTTATCAGAATCTAAATGTTGAAGAAGAGATTTCAAGATGTATAAAAAATGAAGAAGAATTAGATGACAGGGCTAGTCAGCAACTATATAAAATCAGAACATCTATAAAAGATGTAGAAGCAAAGATTAAAGAGAAACTATCTAGTATCTTACGTTCAAAAGCAAGGTACTTACAAGAAAACATTATAACTATCCGTGATGATAGATATGTATTGCCTGTAAAGGCAGAATATAAAAACGAAGTTCAAGGACTTATTCATGACCAGTCTTCATCTGGAAGCACTCTTTTTATTGAGCCAACGTCAGTGTTCACGTTAAACAATGAAATAAAAGAATTAATGCTTAATGAGCAACTTGAAATTCAACGAATACTATCTTTACTTTCACAAATAGTGCAACCTCTTACAGATAATTTAAGAAGTACCATTAATACTATTGGACAAATAGACTTTGTTCTTGCAAAAGCAAAATACGCAATTAATACGGACTCTATAATGCCAGAGTTTAATGATAAAAAGACATTTTTCAAAAAAGCAAGACACCCATTAATTGATAAAGAAGTAGTCGTACCAATCGATATCTGGTTTGGAGACACATTTAATAGTCTAATTGTAACCGGTCCTAATACAGGCGGTAAAACTGTAACTTTAAAGACCGTAGGATTACTTACTATGATGGCTCAATCCGGTCTTTTCATACCTGCTTCTAGTGGTACAAGTATTAGAATATTTGACAACATATTCACAGATATAGGCGATGAGCAAAGCATTGAGCAATCATTATCAACGTTCTCAGCACACCTTACAAACATTGTATCGATTTTAAATGAAGCAACAGAAAATGATTTAGTCTTAATAGATGAAATAGGCTCTGGAACAGATCCAATAGAAGGAGCTGCGATTGCTATGGCAATTTTAGAGCACCTTCATGAGAACAATATTACAACAATCTCGACTACACACTATAGTGAATTAAAGTCATATGCCATTAATACGCCTGGCGTGGAAAACGCTTCTTGCGAGTTTAATGTTGAAACATTAAAGCCAACCTACAAGCTTCTAATTGGTGTTCCTGGTAAAAGCAATGCTTTTGCTATATCTAAAAAGCTAGGATTATCTGAAACAATTTTAACTAGAGCAAATGAGTTTTTAACAAATGATACTATTCGATTTGAGGATGTATTGCAAGATATGGAACAAAAGAGAATTAAGGCCGAGGAAAATAAAGAGCAATCTATAAAAATGCTTGAAGATGCGCAAATCATTAAAGATAAAGTTGAAAGGGAAAGACTCTCTATAGAAAAGCAAAAAGATGAGATTCTATCTAAGGCTAGAAAACAGGCTAGAGACTTGCTTCTAGACGCAAAAGAAGAAGCTAGTGACATCATTAAAGAATTAAATAACGCAAAGAAGTCTAAGAATCCAAGTAAAAAAATAGAAGAAAGTAGAAGGAAATTAAAATCTAGTTTAGACGAAATACAAAAGGACTTAATAACTGAAACTATATTACCAAAGAACCCCCTACGTCCTGAAGAAATATACAATAACATGGAAGTGTATATTCCATATCTAGACATGAATGCTACCGTATGTAAACTTCCTGATAAAGACGGAAACCTGCAAGTTCAAAGTGGAATAGTTAAACTAAATGTTAATATTTCCAAAATAGAAAAAATAGCTACAGAGGCGAAAAAAGAAAAAGCCCCAGTAGCCGGAAATTCATTTAAAAAAGCAAAAGATATAAATCCAGAAATAAACCTAATAGGTATGACAAGAGATGAAGCTATCGAAGCACTTGAAAAATACATGGATGACGCTTACTTATCTAATATGGCTATAGTTCGAATAGTACATGGAAAAGGCTCTGGTATTCTTAAAAAAGCCGTCCATGAATACTTAAGCAAAAACGCAAATGTCAAATCATATAGATTAGGTGTTTATGGAGAGGGCGACACTGGTGTAACAGTAGTAGAATTAAAATAAAAAATGGGCAACCTTTTATAAAAGGTTGCCCAATATTTTTCTATTTATTTAAAGTCTTCATACGATTTAATCTCGGCTCTAGGTATGTCTCCATTAAACCTTGGAGCATCCATATCCAAATCAAATGTAGCTAGTGTTTTAAACGTACTAGCTTGTCCAATTATAGGTGAAGAAATAGGCGCAGAAATACTGTATGTTTTCTTCTTAGAACCGTTTGGTACAGAAAACAAATCAAATAATCCCACTAATCCTCATCTCCTCTTCAGCCTAGAATCATATTCTATACTATATTTTAGAAGATTATGATGCATAAATTCAAGAACACAATGGTTATAAATTTGTTACAATTTTGTTACCAATTCTTTATATTTTTTGCCTCTTTCCTCAAAGTTTTTAAACATATCAAAGCTTGCAGATGCAGGCGAGAAAAATACGATATCTCCAGGTATTGCAATCTCATTTGCTTTAGCGACCGCTTCTTCAAGCGTCTTTACTTCATATATTGGAAGACTAGCCTCGTCCATGCCCTTTTCACTCATAGCAGCCTTGGTAGCAACTAGAATCTTTTCAGCAGTTTGACCCAATAAAATAAGCGATTTAACGTGTTCAGAAACATATTTTCCAAATTCAGTATAATCTAAATGCTTATCGTATCCACCTGCAATTAAAATGACTTTATCATTAAAGCTCAATAATCCCGCAATAGTCCTAGTAGGACTAGAACCAATAGAATCATTTCTCCAAGTAACATCATTAACTACTCTTACTACTTCATTTCTGTGCTCAACACCATTAAATGTTGATAATACTTTCTTTATTGAGTCCAGTGAAACCAAGTCTTTAGTAGCAGCAATTGCTGTCATGCAATTCTCGTAATTATGTTTTCCTAAAAGCTTTATTTCGCTTAACTTAATTACTTCTCTTTCATCGCCATTTTCTAAAATCTTAATTGCTTCATCATCAAAGAAAATTCCTTTCTTTAAGCTCTCTTTATGACGGCTAAAATATCTAATTCTTCCTTTGGCATCATACTTAAATTCACTTGTGATTTCATTGTCTTTGTTTAATACTAGCAAATCATCTTCATGTTGATATAAGAATATATTCTTTTTGGCATTAATATATTCCTCATAGCTCTTGTGAATATCAAGATGGTTTGGAGATATGTTAGTAACAACTGCAATTTGAGGGCTCTTCTTTAAAGTCATAAGCTGAAATGAACTTAACTCAAGAACAATATAATCCTCTGGAAGCATCTTATCTATTTGGCTAAATAGAGGAACACCAATGTTTCCTCCCAAATAACAATTATACCCTTCTTCCTTTAAAATATTATAGATTAAAGTTGTAGTTGTTGTTTTACCGTCGCTTCCTGTTACTCCAACTATTGTGCTAGGACAAAGCTCTATAAGCATCTCAATTTCTGAAGTAAGAATTGCTCCTCTTTCAACTTCTTCTCTAACTTTATCTAAATCAGGTCTCATACTAGGGCTTCTAAAAATATAATCAAACCCATTTAAACCATCTAAATAGTTCTCTCCAAGTGAAAAACCGATTCCATTTGAATAGAAGTCGTTATATTTGTCCTCTGGAAGATCTTCTTTGTTTCTTTTATCAAAAACTGTAATCTGTGTACCGATATTATTTAAATAGCTAATTAAAGGTATGTTGCTTACGCCCATACCTATAATAGCGACTTTTTTGCCATATATTTCCCTTTTAAAATTATTCAGTTTGTCATTAATATACATAAATTAGTCTCCTAAGCATATGCCAACTCTTCTTGCTGTTTTTACCAAATCGCTGTCTAGGTCGACAAGTTTTATATTTGACGATTTTGTACCAATTTTCGTGTCATGTCCAGCAACTTCATCTAATGAAATGCTTTGAAGCTTGCCATTTAACATGGTAACCATTCGTCCATATTTACCATCAGCAACTAACTGCATTGCAAATGCACCATACTCTGTAGAAAGAATTCTATCATAAGGACAAGTAGTTCCTCCTCTTTGTAAATAGCCAAGAGTAGTAGAACGTGCTTCCTGGCCTGAAAGCCTTTCTATTTCTTTTGAAACAAATGCTCCTGCGCCACCCAGTTTAACACTATCTAATCCAGAATTATTTGCCTTATCTTGCTCAACTTCTCTAATAGATATTGTTCCTTCTTTAGGTTTAGCACCTTCTGCAACAACAATTATGCTATAATTCTTTCCTTCTCTTCTTCTCTCTTCGATTTTTTCCATAACTTTGTTTAAGTCATAAGGTATCTCTGGTATAAGAACTGTATCTGCTCCACCAGCAATGGCAGAAGATAATGCTATCCATCCTGCATATCTACCCATTACTTCCAAAATCATAATTCTTCCGTGGCTCTCAGCTGTTGTATGTAATCTATCAATTCCTTCTGTAGCAACGGCAACTGCAGTATTAAAACCGAAAGTAACGTCAGTATAAGGAACATCATTATCTATAGTTTTTGGTACTCCAACTACATTTAGTCCTCTTAGCATATAGTCACGAGCTGACTTTAATGAACCATCACCACCAACAACTATAATACAGTCGAATCCTTCATCTCTAAGTCGTTTCGCAATCTCCTCAGACCTGTCGACATAAACTTTTTCGCCTTTTTCGTTTATCTCAGGCATAGCAAAGTTATTAGTACCGTTATTAGATTTTAAGATTGTTCCTCCTTGACTTATAATCCCTGAAACTGCCTTAGAATCAAGTCTTACAAATCTGTTTTCATATAGTCCCTTATATCCTTCAAGGAAACCATATACTTCTATATCATTATGCTCCGCATTTTTAACCGCTCCTCTAATGACTGCATTTAATCCTGGGCAGTCTCCACCAGCAGTTAATATTCCAACTTTTTTTGCCATAATGAACTCTCCTTCTCTTTAGTATTTTTATTATTCTTATCTTTCCCACCAAGGTATGCCGGCAGGAGTAGGTTCTGGAACCTCAGTCGCTGCTGGAATCCAAGGCGAATATGCACCAGCTTGCTCAGTAACGCTTGGAGTCGCTGTTGGCATTATTATTATACTGGCAGGCGGTGTAGTAGCAACTATACTTGTATTTTCATTTATCATATTATTAATATTTTCTATTTCTTCCGTATTAGCTCTTACGTCTGCACTAACATGAAATTCGCAATACGTTGTAGGAACTTCGTATGCATAGTCATATGGTTTTATTGAAGGCTGACCCTCTTTATAATGCCTATTAATTCTAGACTTTTGAATTATTGTAACTCCACATGCCCTACAAATATCAGTAGGAAGTAAGAATGTATCTGGGCAAACATCAACAAACTCATGAAGATTACATTTTGCTGTTGGTATGCTTCCATTCTTAGAGTTAAATATTTCTGAAATAACTCTGCTTCCTCTATCGTCGGCTTTACATGCTTCGGTAGCTAACAATCCTGAGTCCCTACATACTTCTCTAGTTACAATTCCATCTGGTCTTTCAAACTTAGCAGCTGGCAAACCTTTATGTATTTGATCCATAACTGCTTTCCATACTTTTGTTCCAGGGTTTGTAGCACAGTTAATGTATGCAGGTGTGTCATATCCATACCATACTGAACCTACATAATATGGTGTAAACGCAGAGAACCATCTATCTTTATCATCTGAAGTAGTACCAGTCTTAGCAGCAACATCTATATTTTTAATTGCAGCAGCTCTACCAGTTCCTTCCGAACCAGTTGTAACAGTTCTCATCATGTCTGTAAGTAAATATGCGTTTTCTTCAGACATAACATCTCTTACAATGCTTTGCTTTTTATAATAAAGCTGACCATTTCTATCTTCAATTTTTGTATATAACTTAGGCTCAACATATACACCCTTATTGGCAATTGTTCCATAAGCAGCTGCAACTTCTAGGGGACTAATTCCTTTATTCATTCCTCCCAAAGAAAGTGAAGCAGGAGACATCTTGTCTGCATTAGTTAATGATGAAATACCAAGCTTCTCTAGGAACTGATAAGAATACTCAGTACCAACAACCTCTTCCATAGCTTTTGCTGCAACTATGTTGTCTGAAATCTCAATAGCCTTTCTTATGTTAATCATTCCCCTGTAACGGCCATCGTAGTTCTTAATTCTCCATGCAGAGCCACCAATTCTATATGTTGTAGGAACGTCATCAAAAGTAGTAGCTACTGTAAGTTTACCCATTTCAAGACCTGGTCCATATACACCTAATGGTTTCATGTTAGAACCAATAGACCTTGTCATTCCAGTTGCTCTGTTTAAACCTCTTAAAGTAGTCTTTTCACCAGCGCCACCAATTAGACCAACAACGTTACCTTCTTTATAATCGATTATAACCATTGCTGACTGAAGATTTTCATCATAACCTTTTCTAGTTTGGAAATACTGATGATCTAAGTATGTTTTTTCTAATATATCCTGAATCTTAGGATCTAATGTTGTATAAATCTTAAATCCATTGTTATATACCATAGTCTGAGCCATTGCTCTATTAATGCCTTTTTCTTTCATTAAGTCACTAATAACTTCTTCAACAACAGCATCAACAAAATACGAGTTACTAGAAGCAAATGATTGAGAGCCTTTAGTATAAACTAACTCTTCATTTTTAGCTTCTTCATATTCTTCCTTCGTTATCTTTCCTAATTCATACATTTTGCCTAAAACAAGTTCCTGTCTGCTCTTAGCCTTATCAGGATACTTGTATGGGTTGTATCCTTCTGGTGCCTGTGCAAGTCCAGCTATTAAAGCACATTGAGCAATAGTTAAGTCTTTTGCACTCTTTGCAAAGTAATTATTGGCTGCAGCCTCAACTCCGTAAGCACCCTCACCTAAGTATATTAAGTTCATATATAGCTCAATAATCTCTTCCTTAGTAAGCCACTTTTCAAGTTGGAACGCACGAATAATCTCTTTTGCTTTTCTAAGAGATGACTTGTCATCTTCACCAGTAACTTTTTTGATAACCTGCTGAGTAATAGTACTTCCACCGAAATCAGAAGAACCTATGCCAAACTTACTTAAGATGTACTTAAATGTAGCTCCTGCTGTTCTCTTTATGTCAACGCCTTTGTGCTGATAGAATCTCTCATCTTCAATCGAGATAAATGCTTCTGGAAGATACTTACTAATCTCACTATATGATGCATACGTTCTATTCTCTTTACCAGATAGTGAAGTATATAGCTCACCATTTATATCATAAATAGTCGTAGTAAAATTATTGATTTCAAATAGTTCTTTTGATAAAGAGCCAGCTCCGTTATTGATTGATAACCAAAGTCCAACAAAAAGGCCAGCAGCACCTAATAGTATTAGAATCACCAAAATTAAAGCAAATTTTATTAGGCCTCCAATGATTCTAAGAATAATGTTCTTTCTTCTTTTTCTTTTCTTCTTTCTAAGTTTAGCTTCTTTGTCCAACTTCTCTTTTTCAACATAAGTCTTCTCTACAACTGGCTTACTAACCTTAGTACTTGTGCTTGTATTACTAGCTGGATTAGTAGCCCCACTTCTTGCAGATGGCTTAAATGTTTCTCTATATCTTTTTACATAGTCGAAATCTGGATTCTTATTATTTTTGTCGTTTTCAGACATTAAATTAGTCACCCTCTTTTTCTAATAAATCACTGTCATCATATTATATAATACTAATGTAAAAAAGTAAATATTGCTATATTATGTAAACGCAACATCTTCTAACACATCTTTAAACGAAATAGCCGGCTTAGCGCCTTGCTTTATAAGAAGATTTGTCCCTGCGCTTCTAAAACTATCAATATTACCTGGAACGCAATACACTTCTTTTCCCTGCTCTAAAGCTAAATCTGCCGTGATTAATGCTCCACTTCTTAAAGGTGCTTCAACAACTATAGTTCCAAATGAAAGACCGCTGATTATTCTATTTCTCTTTGGAAAGTTTTGGGCCTCTGGAGATGTTTCCGGTGGATACTCAGAAATTACAAGCCCCCCATCTTCAACAATCTTTTTATATAAACTATTATTCTCTTTAGGATAAATATGGTTAAATCCTGACCCTAGTACAGCTATCGTCTTACCTTCATTATTGCATGAATTTTCATGTGCTATTGTGTCTATTCCTTTTGCAAGGCCGCTTACAATGCAAATACCATTTTTTGAAAGTTCAGACGAAAAGATTCTTGTTATTTTTTCACCATATTTGCTCATCCTTCTAGTTCCCACTATTGCCACTGATAACTTATTTAGTAAAGAGATGTTGCCATCACAATATAGTACTTTAGGTGGATCATATATGTTTTTTAAACTTTGTGGGTATCTTTCGTCATTATATTTAATTATTTCCATGTTTTACTTCCTTTTTGTTTACCATAATCTAAAAAAGGGGATACAAGCTACTACTTGTACCCCCACATAAACTATTCAACTGTTTTTATAAGATTTTCTATTAAACTGATAATTGTCATTGGACCTACGCCACCCGGAACAGGAGTGATATATTCGCACTTGTCCTTGGCATTTTCAAAATCTACATCTCCAACAATCTTTTTGCTATCTGGAATTCGATTGATTCCAACATCTATTACAACCGCCCCATCTTTAATCATATCGGCTTTAATAAACTGTGGCTTTCCAATAGCAACAACAAGAATATCGGCTTGCTTTGTAATTTCACCTAGGTTCTTCGTCCTAGAGTGGCAAACCGTAACAGTACCATTCGCATTTAATAAGCATAATGCCATTGGTCTTCCTACAAGATTGCTTCTTCCAACCACAACGCATCTTTTGCCATCTATAGGAACTTTATATTCCTTAAGAAGCGTCATTATTCCAAAAGGAGTGGCAGGAATAAACGTAGGATGATTTGATGCAAGATTACCTAAGTTCAAGCTATTTAATCCATCTACATCTTTTCTAGGTAGAATCCTATCAAACACTTCTTGAATGTTAAGGTGTGATGGAATAGGGCTTTCAACTAAAATGCCCGTAATCTCATCATTACTATTAAGCTCATCAATCTGCTCTAATAATTCCTCTTGCGTAATTTCACTTTTTAAATGAATATCAGAAAAAGGAATCCCAAGTTCTCCACACAACTTGCCTTTATTTCTAACATATATTTCAGAAGCAGGATCATCTCCAATTCTGATCATTGCTAAAAATGGTTTGTGCTCTAACTTTGATATCTTTTCTCTGTATTCTTCCTTCAACTTAGAAGATATTAATCTACCATCAATTATACTCATCATTCGTTCCTTTCAATTATAAAATAAATGATTTAGCTATAACCACGCCAATAAGTAAAATACCAAATATAAATCTATAAATAGCAAATGCTTTATAGTTTCCATTTTTTAAGTACTTCATTAAAGAACTTACAACTATTAATCCAACTACAAAACTAGTTGCAATGCCAATAAAAAAAGGTATAGGATTAGCAAAGCTAAAGTCTTTAAGGCTGACTACAACAGCTGCAAGAATCATAGGTATAGATAAAATAAACGATAATCTTGCGCTACTCGTACGATCGTACTCTAATGCTCTTGAAGATGTAATTGTAACTCCAGACCTTGAAACTCCAGGAAATGCTGCAGCCAGTGCCTGAGAAACGCCAATTATTAAAACATCCTTAAGTTTATAATCAGGGTATGTCCTCTTTGAAGGCATTTTCTTATCTACAAAATATAAAACAATACCCATTACGATAGAAGCAATGGCAATGCATATGATTTCAACGCTAACATTTCCATTTATTAACTTCTCTGATATTTTATCTAACACCAAACTCAACACTCCAGCAGGAATTGTAGCTAGTATTATATACCAGAATAGTCTTCCATCCTTTTGAACTTCTTCTGTAGGCTCTTCTTTTTTGAATTTTGATTTAGCAATGCTAAACCCAGCAGTTATTAATTTAATTCCATCTTTAAAAAAGTATATACAAATTGCAAGTAATGTTCCAATATGTAAAGCAACATCAAAAGATGGTGAAATCTCTTCCCAATTAAAAATGAAAGGGATTGCCTTTAAATGTGCGCTACTTGAAACTGGTATAAACTCTGTAAGTCCTTGCACCAAACCTAAAATAATTGATTGCATTATATTTGCTAGCATAATATCATTTGTCCTTTCTCAATCAGCATGTAGTTATCTTTTATATCTCTTTAAGAAATCAAATCCTGTATCGCTTGTGCTTGTTTCAACAGTCGTATCTGCAACTTCTGGAATATCTTCCGTTTTACTATTTAAATTCACATATGGTTCGTCTTCATTTTCTATATGCTCAATTTGCTTTGAAAAGCTTCTACCATCCAAATCTTCAATTCCAATTGCAAGGTCTGGATTAATCTCTGCGGTGTCAAAATCAAAGCTACGTTTCTTAGTTGAAGCTCTAGGAATAGTTCTAACCTTGGCTTCTCTAACTGGAGAACTTTTATAATTGTCCGCCTCATCTTCTGAAAGGTATCTTACTCTGTTTTTACGATTTTCTTCAATCTTTTCTCTACTATATTTGTCATCTTGCTTTTTGTAATCAATCTGTTTATATCTCTCAGATGCTTTAAGCTCCTCAAATTTCTTATCTTCAACTTCTTTAAGTTTTTTGAACTTTTCAAAAATGTTTAAGTCTTCTTCTGTGAAAGAAGTCTCAAAGGCTTTCTTTTCGTCTGTGTTAAAATTGTCAACTTTTTCGTCAATAATTTCTTCTTTAGAAGAAGTAGTAGTAACCTCTTCATCATCTGGCTGCTCTTCAAACTCATCCTCATCATCAGAAAAAATATCGTTATCTTTGCCAATTCCAAAAATCTTTTTGAAAAATCCCAAAACTTTAGACGTTTTCTCAGGCTCTTCGTCAAAATATGCACTCTCGTCAAACTCTTCTGTAACTTCATACTTTTTAGGCTCGCTCTCAGTAGAATAAGTCTGAGTTGTTGTATTATCTAGATTCTCTTGCTCTAATGGCTCATCTTTTACCATATTGTCTTCGATGCTATATTCCATAGTTGTTTCTGGAATATCATGAACAGTAGTTTCTTCCTTTGGAATATCAACCTCATATTTCTCATTTTGGAAGCTAGACATAGCCTCATATTTAGCTAGTCTTTTTGATGTATCGGTGTCTAGACCAATTTCATTTATATAATCTTTAATCTTTGCAAATATTGGTTCTTCTTCGGCGTATGTTCTGTATGTTGAATCTATGTCGAAAGCATATCCTAAGAATGTAATAGCACTATCGTCATCATTTTTAAGCATTCTGATTTTGGCAATTTGATAATATGCTTTAGCCATAATGTCATTGTCAGGCAATGACTTTTTAAACATACTTTCAGCACGAATTAAATCGTTCTTTAATAGACTAATTTGGCCCAGTCCAAAATATGCTTTGTACAATGTTGGATTTAATTCAATTGCCCTCTTGTAGCACATTTCGGCATCATCAATGTTATTAAGTTCAAGCTTTGCCATACCCATGTTGTAATAAAGCTCATAATTGTCTTCATCATACTTTAACGCATTTTTATAAATGTTACATGCATCTTCATATTTACTTTCAGATACAAATACTTTAGCCAATACTTCTGAGGCAGGTGTATAGTCTGGTCGAATCCTAAGCGCATTATCTAATACAATTTGAGCATCGGCATTTTTACCCATCTCTATAAAAATAAGACCAATCTCATAATATGACTTATAGTCTTCTTTATTAAGGTCAATTGCTTTTGCAAAGCGGTCAAAAGCAGTTCTTCTGTCTCCATTAGCTTTGTACATCCTACCAATCTTAGCATACGTTTCCGAGTTCTTTGAGTTTCTTGAAATTGCATTTTTATATCTAGAAATAGCATTTAAATAGTCTGATTTCTTAGCATAGTGATCACCGATTTTGATATTATATAATTCTTCAATGTCAGAGTTTATAAAATCTGCCGCAACTATAACTAAAGGAACAACAAAGCTAAATACTACAAAGTACAATTGCATATACCATTCTGGAGTAATTCCAATGGCTATAGAAGCAATTTGAACAATATTAGAAATAACCTGCATGATTAGCACACACAAGTATACGTTTCTGTGAAGCAATATGTATTTTCTTAATAAATATAAAACTAAAAATATAGATAATATCCAGTACACTAATCCATATACAAACATAATCTTTAAACCCTTTTCTAATTAGTTTTCATAAGTTGCTAACAAAAATACACCACAAAAGAACACCAGAAATAATTCTAAATTTTATCTTATGTGATGTATATTTCATTACCTAAAATTTTATAATATTTTTCTTGTTTTGTCTATGAAAAAAGATATTAATTACTTACCCTTAAAATGCTCCAATCGCCACTCTCAAACGCTATTTGGTATACATAATGAGATTCTGATTTTCCTTCTTTAACTATAATATTAATTTTATTGTAAACTTCATTATCTCCGCTATTTCCCATATCAAGGTTTGCTTCTGCATAGTTATCAACTAAATTATCTCCTGATGGAATTGGCTCAGGCTCTTCTATCTTTTCTACACCGACAAAGACATGCTTATACTTCAACGAATCATACTCGCTAGAACTAATGTTAAAAACAGTTTTTACATGCTCCATAACTGCACTAATTAATTTATATTTATTTACCTCGTCTAAAGGAAGTGCACAATCAGCGTCAAATGAGGCTAAATCTATGCTCATTTCTGATACAACTTCACCAGACTCATATTTCATTATGTCATTAATGATTTTAGAAACAGCTTTATATTTTGTACTATTTTCATCATTAACTCGTTCTTTAAATAAAACCTCGTTTTCCCATAATTCAACATTATCTACGTATTCTGTGACATCTCTACCTTGATAATTGTTAATTTCGTCCCTAGTAAAGTAAAAAACGGATTCACTAGAAGAAAACTCAATTGCGTCAAGCTCTGGGATAAGTGCAAAGAAAGCTATGGCATTATTAATATAGTTTTCTCTATCTACTGAAATAGTTGAGTAATGGACAAGTATTTTTTCGATCTCACTTGTAGAATCAATAGCAATGTTTGTGATATTTCGAGAGTATGGCAAAGTTGATAAAAGACTATATATTTTGTCTGTTTCAGTAATTTTAATTCCATTATGCTTTACTATTTCAGAAATATTATAAATAGGTTCTAAAGAAACAACTATCTTTAGGCAATACTCAACTTTTCCTTTTTCATAATAATCAAGCGTAAAATAGTACATGTATGTGTCTTCAGTGTCAGGAGCTGTAAACTCCATGTATGTTCTATCTCCATAAGCATTTGATGGAGCTTCGTAAGGAACAATTGTAGTGTTCCCTTTAGTATCTACATATTCGAATGACTCTTGAGAAAACTTGCGTCTAGCAGTAATATTTTGAGAGTTTGCAATTGTAATCCTTTCACTTGGTGAAACAAGCAGTGTATTTTCACTTTTTGCACTATACATTTCTCTAGTAAAGTTTGTCTGCTTGCGCACTTCAGAAAATGCATTCCATTTATAGTTTCCAACCAAAGCCTTTGCCTGCTGGTTAGAAGTAAAAGCAAAAATGTCTGGTACCTTTTCACTTTGTATTGAAACAAATAGAATTCCTAATATCAAGAATATTACTATTGCAACAATAAAGATTTTTATAAGTACATTAAAGAATCGTTTCAAATTAATCACCTATTTAGATTATACCTATATATTAGTCAAAATTCCATACTGCGATTAATGTTTTTAGAAAAAAGTAGACTTCAATAAATTGAAGTCTACGGGTTTATAAAGATTATTTAACTTTCTTCTTTCTTCTAAATAGATTAGCAAAAGGTCTAACAAATGTGTCATATACTCTTTCAGCAAGTGATCTCTTTACTATTAAAGATGTTATTGCTTCAGACTCATCAATAGTTGTTGCAGTTTCTGTCTTGTATAATCTATCATATGCTTCTTTTAATCTAGTAACTGCCGGAGCAGTTTCTGTCTTAATATAATTTAAGGCTCCGCTCTTACTAGTAGTTCTTTCTAAATCGATTGTGATATGAACACTGTTTTCAAGGTTACTAATCTTTGATTTGATAGCCTTTTCAGCTTCTTGGTATGCTTCACTTGAACTATCGCAAGTAGCAATTGTCTCAAGCTTTGCTTTGTACTCTTCTAATTCTTTACAGTTAAGCTTTGACTCATATTCGTCGCTTGAAAGACCAGCTGTAGCACTAATATATGCCTTAGATAATACTGCACTTAGCTCAGTATTCTCTTGTGCTTGTCTGTTAAGCTCTTCAATCTTTGTTTTGCCATCTTCTAATTGTTTATCAATATCTTCACTAAGGGCTTTTAATTTATCATAAAGCTCGATTGGAAATTCTGTGTCAAGATCACAATTATTAGCAAAAGTAACAACCGAAGAAATAAGATTCTTAAAACTATTATCTTCTTCCCAAAGGATAAGAGACTTCTTACTATTTGGGTTAATCATCTTTTCAAGTTTTTCTAGCTTTTGAACAATTCTTTGTAATTCAGTAACTGTGCCTTTTGTCCCAGTTGTGTGGTCTGGTGTAGAGACTGAGATAGTCTTGGCAAAGACATTCCCTGCCAATATATTTGGCTCAGGCTCTGCCTTAGCGGTAAACAATGGGTTAGTTGATAAATACGTAACATTTGAATTTGCATCATTATAGGCATATGTATTTGTGTATGTCTTAGATACTTCGTCCTTTTTATATGCTTCCGCAACACTTCCGAAGAAAACACTCCCATCCGTAATATGAGTCTCTGTGCTATTATATGAATAAGAAGTAGGTACTTGGGCGCTAGGGACACTTGTAGTTTCTTCAGGAACTATTATTTTACTAAAATCAATTTTTAATGGCTCTTCTGATGAATTAGTTTGCTCATTTTTCCAATCAATCTTAATCATTAATCATCCGGCAGATAAAACTGCCCAACCCTCCTTTGTGTAATCTATCTATCTGTTAAATACATTAAAATCGATACAAAATCGCGAATTTACTACATTTTTCGCTCAATATCTATCTTATAAAATTATATATTTTTTACAATTTGTTTACAATTACACTCAGGTTAAGAATATGTTACGAATTTATTACAGAGCTTTCGATACGTGCTATTTCTTCAGTTCTTTTAACTTTATTAGTTGTAGTTTTTATCAAAGGTTCTGTAGATACAATTACATTTTTTATGTATTTATAAGTAGGCATCTTTTTGTTAATTTGATTTTTAATCTTTGTCCAGTAAAGTTCTCTAATTTCGTTTTCATCTTCTGTCCCAAATGTACTTTTAGCTTCACTCTTATCGTACACAATCTTACAATGTAAGTTAATATCACCATCTTCTTGCTTAGAGCCATAAACTATACACTCTGTAACGCAAGGTAATTCATTAACTAACATTTCAAGTTCGTCAGGAAATACATTTTTGCCATTCTTAAGAACGATTACATCCTTCTTTCTACCCGTTAGGAATAGATAACCATCTTGATCTATATATCCTAAATCTCCGGTATAGAACCAGCCATTCTTAATTGACCTTTTTGTTTCTTCTGGATTATCGTAATACCCAATCATTACATTATCTGATTTTGTAATTATTTCTCCTATTCCATCTGCATTAGGACTATCTATTTTTACCCTAACGCCTTCCATAGGAACACCAACGCTTCCTATTCTATTATGAACACTATTTTCTGCCGTAATAACTGGAGATGTTTCTGTTAATCCATATCCTTGATAAACAGTAATTCCTAGATTATTAAGCGCTTTACATACTTCTGGGTTTAATGCTGCGCCCCCGCATACAACAAATCTAAGTTTATCTCCAATCTTTTGTCTTACATCCTTAAATAGTTTTGCTCTAACATCAATTCCAATCTTCTTTAATGCATCACTTGCCCTTAATGCAAGTCTTAATTGCATCATCTTTTTATTCTTTTGAACACCTTTCATTATGTTCTTATAAACGCCTTCCATAATTGCAGGAACTGATACAAAACAAGTAACGTCAAAATCTTTTATATTATCTACAAAATGTCTTAGCCCTTCACAGTATGCTCTTTTTGCGCCAACACTTATACCATATAAAAAGCCAGTTGAACACTCAAATGTATGATGCAATGGCAAGAACGATAAATATGTGTCATTCTTGTCTATAGGATACAAAAACGATATTCCATATAGCTGAGCACATATATTTTTATGTGATAGTAATACGCATTTTGCACTAGCAGTTGTTCCAGAAGTAAATAGCATTATTCTAGGTTTATCGTTGTCTATCTTAACTTTTGGAAACTTAGCATTCTTAGAATTAAATAAGTCCTTACCTTTTTCAAGGATATCTACGAAGTCTGTGTCCATACAAATGTATTCATGAATTTTAACTTCTTCATCTTGTTTTAGTAGCTCTATCATTTCATTGTACTTTTTATCATACACCAGAATTTCCGCTTCTGAGCGAACAAGAAGTGCCTTAAATTCATTCTGTGGTAGCGAACGATCCAAAGGTACGCAAATAAGGTTGGAACAGGCAACAGCCATGTATGTAACTTCCCACTCATATCTGTTAGGTGATATGAATGCAATCCTTTTATTCTTTAAGTTTCGGTTTAAGAAGTATTCACCTAAATACTTAACATCATTTACAAACTGTGAGTACTTAAGAGTAACAATATCTCCCTTAACTTTATACTTAAATCCAACCTCGTCCATAAATTCATTTTCAATCTTTTTTAAGACATCTCTCAGGTCTTTATACTTTTTTGACATTGCTTTTTTTGTATAGAAAATCTATACTTCTCCTTTCTAATTATTCCATAATTATTTTTTGAATACCAATTTTGATATCAGCTCCATACGTTTTAGATTCGACATCAAGTTTGGCTAGTTTTTCAAATATTTGGCATAATTCTTGAATCGAAAAGTTCTTGCATTGACTAGAATATTTCATAGCAGGATACGATTTCAAATTCAGACTCTTTTCAACGCTTTTTCCGGTGTTTATACATTCTTTTGTTAATAACAAATTTTTGAAGTGTCTTGTAATCATAACAAGAATCTTTTGGATTGGTTCTTTTTGGCCAATTAAATCATCTAATTTTTGCAAAGCATACTTTCTATTCTTCTGACCTATTCCGTCAGTCAAATCAAAAATAATAGCTTCCGTAGTTTTTATGCATAGTTTTTCGATATCTTCTTTCTTAATTACATTATTTTCAGAATAGTTAAATAGTTTTGTAAGCTCATTATGAATATTCTGCTTGTCGGTTCCGCAAACAGAAAGAAGATACGAAGCATCAGAATTAGATATCATAAACCCCTGATCTTTGCAGTACTTTACCAGCCAATTTTGAGTTCCAGCAGGTTTTTCTTTATCAAAAGTAACAACAATTCCATTTTTGTTAAAGAAATTATGCATCTTTCCTTTAGATGTACCTTCCTCAACAAAAACAATTGTGTCATCATCTGAGCTATTTAGAAGCTTTTCTTCTAAGGAATCTGTATACCACTGTCCAACATTGTCGGAGGAATCGCCCTCTTCAGATTGTTCCTGAGTTTTCTTGGTGCTTTTTGGAACCTTAACAAGTATTAATCTTTTAGAAGAAAACATTGAATAAGTCGATAGCTCTTCTTCTAGTAGATTAATGTTTTCTTTGTCAAATACAAGATAATTGATTCCTTTATTAAGTTCGTCAAACCCTGATTTGATTTCTTCTATATATTCTTCTTTTGAGAAACTATCATCACCAGATATTAAACAAATGTTAATCTTACTCACCAACTTTATACTAATAATCATTCTATAGGTGTGGCAAATTTTGAAGAATGTGCATGACATATAGCTATTGCTATGGCATCTGTTGTATCATCAAGTTTAGGTATTTTTTCAAGGTTCAAAATTGCCTTAACCATCATTTGTACTTGTTTTTTATCTGCTCTTCCGTAACCCACGACAGCCTGCTTAACCTCAAGTGGTGTATATTCAAAAATCGGAGTATCTGTTTTTGAAGCCGAGATTACAACTGCTCCTCTTCCGTGAGCAACTTGAATACCAGTTGTAATGTTAGTGTTAAAGAATAATTCTTCCACAGCTATAGCATCTGGCTTGTATTGCTCTATTAAAAGCATCATGTCGTCATATATCTTTTGAATCCTTTTGGGAAATGGAACACCTTTTTTGGTTTCAATTGCCCCACTATCTATTAGCTTAAAATGATTCCCACTATACTCAATTACACCATATCCGTGTAATTGCATATCCAGGGTCTATTCCTATTATAATCATCAATACCTCTTATCTTAAAATATTAATTAACGCAGACACGCTCCACGCTTGTGCCAAAGCACCTTCTGGAAGTCTCGGCTCATCTGCATCATATATTTCTGCAACACTTCCAATCATTCCCTCATTTAAGATTTGTTGTAATTCATCAATTGAAAACTTCTTTTCATATACATATTCATACGCTGATTTATATTCTCCCAATAACCATGGCCAGATTGTTCCTTGATGATAACTAGAATCTCTTTTGTAAGCATCGCCTTCATATCTTGGCGCGTAATTAGGGTTATCAGAGTCAAGTGTCTTTAGGCCTTTTTCCGTATATAGCTTATCTTTAGTTAGAGTCATTATCTCTATTGCTTTATCGCCTGATAATACAGGGAATGATAAACTTAGAGCAATTATTTGATTTGGTCTTATATCTGATACAAATGGTTCTATGGTATCAAAAAGCCCGCCATCATCGTTATAAAACTTTTTAAAAGATTCTTTAACTTTCTTTGATAACGTACCATCGAATACAATCTTTAGTTCATCATAATATGATAAAACTTTATCTGCTAAAAATAGGTTCCTCGTTTCTTCTTCATCATGTGCATTCATATCACTATCGTCTAATTCATAGATAGCTTTTATTATTTCTTTTGATGAAGAATTAGAATATGCTCCCTGATAAAACTTATTTGCAAGTTTTTCATTAATTCTTTCCACGGCCTTTAATGCATTGTACCAAAGTGCACTAATCTCGACAGGTTTTCCATATCTAGGCGTAAATGTGACATCATTAGTTTTAGCATCCATCCAAGTTAAATTTGTATCTTGGTTTCCAGCAACAATTAGGCCATCTTTATCCATGTATATGTTATAGTCTGTGCCAGAGATATATGAATGAATTATTTCCAATACATGTGGAAATAGTTCTCTAATTGTTGTGTAATCGCCAGTATATTTAAAATATCTATAAACAGCTTCTATATACCAAAGTGAAGCATCACAAGTATTATAACTGCCACCTTGATTGCCCTCTATAAAATTAGGAACTAAACCACGTCTGATATTATTTGCAAAATACTTTAGTATAAGCTTAGCATCCGGAAAACGATTAGTTTTTAATGTAAGCCCTTCCAAAGAAATGAACGTGTCTCTTCCCCAATCTGAAAACCAATGATAACCAGCAATAATACTTCTATAGTTCTTCTTTGAAATAATAAATTGATCTGCGGAAATCGCAAGTTCTTTTTCCAGCTCAGTTTTTGCTCCAGCAATTTTGCACACTTTCTCTAATCTAATTTCTTCTTCACGAATTATTAGTTTCATTTCCTTGTCTGTAATTGTGCATTTATCATTTAATTCTGCAACAAAACAAACTGTCTTAACAGATTTTGCCGGAATATTAATTCTAAACTCACCCGTCATATACAATGACTCTTGAGCTTCAAAGCCTCTTTTTTCTTCCATTCTGTAATAAAGGTTATTATAGAAAGTGTTTTTATATGATTTATAATCGCTCTCTGTGTCGCTAACCCTCATAAATAGTTTGTACTTATCCGATACATTTACTGTAACAACATGAGCTTTATATGATTGCTTGTAGTCTTGAGCATTACATACCGCATGGAAGTTTCTGTAGTTTACTAAAGGAACTATAGTCATGAAAGCGTCTGTACTATTTGAATTCGCAATGTCATATCTTAGGCATACTTTGTTGCTTCCATATTGCATTGCTATTTTTTTACTAAGTTCTACCCCTCCAGCTTCATACAAAAACTCAGGAAGATTTTTCCTTTCAAATGCAGTTTGGTAAACGTATCCTTTCTCAACATAGTCTCTACACTCATTGGAAGATATTGAATACGTTTTACCGCCAGTAACGATATACTCATTCACTTTAGAAAGCGTCATAACCCTTTCCAAGTTATCATTAAGAGATGCAACTAATAGTCCATGATATTTTCTAGTATTTGCACCTATTATTGTTGAGCTTGCATATCCGCCTATTCCATTTGTAACAAGCCATTCATGATTTAAGTTTCTTTCAAACGAACTAGATATATCTTTTGTATACATATTCGGCTCCTTAGTCTTTAGTTATTTTTCTTTCTTTTCGTTCTTTAGTTTTGTCGGAGTAACAATTTTTGTGTCTTGAAATAAAATACTCTTCTTTTTCTTTTTGTTTTTGTCTAGTTTAGATTTTAGTTTATATGCTTCAAATGCTTGCTTATGATGTTTCAAATCCATATTCTTGTATGCCATAGTCATAATTGTTTCCGAAAGCTTTTTAGGATCATGTCTGATGTAGCCTCTGTCGTCTGGAACAGCAAAATCATCTACAACAAGCTTAACTCCGCTGGCTTTAACTTCAGATTTATCTACTTCTAAAATCTCGCTACCTTCTTCATTATATCTTCTAATGTACTCTGGCATAATATCACTTTCATTAGCAAGAACATAGTCTATAACACCCTTGCCAATATGTTCATGAATACTATTAATTAAGTCTGATACCTTGTATCCATCTGTTTGTCCAGGTTCACTCATTATGTTGGCAACAAATATTTTAAGTGCTTTGCTTCCTTTTATGCTGTCTGCTACTTCTTTTAATAGCATTGCAGGAATAATTCCTGTATATAAACTTCCTGGTCCTATAACAATAAGGTCTGCAGACTTAATACTTTGAACAACTTCAGGCGCAGGTTCAACTACGGATGGTTGCATAAATATTTTTTCAATAGGAGAGTTTCTTTCAAAAACCTTATCAACTATTGAATGCTCTCCCACAACTCTTGTACCATCTTTTAGCACTGCGCCAATATTTACTCTATCTAAAGTAACTGGTAATACTTTTCCCGTAACTGACAATACTTCAGAAGTGTCTTTAATTGCCTTTGCGAAATTATTGTCGCATATGTCATTCATTGCAGCCAAAAGAAGGTTTGCAAAATTCTGACCTTTTAAAGTACCAGTTTTAAAATTGTACTTCATAAGGTTTTTCATTTTTTCTTCTGAACTTGATAAAGCAATTATAGATTGCCTTATGTCTTTAGGTGGCAAGATTCCTAGTTCACTTGCTATGCTATCGTCTTTATTTGCACCACCTGCTGCACTAACAATAGCAGTAATGTTTTCAGAGTATGTCTTAAGTCCTCTCAAGACAGAAGCAAGTCCACTTCCACCGCCAATAACAACAATCTTAATTCCTTTTTCTAGTGCAGTCTTGTCATACAACAACTTTTTGATATTAAGATTCTTGTTTGATTTTGTTGTAGCTTCTGCAACAGTTTTTAATAACTGAGTTTGTGACATAATGTATGAGAATACAACAGACACAACTCCTACAACCATTATACCGCCATACCAAAGAATCTCCTTAATCTCAATACTGTCATTTTGAATCAACTTGTTAATTCCATAAGCTATTAAAAATACACCTATTAGAATAAATACAAGCCATCGTTTGAGTTTCAGGTTTGCTCTAAACCATTCTAAAAAATTCATTTTGCAATACTCCAAGCATATTTAATATGCTTAGACGCCCCTTTCTTTTATATATTTAATTTCTTCGTGTAATTCAACGTCATACTTTTCTTTAATAACTTTTTTAACATAAGCAACAAGGTCTAAAATGTCTTTGGCTGTGGCACCACCTGCATTTATGATAAATCCCGCATGAAGATCTGAAACTTGCGCACCGCCGATTTTATATCCTTTAAGCCCTGCTTCATCTATTAACTTAGCTACAATTATTCCTTCTTCTCTACGAAATGTACTACCAGCAGAAGGATAAGTAACTGGCTGCTTTTGATTTCTTGATTCTGTATTAGCATCCATTTTTGCAAGGATTTCGTCTTTATCTCCTTTAACTGCTTTTAAGTTTGCACCTAGAATTAGTGCTGAAGATAACTTTCCTTGAAAAATGCTCTTTCTATATGAAAACTCCAGCTCTTCATTTTTAAGGTTTTTAACTTCCATGGTGTCTATATCAAGATAATCGACATCAATTACTAAGTCTTTCATCTCTCCACCATAAGCTCCAGCATTCATAAAAATTCCGCCACCAAGTGTTCCTGGAATTCCGCAGGCAAATTCTAATCCAGTAAAAGAATTCTCTGCAAACACCTTTGATAGTTTCGAAAGCAAAATACCAGAACTTGCATGAACGTAATCATCATATACCTTGTAATCATCAAATTTTCTAAGAAGAAAAACTATACCTCTAAATCCTTCATCTGAGAATAGAACATTACTTCCGTTTCCTATGAAAACATAAGGAATGTCCTGCTGCTTTGCGTACCTTATAAGTTCACCTATTTTAGATACGTTTTCATTGTTTAAGTTGATTACATAGTCTGCATTTCCACCTATCTTGAATGTTGTATGATTTTTCAATGGTTCATTTGTAAGAATTGCACTTTCGTCCCCTAGTATTAGAGCTAGCTCTGAAAAAGCATCTTTCATAATTAAAGCCCCCTATCAACTTACATATCAGATAAAAACGAAGCACCTATAAGACCAGCATCATTACCTAATTTTGCAAACTTAATTTTGACATCTTTTGCTTCTCTATTAAATAGCCTATACGCAATCTTTTCTCTAAGAATGTAATAAAAATGCTCTCCAAACCATGCGATGCTTCCACCAATAACCGTCATATCAACGTCACTAATCATAATAAAGTTAGCGATTCCTTCAGCCAAATCATCTAAATACTCATCAAAAATTTTGGCAAGTTCTTTGTTCTTCCTAAGTTCCTTAAATAGTTCCGTGAGAGATTGCATTTTAGTTATTTCTAGCAATCTAGAGACGGAAGCATATTTTTCAAAGCAGCCTCTTCTTCCACAATTGCACTGGATACCATTTTTCTTTATAACCATGTGTCCAACTTCTCCGCCGTAACCATGTCTGCCTTCATATATCTTGCCATCAATTATTAACCCTGCACCAATACCAGTTCCTATAGTAATTAGTGCATAATTGTCATATTTGCACTTGTCAATTAATTTGTATTCGGCGATTGTGGCACATAAAGCATCATTTGCAAGTCTGACTGGAATCTTAGATTTTATTTTGCTGACAAAGTTGTTATCCTCTAAAGAAAGATTACATGTATATACAATTCTGTTGTTCTTAACTATACCAGGTACGCCTATTCCAACGGAGCTAGCCTGGCTTTGGTGCTTTTGTATATACTCCGAAATCTTTTCTATGATAAATTTTGATGATTTATCTTTTGAATAATTAACTATTTCTTTGTCATGTATTTTTCCATTCTTATCTACTAGTGCCATGCCAACATGCCTGCCACCAATATCTATACCAATGTTAATAGTCTTCACCTCTATTTTTTATTTTTCTATTTCAACTCCTGTATAGTACCACTTAAGTATTTCCTCTGCTGTAAATCCATTTTGTGCCATGCCTTTTGCACCATTTTGGCTCATTCCAACTGCATGTCCCCAGCCTCTTCCTCTGAATACAAAAACTGTATTAGAAGATTTTGCCATGTAACCGTTTTTGATAATAACTATTCCTCGATCCATTGAAATACTGCTTGGACTGAAAGCATCTATTATTTTTAAAACTCTATTTTTACTATTCTTTGGTGCTATTACAATGTTTTGAGTTCCAGGCTCATTAGGGTTAATAACCAAAACGTCCTCGTTATCTCCACTTGTATTATTCTCTTGCTTATTTTTCTTTTCTTCTTCTTCCTTTTGCTTTTGCTCTTCTTCTAATCTTTTCTTTTCATCTTCTTCTTTTTGTTTTTGCTCTTCTTCTAGTCTTTTTTTCTCAGCTTCTTCTTTCTGTTTTTGCTCTTCTTCTAATCTTTTCTTTTCATCTTCTTCTTTTTGTTTTTGTTCTTCTTCTAATCTTTTCTTTTCTTCCTCTTCTTTTTGTTTTTGCTCTTCTTGCTTATCATCATCCGTAGGAAGCTTTGGCGCTTCAGAATTAATTGTGTACCACTGACTCTTTAGTCCAAAATATGTTCTCACTGCAAGTTTAGTTATTATCTTTTCTCCGTTTGTTCCAACAATTTTTAGACTTGTGACTCTTCCCGCTTCAGACCTTTCTAATGGAATTAAATCAACAATGTCACCAACATCTATGTCTTTGCTCTTTAAACACTGCTTAACTTCATCTGCAGTAAGAGTAACTTCCCATGTAGTGTTTCCTTCAATAAATGGTTCATACGTATCAGGAACCGATTTCAAATATGGAACAGATGAAACCCATACATTTTCTGGGCTTTCTGTATAACCTCCGCTAGTAGAATAAAAGTATGCATTGATAGGTTCTCCCTTGTATGTAATTACTAGTCCTTCCGTTTCATCTACTGCCTCATTAGAAGAACTCTTTTCCCAATCATATCCTCCATAAGCTTGATCATCTGTTGAATTTGTAAGATTAAATCCTAGGCTTAATCTTTTTTTGTAGTTTTTTGTAGCAAAAGTTCTAGCAGAAATTGCTTGTGCCTTTAATGCTTCTTTAGGACTACCACTTCCAATTTCTCTTGGAACAACACCATATAAATACTCTTGCATTGATAGGTGATTAATTATAGTCATGTCACTTTCATCGGTTCTTCTAATCTCGATATTGCCTCTATAATTTGTTCCATCAACATTTATTACATAAATTCCACCAGATTTTTTACTTCTAAAATATGGATATTCGGTTTTAGAGCCGATCTCTCCATATCCTTCTATATGCACGCTTCCTTCTTTTCTTCCTTTACTAACCACAATCTTTTCTTTTTTGCCAGTTTCGTCTTCTAAAGTAAAATCGCCATCTTCTGTGATAGTTCCTATTTCAATTCCGCCATCACTACATAACGTAACAGATGATTTAGCGGTCTTTTCATAAAACAATCCTATCTTAATGTCATCAGGCACTAAAGCGGATTTTGCTATGCAGAAACTATTTATTAAAATTATTAATATAATACAAATCTTTAGTACATTCTTCATAAAATTCCCCTTAAGTAATGTGTCTTTACCATTTGATAACTATTATAGTTATCCCAGAGTTCATTTGTCCTAAGTCCTTGTCCTTTCCATAAGAAGTATCTAAGTCTAAAACTTTACGTGTGGTTGCATCAAATACAGTCCAATTCTCGCCAGGTATATAATCTGCTATTATCTTGGCTCCCTTTAACTGGTCCAAATAATTCCTAATCCCAGTTCTAAGTGCGCCACCTTTTCCTGTGGAACCATATCCATGAATGATCTTAAATACTTTTTCGCCCTTTGCTCTGTACATTTCAAGGTTGTTTCTAACTAATATCTCTGCTTGATATACAGTAGGCATATATTTTTCAATATTTGCAATTTCCATAAGTCCTCCAGAACTCCCAAATGACTACTTTACATAAATCGGTCGCAATGTGCCAATTTATCGATTACATTTTACCATAGAATTGCTTTTTGTACAATTTTATGCTATATTTTTTAAGAAAAATATAGTTGTATAAAATACTAGTAAATTAGGCAAAATCAAGCCTTTTTTGGGGCAATTGACCATGTTACCCTGTTATTCGTTTTATACACTAAAAATATAATTTGAAAGGAAGTTTACTTATTATGGAAATCGGAATTGTAGGTCTTCCAAATGTTGGAAAAAGTACACTTTTTAATGCCATTACTAAAGCAGGTGCTGAATGTGCGAACTATCCATTCTGTACTATTGAGCCTAATATCGGAATAGTGCCTGTACCTGATGAAAGACTAGATGAATTAGCAAAAATATATAATCCACAAAAAGTCACACATGCAATTGTTAAATTTGTAGATATTGCTGGCCTTGTTAAAGGTGCATCAAAAGGAGAAGGATTAGGAAATAAGTTCCTATCTCATATACGTGAAGTTGACGCAATTGTTCAAGTTGTACGTTGCTTTGAAAATTCAAATATTGTTCACGTTGATGGTTCAATAGACCCAATCAGAGATGTCGAAACAATTAACCTAGAGCTTATATTTGCTGACATTGAAGCAGTAGATAAGAGACGTGAAAAAGCAATTAAACTTGCAAGAGCAAACAAAAAAGACCAAATACAAGTTGATGCCTTAGACAAGTTAAGAGCTGCCCTTATGGATGGAAAGCTTGCCTCAACTGTTTCTCTTACTGATGAAGAGAAAGAAAGCATCAACGATTTGTTCTTACTAACTAGCAAGCCTATGATGTATGTAGCAAACGTCTCAGAAGATCAACTAAAGACTGTTCAAGATGATGAGAATGTTAAAAAGCTTACTGAATATGCTTCAGCTCACAACAGTAAAGTAATTCCATTGTGTGTTAAAGTTGAAGAAGAACTTGCAAGCCTTGATGAAGACGAAGAAAAGGAAATGTTAGAACTTTATGGAATAGATAAATCAGGATTAGACAAGCTAATCACTGAAAGCTATGATTTGTTAGGACTAATATCTTACTTAACAGCCGGTGAGCCAGAAGTTAGAGCATGGACAATTACTAAAGGAACAAAAGCTCCTCAAGCAGCAGGTAAGATTCATACAGACTTTGAAAGAGGATTTATAAAAGCAGAAGTTATAAGCTATGAAGACTTAATCAAATGCCAAAGCATGACAAAAGCTAGAGAAAATGGATTAGTTAGAATTGAAGGAAAAGATTATGTTATGCAAGATGGCGATGTAGTGTTATTTAGATTTAATGTATAAATAAAATTCGTAGCGGCGCACTAAAGTGCGCCATTTTATTTGCCAATTTCATAGCGGCGAAATAAATAAAAAGAACAGCGCGAGGGTATTAATGTTATAGATTAAAAAAGAGTAAGAGTTTGATGGAGCTTGTGGAAGGAAATTTTGAGAAGCAAAATTTCCAACTTATAGGCGGGCGACCTCTTTTTTAATATATAACATTTATACCCGAACACTGTTCTTTTAGTTTTGATATTTATAGCCATGGCGCACGTGAGTCGCGCCGCTACGAATGCATACTATGATCC
>JAEEGL011341731.1_pt1 | contig 44471 bp, 43 predicted proteins | sample 9134231 | NCBI WGS metagenome assembly JAEEGL01 (sample SAMN16246548, study PRJNA631951) | gut metagenome | biome: gut microbiome; feature: rumen; material: fiber-attached | host: Bos | place: Iran: Karaj | collected 2018-10 | reverse complement strand
TTATTTTGCTTAAGTGTCTTGAAAGCGTAAAGCAGCGAGAGCAGAGTCAAACTCGTTTGAACTTTGCCGAGTCGCGAAGCGGTTCGAGGAACTCAAACTAGCTTTCAGAAGCACTTTAGAATAACAAAAACTTTGCTAAGCAAAGCAATCTTGCAAAAGATTGTCATCAATATATCCGTTCAATCCGAGCAATCCGTGTTCAAAAAAATTTGCCCTTGGGTACGTGTTAGATACATGGGTGCGGAGATTGGTGCGCCCTAGGGCGCACTGCAGTACTCCTTAGGGCGCACTCGAGTGCGCCCTAAGGAGTACTATAGTATTTTAGCAGACGTACAAAGTCAATATACGGAGATGTGATGGGTGCAAAGGAGGATGTAGTTCGCTGATTTGTGTTGTCTGTTATCTGTCTGGCTACGGTTTCAGGTTGACGGGGTGCACCGCTGCGACTTAATGCTATCCGATATTACCAATTCTGTGTATAAATCGTTGGGTTTCGTGAAATAATGGTGTATCTGTGCCAATAATTGTAAAAAAAAGATGTGGCATTCATTTTTATTTGCTATATTTGCAGCAAATAACTTGACTCATGAAGTATCTGGTATTGATTCTTTTCGCTACACTCGGGTGTCTGAGCATGAGGGCACAGGAGTTGAATTGCACGGTTCGTATCAACCATTCTCAGGTTCAGGGTACGAACAACGGTATCTTTGAAACGCTGGAGAAGGAAATTGCAGCTTTCATGAACAATCGTGCGTGGACTGACTTGCAATATAGCAAAGAGGAGCGTGTGAACTGTACGATGAACTTCACGATTAAGCAATACAAGCCTGAGAACAACCATTTTACGGGCGAACTGCAGTTCCAGCTGACACGACCTGTGTTTAACGCCACCTACAACACCACAGTGTTCTCACGACGTGATACGGAAATCAGCTTCGACTACGTGGAGCACGAACCGCTGGAGTTCAATGAGACGAATATGGATAACAACCTCACAACTCTGTTGGCTTACTATGCTTATCTGTTCATCGGCTTGGATCTCGATACTTTCTCTCCCAAGGGCGGTACAGAGGTGCTCCACATGGTCGAAAGCATCGTGAACAATGCGCAGTCGATTTCAGAGCCTGGTTGGAAAGCTTTCAGCAACAATAAAAATCGTCATGCTATCATCAACGACTATATGGAGACCTCGATGGAACCTTTTAGACAGATGATGTACAAGTATCATCGTGAAGGGCTTGACGAGATGTCGAGCAATGTGGATCGTGGACGTACGGCTATTACTGAATCTATCGAGATGCTCAAAGCGGCATACGACAACAAACCGCTCAGCATGCTGCCACAGACATTTACGGACTTCAAACGCGATGAATTGGTGAATATTTATCGTGGGCACGGGAATCAGAAAGAGAAGGATGCCGTCTATGAAACCCTTCTGAAAATCAATGCTTCCCAAAATATGGAGTGGAAGAAAATACAGAAATGACGAGTTCGGCCCCCTATAGCTGGTAGGTTTGCCTGATGCGCTTTGGGTCGAAGACCATCATGCCTCGATAGCCCATCTCGAATACGGCTGTTGCCCGCGGGTTCTGCAACAGTTGTTCCCACAACGTTTGATTGCTACGGCTAATGTCGTCGATGACTACCACAGCATCGTCAGGTATGGATGTGGGAATAGTTTCCTTCGATGATTCAGGTCCGAAATAATAGAGCAACACCGTTCCCTCAGTTCCTTTTTGTTGAAGATAATCGAGCGTAGCAGGAGAACAATTGCCTGCTGTGATGATGTCTGAAGGCTTGAAATGATTGACAATCCGGAACAGTTGCTCATTGCGCTTCCGCTCCTTACGGCTGAGATGGGGATGTTTATGGCGCAAGTCGTCGAAGGCGTAATAGCGAAGTGACTCGAACAGCACATCGCGTACGAGCGAATAGGCCCAAGGTGACTGGATGCCAAAACCATATCGATGGAGGAACCGCCGTATCATACTTACTATTTTTTATCGCTTAGCTCTTACCTTTCGATTGCAGTACTTCACGAGCTTGCTTCTCGTCCTCAGCCAATTGGCAGACAAGGGCTTCGGGCGAATCGAATCGTTGTTCAGGACGGATGAAGTCGATGAAATGGATGCGAAGCTGTTCGCTATAGATATCAGAGTGGAAATCGAAGAGATGAACCTCTATGGTGCGACGACTACCGTTGAATGTAGGTCGCCAGCCAATGTTCAGCATGCCGTCGATTTCGCCTCCAGCCTCAAACGCCTCGTCTCTCAACTCTACTTTCACCGCATACACCCCATCGCAAGGGATGAGCTTTTCTGCCGGCACTTCGATATTGGCAGTAGGATACCCGATTCGTCTGCCTACCTGATAGCCGTTCACTACAACCCCTTCGATGAAATAATTATATCCCAGCAACTGACGGCAGTCGGCTACCCTTCCCTGCAGTAAGGTCTCGCGAATCAAGGACGAACTGACGGTGATATGGTCCTCAGCATACGCCTGAGCTTGCACAATTCGGATGCCCAACTCTTCGCCATATCGTACATAATCGTTGAATCCTTCCGAACGGTTATGCCCAAAACGATGATCGTAGCCAATCACCAACACACCCACATCCATTTGACGTTTCAACACCTGAGCCATAAAGTCGTAGGCGCTCATCATCGCCATCTCGGGAGTAAACTCAAGCAGCATCACCTCTTGAATGCCCATTCGCTTCAACAGCATCACCTTTTCGTCTTGGGTTGTGAGTAACTGAATGGAGAACTCACGTCCTTTCATCTGCTCCACCACACAACGGGGAGGGATGTCGAAAGTGACGCAAACAGAAGTGCCACCAACTCGTTCTGCCTCTTCTACCACCTGACGGATGAGGAACTGATGACCTTTGTGTACTCCATCAAAAAAACCTATCGTTGCTACTTTCATGATGCAAAATTAGTAAAAAAATAGTAATTGGTTATTGGTATTTGGTAATTATTTTGTATTTTTGCACCAAATCTAAACCATAAGGACAATGAACAGAACGAAAGCATTCATCATCATGCTGTGTTTAGCAAGCATGGCCTTCGCAAAGAAAGGCGATTGGGTAACCATTAAGAATGGCGACCTTTGGTACGATACAGAGGGAAAAGTGGTACAAGCACATGGTGCAGGATTCCTGCAGGTGGGCGACACATGGTATATGATAGGTGAGGACAGAAGCCGATCATGGAATCCGGATGTGAACATGTATTCCTCGAAGGATTTGCAAACTTGGAAGTTCGAGGGTAAGATTATCCAAAACGGAGTGACGCACAGCGATTTAGGACGTAGTCGATTCATTGAGCGCCCCAAGTTGATGTATTGCAAGAAAACGAAGCAGTTTGTGGTGTGGTGTCACTGGGAAGGAAGCAACTACGGAGCCAGTGAAGCGGGTGTGTTCTATGCCGATAAGGTAACAGGACCTTATAAATTTCATGCAGGCGAACGTCCTTTGGGCATCAAGAGTCGCGACTGCAATGTGTTCGTAGATGATGATGGTACCGCATGGTTTATCTCGACCATTGAGGAAAACCAACACTTGGGTTTCTTCCGTCTGGCAGACGACTATCTGAGTGCCGTAGAATGTACACAGCTGTTCAAACGTCAGGCTCGTGAAGCACCTGCTATCGTAAAGGTAGATGGCATCTACTACATGCTATCGAGTGCTTGCACAGGATGGGAGCCTAATCAGTGTAAACTCTCTTGGACACGCAATCTGACTGAAGGATGGAGCCAACTGGAGAATATCGGCGATCGTATTGCCTTCGACACGCAAGCAGCGTCAATCCTTACAATCAAAGGAACAAAAACGACCACCTACCTCTATGTAGGTGATCGTTGGATGGACCCCGACCTTCCTCGCTCCAAGACCATCATCTTCCCCATCTCGTTCAAGGATGGCAAGTGTGACTTTACCTATCGTGAACAGTTCGAAATCAACTTCAAGACAGGCGAATGGCGTGAGGTGAAACCTTAATCGGCATTCAATCGTCGTCTGACGGTACGTCAATCATGCCTTTCACATCGTTAAGGCTGAACTTACCTGTGAAGGCGATGATGGTCACCTCTTTTTCTGCTTCTGTGAGCATGATGATGGCCGACTGCGTCTTGCCTTCATGAAGGTAAATTCGCACTTTCTCTCCATCATCGTCCACCTGCATCAAGACCTCGTACTTCTCCTTCTTAATAATGTCTGCCACTTCGGCTTTCAGCTTGGCATTTGCAGACTTATTATCAGACGAGATGATTTGTATGCCAGTCAGTTTCGGCATCACTTTCTTCATCTCCATCCCTGGTACGGATGGGGCAGACATTTTTTGCGCCATTCCTATCATTGCCTTCGAAATGTAAACATAGGTCACATTCTTCATGTCGGCATATTTCTCTAACGACTTGACCTGTGCGTTTGCAGCAAAGGAAGTGAAAGACATGATGAGCGCAAGTGTCAGTATTCGTGAAATAATCTTTCTCATATTATTACTTTAGTTTCGTTAGCTGTTTGTTTAATATCTCTTCTGCCTGACGACCCTTTACATTTACGGCTTCATATTGTGCCATTCCCTTGTTGAGGTTGGTTGCCAGTAGCTGTAGGGCCTTCTGTGCTTCCATGCAGGCAATCTCTGGATCATCGTATGTATCAATGGTTCCTTTGTTCGATGGTGAGAGCGCGAAGTACAATCCGATACCACAGACGAGGATGAAGGAGGCAGCGAGTCCCAAGGCCCTCCAAGACCCCCTCCCCGCTCCCCCTCTATGGGGAGTATTTGGGATAGCAATGGTGCGAGACGTAGCATCCCACTCGTCAATCTTAGCTGAGAGTCGCTCTTCCAGTCCTTCAGGGATTGGAATGTTTTCCAGCTCTTTGATGTTCAGTTCGTCCATGATTTTGTCAGTTGATTAAATTGTTCTTGCAATAGTTTCTTCGTTCTCGATATGATAACCCGAATGTTTCCTGGTGAAAGCCCTGTGGCTTGCTGTATCTCTTGGTAGTTGCGATCTTCCTCCACATGCATCTGCATCACTTGGCGTTGCTTGTCGGGTAGGCGCTCAATGAGCCCTTTCATCTGTGCTGCATCATCGTGTGTTTCGTAGGAGAGGTGAGCCTCATCGGGCTGATTGGCCTCATCGACCTCAAGTGGAACGGTCTCAATATGCTTCAGGCGCCTTTGGTCGCGATAGAGATTACGCATCAGGGTGATGAGATAAGCTTCGGACTGAGCTTCAGGAGGCAGGTCGTCGCGCTTCGTCCATAGCTTCAAATAAGTATCTTGAAGCAAGTCCTCTGCGTCCTGCTGATTGCCCGTCATGTGATAAGCCACCCGATAGAGCAATCTGTGGTACGGTATAAACCGTTGCTTAAACTCCTGAGCGTTCATCAATTACTTTGTCTCCTTATCTGAACGAGAGAATTCAATCACTACTTTCTTGTCGGTATTGGGATATTTCTCCTGCACAGCACCACCTACAATCCAACTTTCTACATTGAAATGATAGTCATTCTCTTCCATGTACTTAGCAGCCTCTTCTGTAGAATGGAGGTCTGGACACTCTTTACCATTGATGACAAAAGCACATTCCCTTTCTTGACTTCCTCCAGCACATCTCCCATTTCTACCACTTCACCATCGTCATCATCGTCATCGAATTCTGTGACAAATGCTCCATCTGCCATCAGTGCCTTTGTCATGAGATCCCTATCTATCTTTGTATCGATATGTGATAAGGCAACCGTATTCAGCCATTCAAGTCGCACCAACAGGTCACTTACGGTTTTTCCTTTCACTTTGCCATAGCATCGTACTTTAACAGAGGGAGGATTCATCACTTCTGCAAGCATATTCTTTATAATATTCTTGCTTTCATCATAACTTGTGTTTTTGTTTGCCGTAAACAAGAGTTCGTACCCTTTGAGTGCCTTGATATCTTGTTCGATCTGAGCCAACTGCTCCTCGTCCAGATTCTGCATCTGCACCTGCTCGCTCTTCTTGAAGTTCTTCTTCATTTTGGCATTTTCTTCGGGTGTTAAGTCAGAATCATGTTGCTTAAGACTCTCTTCAGTCGTATTCAAGTATTCCGCTCCAGGGAATGCCTTGTATTTCTCGATGAGTTTGGCAGCAGTCTGAGCCTGCAAGCTTGTGGTTATCAGCAGCATTGCAATACATAGAATCTGTTTCATTTGTTTACTATTTTAGTGTGAATAATATACATTGACTTGGTTCCCGCGACCTATGTGGCGTTAAAAGAGATTGGAACCGATTCCTTCAACCAACTTGCTCAGGTTGATGGAGCCTTTGATAACAACAAACACCACTTCGCCTTCATCGCTGTTCACAAGCAAGGCTAATACGTTCTTGCCCTGCTGCTCTGCAGTACAGATTTGTACAGTTCCGTTTTCGTCACCGTTGATATTTATCAAAGACTTGAATTCCTTCCCCTTAAGAATCTTCTGGGCTCCTTTGCTCAGTTTCTTGGCAGCACTCTTAGCTTCTGCTGTCAGCACATATAGTTCATCGACGTCCTTTAGGATGTCATCTGAGTCTTTACCTCCAATAATCGTAGTATCACCAAAGGAGATATCAAGATTGTTGTTTAATGCTTCGGTTATAGCCTCTCTATCGACGTGATGATACTGGATGTCTTTTATTTCCGACAATTTTTCTATTGCTCGCATCTGTGCATAAAGAGCGGAGGAATAGAGGGTAGAAAGAGCGATCAGCGCCACTTTCAAACATAATTTCATGTTCGTACTCATTGTTTAATTGTTTTCTTATTAGTAATTCGTTTGTTTTAGAAGTCCTTCTAATTGTACAAACGAGATTTAAGAAGGAATTGTTACAAAGAAAGGCGAAAAAAAATTCGCCTTTCTTTTTTATCCTTTTGCCTTGAATGCCATTGCGTATAACTTCATCTGCTTCAACATTGCGAGAAGTCCATTTGAACGTGTTGGCGACAGATGCTCTGTGAGCCCAATGTCGCTAATGAAATGCAGGTCGGCATTGAGGATGTCATCAGGTGTCTGGTCGGATAGCACGCGTATTAATAAAGTAACAATGCCTTTCACGATGAGGGCATCGCTCTCTGCCTGGAAATGTATCTTCCCATCACTGTAGTCAGCCTGTAACCATACACGACTCTGACAGCCGTCAATGAGGTTTTGCTCTGTTTTATACTGCTCGGGGAGCGGCTCTTGGTCGCTGCCTATGTCAATCAGCAACTGATACTTGTCCATCCAGTCGTCGAATCCGCTGAACTCGTCAATAATCTCTTGCTGTATGTCTTCTATGTTCATGGTGCCTCTGTATATAATACCTCAAGCACGGTTTGCCCCACTGCCTTGAGTGTTTGTTTGTTAATATTGCCTATGTTGTCATTCATCGTGTGCCATGTTTTGCAGAAAGTGTTTTCGTTAGCGTCACGAGCGATGATGTCGATACAAGGAATGCCTGACTGATTCACCTGAACGTGATCATCTGTAACTCCCCCACCTTTCTCGTTCTTAAACAAGTCACCATATCCCAATCGGATGGCCTTCGACCACACCTTGTCTACCACACTTGGCGCATAGAGCAAGGAATAGGCTTCCTTCTCGAACACACAATTGCTGCCTCCGACCATATCGAGTAGGATACCATAGATGGCTCTGTAGCCATCAACATGATGACGACCTGCCCAGTATTGCGAACCCAGACACCACGTAGAAGAATGGTCGCCACCTTGATCATCCCATTCGGGTGTACCACAGTCCTCTGCATCGAAGCAGATGAAGTCGATACCTACGTCAGGCATTTTCTGTTGCATTAGACGCGCCATTTCCAACATTACTCCTACGCCACTCGCACCGTCATTTGCTCCATCGATGGGTGAACGATGATTGTCGGCATTCGCATCATGGTCGGCCCAAGGGCGCGAATCCCAATGCGAGCAAATGATGATACGCACAGGATTGTCCAAGTCATAGGAGGCAATGATGTTACGCATCTGCACCTTCGTACCATCATAAAGCACACCCTCTGCATCTTGGTTAATGACCGTTGCGCCAAACTGCTGGAACTTTTCTGCGATATAAATAGCACAAGAATCGTGTGCTGCAGAATTCATGACACGAGGACCGAAGGCACACTGGTCGGCCACATATTGATATGCACTGTCAACACAGAAGTCGGGCGACTGCTGCTCGTACACTGTTTCAGGAACATTGCTACCACCGCCGCATGAGGCAAGCAAGATAGCACTAATGATTGGAATAATTCTTGATTTCATTGAAATTGTATAAGCTTAATGGGTCTGAACTAACTTCATAACTCGGAGGAAGTTTGCTCCCCATATCAATTCTATATCATTTGCAGAATAACGCTCTGCAAGGAGTCGACGTGTGAAGTTGATCAATTCGCTGGCTGATGCAACACCTGGTACACCACCATCTCCATCAAAGTCCGTCCCGATGCCCACATGCTCTACACCCATGATGTCGACCATGTGGTTGAGATGCTTCACGGCATCGATGATGGTAGCACCGCCTTCTTTGCGAAGGAAACCATCGTAAAATGTCACCTGGGCCACACCTCCACACTGAGCCAGACGACGCAATTGATCGTCAGTCAAGTCGCGTGGATGGTCACACAAAGCACGAGCCGACGAATGGCTGCACACAATGGGTGTGTTACTGATGTCGACAGCATCATAGAAACTCTTTTCGCTAGCATGAGAGAGGTCGACCATCATACCCACACGGTTCATCTCACGGATGACTTGCTCACCAAAAGCACTCACACCACCATGTTCATTATTGCCTTTCGCAGAATCGCAGATGTCATTATCGCCATTATGACATAGGGTCATATAGACTACACCACGCTTTCGGAAGCGCTCCACATTATCGAGGCACTTCCCAATAGCATATCCATTCTCAATACCCAACATAATAGATTTGCGCCCCTCACGCTTGTTGCGATAGAGATCGTCGGGCGTATAAGCAATCGCAGACAAGTCGGGCGACTTAGCCACCATAGCCTCAATCTCATCGAGGATACGATCTGCCTTCTTTGTAGCAGCAACTAATGATGCATCGTCGCGTGCCTCCTGTTTAAGGTATGCCACCATGATACTTGCATCAAGATGGCCTTCTGTCATCTTGTGCAAGTCAACAAGAATCTTTGGATCGCGGCTCTGAAAATTGATTCCCTGATCGAAGAACATCGGTGTGTCGCAATGAGAATCGAGCGACAAAATATGCGAATGGAGCTGTTTCGCTTGACGGAAAGATGTAGCCTCAGCTACGAGCCAGTTGAACAGCGGCATCATGCACTCATCTCCGTTCAAACAGAAACACTCGGGATGCCACTGTACACCTATGATGGACTTGAACTCCGTAGATTCTATTGCCTCAATCACTCCGTCGGGGCTTATTGCGGTCACCTTGAAGCCCTGTGGCACTTCACGCACCGCCTGATGATGGAACGAGTTGACTGCCAACTCCGCTCCGAACATATTATATAATAAGGAGTCTTGCTCGATACTTATTGTATGCGAGGCTGTCCCACGATCCAAGTCTTGGCTATGCTTGATCTGCACCGTCGGCAACTGGGTGTTTATATCCTGATAGAGCGTTCCTCCCATTGCTGCAGCAATAATCTGAATACCTTTACAGATACCCAACATCGGAATCTGACGATCGGAAGCCAGACGAGCCAACAACAATTCCTGCTGGTCACGTACAGGTGTCACGCTATGAAGTTCGCGTACTGGCTGTTCGTTCAAATAGAGAGGGTTGATATCACCACCCCCACTGAAGATGATGGCATCAAGCCCTTCCAACTGATCTGCAAGCAACTCTGTCTGTTCGTATGGTGGAATCACAACGGGAACTCCACCAGCTAACAGCACAGAACGGTAATAACCCTCTGCCAACGTACATGTCTGCTCACGCAGGTTACCCGTAATACCTATAATGGGACGGTGAGAAAGTGACGGTCTTACAGAATTGATGCCGTCATAAATTCCTCGCCAATCGAAGCCTCCACTGATTTTCATTTCACTTTAGCATTTTTTTGAATTGTCCAGTCTTTGCGCTGGAGTATGGCAGGATTATCGCCGACAAACATCTTTGATGCATCCTTATCGCCCTTCAACTGCCAATCGAGCCAAGCACGAGCTACAATAGCGAACTCACCACCGTTTGGCTGGTTGTATGTACCACCATGACCTACAGGCAGGTTGACTGCGATTGCTGGTTGTTTCTCGATACGCTTGAAGTCGTCCATACCATTTGCATATGCGATATCTGATTCGCCTCCAAGAATGTAGATAATAGGGCAGTGAATGTCCTGCAACTTCTCCTTCGGAACGCTTGGCATACCACCCATCATAGAACCGCCACCATTGTTGAGCAGACCGCTATTGCAGATCATGATAGAGGTGACACGCTGATCGAAGCAATTGACGAGAGCTTGCAAACCACCACATGACATACCTGATACGCAAATATTCTTTGTGTCGATTTTCTGATAATAAGGACTGTTCTTATCTGCATTCTGTGCAAAGGCCCAATCCATCGATTCTACCTGCTGCTCAGCACGTGATTGGCTTCCGCCCATACCACCCATACCACGAGGCGCTCCCTCTTTTGGCATAGTACCAGTAGCGAGGACAAGATATCCGTACGAAGCTATCTCGTTCAAGAATTTCTCATGTCCGCGTGGTGAGTTGGCACAACCTCCATTACCCCATACCAGGACAGGAAGTGGATTCTTTGCACTAAACTTAGAAAGGTCTTGAGGTGCAAACACAGTGTGCTCAGCAAAACCTGCAACCTCAGTCATGAGTGCTTTGTAAGGACCCGAACCTCCGTCTTCAAGAACAGTTCCATTTGATTGTGCAGATATTGTGCCAGCCTTCAATATGAAGACAAGTAAAAAGGCAAGAAAAAGCTTCGTTTTCATAAGTTTAAAAATTTTTAGTTGTTAATAATGAAAGTTCAATTTGTGCAAAGATACAAAAGATTTATGATTCAAAGCCGATGATATGACAAAAAAGTGTGAATTTTCATGATTCATGGCGTATTATTCATGAAAAAGAACTAACTTTGCCCTAAGTTTATAATAGCAGAATATGAAAAAAGCATTATTGACATACCTGTTGATGTTTATGGCAGTTGCCATAAACCTCTCAGCCCAACAGAATCATACGTTCGATGTTGTGAAAAACCTCGACGTGTTTCATAATATTTATAGAAATCTCGATGCTTTCTATGTTGACACCCTCGATGCCGATAAAGTTATCAAAGTGGGCATAGATGCTATGCTTCACTCGCTCGATCCTTATACCGAGTATTATCCGGAAGAGGACGAGAACGACCTAAAGATGCTTACCCAAGCAAAATATGGTGGAATAGGTAGTCTTATCCGTATGATGAAAGACTCTACGGTAATCATTGCAGAACCTTACGAAGGGATGCCTGCCGCTACTGTTGGATTGAAGGCTGGCGACATTTTGCTACAGATTGACGATCACGACTTAAAAGGGATGGGCACTCCCGAAGTGAGCAACTTGCTCCGAGGAGAGCCAGGTACTACTTTCGTGCTAAAGTTCCAACGTCCAAACGAGAGCAGACCTCGTGAAGTGAAGATTACCCGTCAAAGCATCAAACTTCCAGCTGTACCTTATTATGGAATGATTGGGAATAGTGGCTACATCAACCTCAGTCAGTTCACAAACGACTGTTACGGGTATGTACGCAAAGCGGTCATTTCACTAAAGGAACAAGGAGCACAAAACCTTATCTTCGACCTGCGAGGCAATCCTGGAGGAGCACTCGATCAAGCAGTAAAGATTGTGAACCTCTTTGTGCCGAAAGGGCTGACTATTGTGGAAACACGCGGAAAAGTTCAGGGTGGTAATCAGACCTACAAGACAGACGACCAACCTCTTGACGAGGAGATACCAATCGTAGTATTGGTCAGCAACAATTCTGCTTCAGCTTCTGAAATCGTCGCAGGTAGCTTGCAGGACCTTGACCGTGCTGTTATCGTAGGCTCACGCACCTATGGAAAAGGGTTGGTACAATCCATTCGCGAGTTGCCTTACAACGGGAATTTGAAGCTAACAACAGCCAAGTATTACATTCCGAGCGGACGCTGCATTCAGGAAATCGACTACAAGCAGCGACGTGAGAAGACCACCAATGCGAACACTACGAGCGATGAGGAATTCAAGACTCGCAATGGACGAATCGTGAAAAGCGGTAAGGGCATTATGCCTGATGTGGAAGTGAAGCACGACACAATGCAAAACATTGTTTATTATCTTGCCAACGATGATGTACTCATCCGCTATGGAACGAAATACTGTCAGACACACCCAACTCCTGCATCCGTTGCAGAGTTCAAACTGACGGATACCGACTTCGAAGACTTTAAGAAAATGGTCATTGATAGCGATTTCAAATATGATCGCCTTAGCGAAAAGCGTCTGGAAGACTTGAAGAAAGTAGCTGAGTTCGAAGGTTACTTTGAGGATGCAAAAGCAGAGTTCGAGGCGCTTGAAAAGAAACTTACGCATAATCTTGCAAAAGAAATGGATCATCATGCGAAAGACATACGCCAACTTATCGCTCTCGAAATTATCAAGCGTTATTTCTATGAATCTGGGTCTGTACAGGAAGCGCTCAAGGATGATATCGATTTGCAGAAAGCTCAAGAGATTCTGGCCGACAAAGCCAAATATGACAGCATCTTAAAAGGCAAAGAACCTGAATCATTAAACCCTTAAACACTTAAACCTTTTCACTATGCGCAACAGTAAGTTATACCGTCAAAACCGCTCATTCATGTGGTTGAACGTCATTCTCGCCATTGTGGTGATAGGTGTGGTTGCCGCTTTTATGTATTTCTGCGGCTTCAACATCTTTTAAAACCTTAGCACCCGAGCATTAGAACTTTAACTCTACTGCAAACCTTACACCGTTTTTCTTGATTTTATCTCCACCAGGTACGGCAGGAAGGTCAAGGTAATTGAGTCGGCGAACGTATTGTACCTTCAGGATTTTGAAAATATTGCTGATACCCACAGAAAACTCCATATAAGGTGTATTGCCCATCACAAAAGAAGTTGGCTGCCCATCGCGAGAGGGGAAGCGGAACAATACATCATCGTTAGGATTCAGATATGGGTTGTTTTTATCTGATAGTTTTCCATACAACATCTTGAAACCAAGACTCTCGCGCCATTTAAGTTTCTTCAGCAACGGAATGCGGTTGAATATTTTTCCATCGAGATTCCAGTTGAGGGTGAGCGTAACATAGCGGTCATTCAGGAACTCCATATTGCGAAGCAGGTTAAATGACCAACGGTCAAACTGAATGAAGTACGACATGTTTGACGATGGAATGAAAAGCATAGGGAACGGTACTTTGTTCCATTGGATACCACCTCTTAGATAAGCCTCAACATATCCACAAGCTCCTGGCAGCCAGAATTTCTTGAATATTGTCGCTTCGGTAGTGTTGTAGCGATATTGTCCACCGAGAAATCCATCGAAGCCGATGGTATGTTCAAGAGTTGTTTCAAGAGCATCACGATTGATTCTAAGACGCTGTTGCTTGGTTAAGATAAATTTTTCACGTGGGGCATATCGAAGACCTATTTTGATATCTGTTGTCTTCAAGTTTGGAAGGATAGCACCATCGCTGTTGCGCTGATAAATAAGTTTTCCAGCTGGTGTAAACTTAGAATGGTCGAGCGAGACAGTCCATGTCAGGAAATTCTTTGTCTCATATCTGAATGTCGTCGTAAAGTCGTTGACATACATCATTTGGTCCACCTTGTTGGTATTGAATGAACTAAAGACGTTGTTCTTACCGGTTCCCGAAAACTTATCGACGGGCGACATATCGTCGTACAAATATGATACGGTCAATGAACGATGCGGGAACTCGTGAACCATGTATTTCTTACGATTGAACGAGTACTCCAACTCTGCCCTATATTTAGCCTTCTTATCCTTCAAACCATAAGCAAAGTATCCGCGGGCAAAGAGATGTGAATTGAGATTTCCTGTTGTCTGTAAACTCCCCTGAAAACGCAAACCGTCGATATCGTTGTGGGATACGATAGCGTTCAATGGAATAAAGTCAAGTTTGTTTGGCTGAGGCGTCAGCTCTATAGAGTTTTCTACGACAGCAGTTAGAAGATACTTCCAGAAACTACCCAAATCGTCGTTGATTTTTTCTACTGAGCGACCTAGATTGCTCTCAGTGTTCGTCAATTGTATAGGTCGTACAGCCGCCCAATATGTAGAATCCCGAAACTCTGCATCAGATTGTATGTCTTTTACCTGTGAATAGCGGAACGCTTTCTTGTCGGTAATCGGCTCAAAGCTATAATTGCTATAATGAGTGTAACGCTGACAAGCCATGTTCAGCATACCATACAAGCCACTCATTTCCACGATCATGTTGTCGTTCTCAAGCACACGTTCACCGGTAGGAAGGGTCATGTAGTCCTGAATAATCAATAGATTATCCACGAAGTTCACACCTCCGTTTTCTGGGATATTCAACACGGAACGCTTCACCTGATTTTCTGCATCGTCTGTGATAAACAGATGGCCTGAAAAACCGAAGTCCTGCTTATTGTTCGGCAAGAATACAACATCGATACAACGTTCACCATTCACTTCAATCGTGTCTTGGATGTAATAGTGATAGAACCCAATAGCCTCTGATGTAGATATAGGGCTGATGAATGGGTGTTGAAGCAAGCGTACGTTGTCCTTATAGATGTCTACCTCAGTAAAGATATCCTTGACCCACTCGGTAACCATATCTCCTGAAGTCAACATGGAGTTGAAGCCATCGCTACGTTTACCTGTGATGGTGGTCTTGGTTGCCTTAGGACTCTTGCGATAGTTCTCCATCGAAGTGGTTTCGTCCACCATGATAGGAATAATGAGTTTACCTGTCTCAGGACAGACTTCAGCCAGCGAACTCTTTTCTACGTCGTTGTACGAAAACGTATGTTTCTCGTATTTATCAAAGTGATAGTAGTCTTTCTCTTTGATGTCACTCCTATATTTGTTAGCAATTACCTTTCTCATCAGTTCCACAGCAGGATTGTTTTTCCTGCTGTAGCGCTTTTTCGTACTCTTCACAACTACTTCGTTGAGTAGTATTTCGTTTGAATACAACTTAATGGTACTGTGTATCTCTTTTTGCGAAGCATTGATGGTGACAATAACCGGCTTATATCCAAGGCTCGAAACCTCTAGCTTGTTGTGATCGCTATAGATACTCACCTGGAAATTACCATCAATATCCGATTGCTGGCCAATGGATGTTCCTACATATTTCGCGATTGCAAAAGGCACAGGTTCACCCGTACCGGCATCGATCACCTTTCCATAGAACTGAGCATGTAGCGGACAGGCGAACAAAACGAACAGTATCGATAATGTAATAAATAAGGAGTGTTTCATAACATGGTAACCACTCCCCACCCTAAAAATGGGCAGGGGGTGGTTTTGGTTTCTTAATCTGTAATCAAGTCCTTACCTGTCATCTCTGCAGGCTGAGGGAGCCCCATGATATGCAGAATGGAAGGAGCCACATCTGCCAATACGCCATTCTCCACTTTTGCGTTCTTGTTCTCTGTCACATAGATGAAAGGAACAGGGTTGAGCGAGTGAGCAGTATTTGGTGTTCCATCGCTGTTGATTTCATTGTCAGCATTTCCGTGATCGGCAATGATGATTGTTTCGTAACCAACTGCCTTAGCAGTCTCAACAACTTCCTTCACACATTGGTCAACAGCTACGACTGCCTTCTCTACTGCCTCATAGATACCTGTGTGGCCAACCATATCACCGTTTGCGAAGTTCACAACCACGAAGTCGTACTTGTCTTCCTTCAGTGCTGCTACGAGTTTGTCTTTCACTTCGTAGGCACTCATCTCTGGCTTCAGGTCATAGGTGGCAACTTTTGGTGATGCTACGAGGATGCGCTCTTCGCCCTCATATGGAGCTTCACGTCCTCCGTTGAAGAAGAAGGTGACGTGTGCATACTTCTCTGTCTCTGCTGTGTGGAGTTGCTTCAGGCCTTTCGATGAGATGTATTCGCCCAGTGTGTTTTCTACGTTCTCTTTTGGGAAGAGAATGTGTACACCAGTGAACGATGCGTCGTAAGGAGTCATGCAGTAGTACTGGAGTCCTGGGATGGTATTCATTCCTTGCTCTGGCATATCCTGCTGAGTGAGCACGATGGTCAATTCCTTTGCACGGTCGTTGCGGTAGTTGTAGAAGATGATGACATCGCCTTCCTTGATCGTTCCGTCGATATTAGCATTGTTGATAGGCAGGATGAACTCATCAGTTACATTGTCGTCATAGCTTTCCTGCATAGCCTGCACCATATCTGTGGCTTGCTTGCCTTCGCCCTTTATGAGCAAGTCGTAAGCAATCTTGATGCGCTCCCAACGCTTGTCACGATCCATTGCATAGAATCGTCCGATGATGCTGGCTATCTCGCATCCTGTCTCCTTGCCTTTTGCAGTAAGTTGCTCAATGAATCCTTTACCGCTCTTTGGGTCAGTATCACGTCCGTCCATGAAACAATGGATGTAGGTATTCTTGATGCCGTATGCCTTGCTGATGTCGCAAAGTGTAAACACGTGCTCAAGTGAGCTGTGAACACCTCCGTTAGAGGTTAAGCCCATCAGGTGAATGCTCTTGCCTGTCTTCTGAGCATACTCGTATGCGCTGATGATTTCAGGGTTCTTCATGATTGAACCGTCCTTGCAGGCACGATTTATTTTCACAAGATCCTGATACACGATGCGACCTGCTCCGATGTTAAGGTGACCCACTTCTGAGTTGCCCATCTGGCCGTCAGGCAGACCTACGTTCTCGCCCGATGCCTGGAGCTGAGAATGAGGGTATGTTGCATTGAGATAATCCATGTAAGGGGTTGGTGTAGAGTAAATTACATCGCCCTTTGATTTGTCGCCGATTCCCCATCCGTCGAGAATCATTAATAATGCTTTCTTTGCCATCTTTTTTCTTATTCTGCAATTAGTAGATAATAGTTCTTCTTTCCTTTCTGCACCAGCAGATACTTGCCGTCAATCAGGTCAGCGGTTGTCAGCACTTGGTCGAACTGTGCAAGCTTCTCTTTGTTGATGCTCACACCGCCACCTTGCGTCATCTTCCTCATCTCGCCTTTCGAAGGGAAGATGTCTGTCTTGTCTGTACAGATGTCCACAGCCTTGATGCCCGCAGCTAGTTCGTCTTTCGAGATGTTGTAGTGAGGCACTCCGTCGAATACGTCGAGCAACGTCTGCTCATCAAGTTTCAGCAACGCATCCTTTGTAGCCTTTCCGAACAAGATGTTCGATGCTTCGACAGCCATATTGTAATCCTCCTCAGAGTGAACCATGATGGTCAACTCTTTGGCCAGACGCTTCTGCAGCACACGCATACCTGGATCTTGATCCTGCTCTGCGATGAGTGCATCGATTTCCTCCTTCTCCAACGAAGTGAAGATTTTGATGTAGCGCTTTGCATCCTCATCGCTGGTGTTCATCCAGAACTGATAGAAAATATAAGGTGAGGTGTAGTTGCGATTGAGCCATATATTGCCCTTTTCCGTCTTACCGAACTTTGTGCCGTCAGCCTTCGTCACAAGCGGACAAGTGAGTGCGAAACACTCGTTGCCGTTGATGCGGCGAATCAGCTCCGAACCGGTCGTGATGTTACCCCATTGGTCGGCACCACCCAACTGAAGCTTACAGTTCTTGTGCTCGTTCAGGTAGAGGAAATCGTAACCCTGCAACAACTGGTAGGTGAACTCTGTGAACGAAAGTCCGTCGCGAGCCTCACCATTCAGACGCTTCTGCACACTCTCCTTCGCCATCATGTAGTTCACTGTGATGTGCTTGCCGATATCGCGTGCAAAATCAAGGAACGTGAAGTCCTTCATCCAGTCGTAGTTATTCACCAATTCAGCCTTGTTTGGTGCATCGCTTTCAAAGTCGAGGAACTTGCTCAACTGAGCCTTGATACACTCTACGTTGTGACGCAGCGTAGCTTCGTCCAGCAAATTACGCTCCTGGCTCTTGCCAGATGGATCGCCAATCATACCTGTAGCACCACCGATCAGCGCCAAAGGCTTGTGCCCACAACGCTGGAAATGACGCAACATCATCACACCACACAAGTGGCCTATATGCAATGAGTCGGCCGTTGGGTCAATACCCAGATAAGCCGTCACCTGCTCCTTCTCGAGCAGTTCTTCTGTGCCTGGCATCATCTGATGAATCATGCCACGCCACTCAAGTTCTTTTACAAAGTTTTTTGTCATCTATGATAAATTTATAATGTATAACCCTTCAATCATTCATTCTTTAAGATTCTGCCTGATAAAACTGCTGTTAAGCACGAGCAATCAAGTGGCTTGATTGCCGAGCAGTAGCAGTTCGGCACCCTTTTAGGGTGCAAAGTTACGAAAAAATGGTCAATGACCAATGCTCATTGTATCAAAAAAACACTAAAACGCTCAATGGTCAATGGTCAATGGTCGTTTTTCAATGGTAAACTTACACCTTATTTATAATAAGGCCCAATGATCACCATAAGATTCTATTTCTTTAAAGTTTCGATTATCACTTATTCACCTGTTGGTTCAGATCTGTCTTGTCGAAGGACAGGAAACTGATGGCCCAGATTTACTTTTTCTTTAGATCATCATCCGATTTGGTATAGTAAGTCACATGGTTATATTCCTGACCATCATCGTCTATATACGTCTTTACTAATTCAACCTTCGTGCCGCTCTTGTCGATCGACGCTGCATAAGCCGTGCTCTTATCATTTTTGTTCAACCGTTCCGTCGTTTCGTCGTAGAGTTGCTTTTCGTTGACCACAAACTCATCGCGCCATTTCTCCTTGCCCGGCTTGGCGAGGAAGTTAGTATCATCGATCTTGGTGGTGTAGTCAGAATTGATGGTTTCAATCAGTGAGTCTCCGCGCAACTCCCACGTGCCAGTACAGGTTAGATGAACAACAAGTGTGCCTTTGCAGTCCTTGTCTTTAACGTACGAATCGAAATAGTACTTATAGGAGTGGTCGGCCAAATACTCAACACTTTCGAAAACGTTTTGCGTATTGCGCATAATCCACTTCCCAACCAAGTCTTTGTCTTCCATTTTGCGTCCCTTTGTCTCTTGCGACTTAACGTATTCATACAAGTCCTGGTCGGTGATGCCCATAGCGAACTTACATGCGTTGGCGAGTTTCTCGCATGAGTAGGCATAGTTGTCAAGATAGGTCTGACGTTCCGAGGTGTTGTCGATATACAACATGACGGGCTTGCTCTGTAAGAACTCCTTCATCCAGACCTTATAACTTATCTCGTCCTTTTCGTCTCCCAGCATCATCTCTCTGTACTCGGCCCTACTGATTGGTTTCTCGAACTCCAACATACCGTTCAAGTTATTGAAAATGCGATGCCGCTCTACGTAGAACTTTTGAACGGCATCAATGAACGAAGCGTTGTTGATGGTCTTCCAGGAATCCTGGCTGCTGAGAAACACTTTCTCGCTCGACTCGTCGAGCGGGTAGTTTTCGTCCGATTTGCTCGTTGCAATTAAATATCTTTGTAACTCACTCAGCGTGTAATAATCTATCACGTCCACAGTGTCGATATTTTCAATGATGCTACGGATAATATCCGAGTTTTCGTATTCTTCCGATTGCCATTTCCGCAACTGTTCCACCGTGTTATCCATATCGTGAATTGCCATCATGGCCAGCAGTCGCGCATCGGCCTTCTGTTTCTGAGCCTCGAAGTATTGCGCTGTGCCGAAGGTAAGGACGATAGAGAATGTGGTTCCAAGGAAGGAGAGGAGCAATTCCTTCGTCCAACCCTTTCCACACTTTTCTTTGATGTATTTCGATATGTCGACTTTCTCTTTCATTGCTTGGTTGTTTTCTGATATTCTTACCAAATCCCCACGTATCGCTCAGGAGCGTGTGCTTGTCGGCAACTTTCGACAGGCGGAAGTACTTGTCCGACTTGTTTCACATACTGACATTTTGTAATCAACGGCAAAGTTACGAAAAAAAATGAAATGCAGCCCATTGCCTCCTTGTTTAATCGTTTTCTTGATAACATTTTGCACTTGATTCCCTTGTTTTATACTGCTGAATGACTCACCCTTTGACGATAATCCCTCGTTTTTGAAGATTTTGGCTTCGTCCCAAATGCATAACGACCTCTATGCTTCGATTACCAACAATCACATCCCGCCAACCCTATTATAAAGTTTAAATTTTCTAGCCCCTAGGGCAATTTTTTATTTCTCCCAAAGGAAATCTCTGTTGCAGGTCGTGCAACCTATGTTGCAGGTCGTGCAACGTACGTTGCAGGTCGTGCAACAGAAAATACCCCTAGGGGAAAAAACATTTTCCCTTAAGGGAAACAAAAAAAGGGCAATTATATCGGGTTTAACCCCATACGACTTGCTGCTTCACAGGGTTCGTAACCTCTTCCCTCCACAGCCTTTACACCCGCTTGCCTACGGGCAGCATTTAAGTCACGGTCATGATGGTCAAGGTCAAAATGTCATTAAGCGTTTCGCGTTTCAGTTGTTTCAGTCAAAAAACAACCTAAACTCTGTGGGTAACGGGATGCTTCACCCTTGCTTTATCCAAGACGATAGGAAGACGGAAGGCTCGAAGATGGAAGCTAGATAATTCGTAAACTGTAAGCGGTAAGCTTTATAAACACCATTTTTACTTTTTTTTGCGCTTTTCTTGCAAAATGTTTGGATTGAATACTTTTTTGTTATAAATTTGCAACGAGTTACAATATAGTCGTAATAACCTGTATTTAGTATTCCATGAGTGATATAGCATTTGAGTTAGCACAACTGCATCTTCTTTCTGGTGCAGAATTTATTCAACAGCTAAAATACATTGCATCATTGGGAGAATTCCATCCACTTGAAGGAGAAGACGGAATATATATCACAGGAGGTGAACAGGGAGAGGACTATGATAAACAATTGAATGTGGCTCGTAAAGCGGTTATTCATGGTTATAGAGTTTATATACTTCCTAATCCTCAAGGAATACGCACAGCAGACTTTATTTTCGAACGTAAAGGAGTCTATAAAATGTTTGACCTAAAAACCATCATAGGAAAGAACTCTGTTGGTAATCGTTTGATCGAATCCAAAGGTCAAACAAATCGAGTGCTATTAAATATCTCCTCCGATTACAATCCAATTGCTCTTGCTCGTTGTGTTAGAAAATATTTTGAAAAGAACCATGATGCCGTTGAGGTTTTAATTTACAAGGGTCGTAAAAGCATCTCCATCATACGGGAGGACGCTATGAATAAAGATTTCTTCAAATACTTTATAACAAAATATATACAATAAAAACAGAGCTGCCTAATGGCAACTCTGTTATAATGTGGGCAGTATCGATAAAGCCTTACCCTCTCGCGGGAAACTTACCCGGATAGCCAATCATTATAATTGACGATGCAAAGATAAGTCTTTTATATTTATCCTCCAAATATTTTTCACTTTTTTTTGCATTTTTCTTGCAAAACATTTGGTAGTTATTCATTATTGTATTATATTTGCAACGTCCTTACATCTTAGGTGGATGCTTCGAGCGGAAACTGATGGGTGTGGACCTGTATATATTGAAGGCGTTTACTTGACGCTTTGTGCTTGACGCATCGGAATCTAGCAAGTTCACATCAAATAGTCAAACATAAGGCAACAGTAGATGCTCATGGGTATGTAATAGCTAATAGCAAATACATACACGTGTGGGCTTCTGCGTTGCTCGTTTCGACTATTTGGGCAATGCTAGAGCCTCGATGCGTGGGACGGGTAACAAGGACTCCCACGCTTTTCTTTATGTATCAGCTCATATTTGTTTTAAAACCGTTTGTTATGGGAGTCGCGAACAATATAAATGTTATACATTATGGTATTTAGTTATTATTACATTAAGCACTTTGCTCCTATCTTTACTTTATTTGTCTTCATATGTTTAGTATTATCGTCATGTGGCAGTGATGATGATAACGAAAATAGTAATCAAGGAGAATCAACAATTGTTGATGGTGTTAATGTCACAAAAGGGAAAAAGATAAAAGAGTTAACAACCTTTAATAAGGAAAACGAAGTTCTTAATCGTTATTCTGTAGAGTATGACTCAAAAGGCAGACTGAGCTGTATTAAGGTAAATGGATCCGACTTGGCAAAAATAAATTATGACTCACGCTTAATGGCAATATATCTTAATGATTATTGGGCTGGAGATCGATTATTTCGGTTTGTATTTTCATTGAACACTGACGGGTACATATCTTCAATCGGAAACAGTTTTTTGGTTTATGATTCAAATGGATATTTAGTGAGAGTAGATGAATCATTTGATTGTTATGGTGAATTAGAATATAATAATAATGATTTGATTAAAGCATTGATTAGTAAGGATTATAAAAAAATATTCTATATAACTTATTTTGGAAAGAATGGGAATGAGGGAGATTTGTATGTACATGTTAACGGCCCAAATATTCAAAACTATAGTTCTAATTATCATTATCGATATTCTCAGGATAATAAAAATGCCGTTTGTCTAATCGCGTTAATGTCTGGATTATTTGGTAAGGTTCCTCATCCTCAAAGTGTGCTACAATTTAAGGATGAAAAAGAAGCGTCAGCATTTTTTGAGTATGATGCAAATGATGTTGAATATAATAGGGATATAAGAATTTCTTTCGTATATGAATAAAAGGAAGACAACTCAATGCCCTCGACTTCGAACACTTTCAAAGAGTTAAACGCACTTAGAAATGTTGTTAATTAGTCGAGGTTTTTACCCTAAAGACATACAGATAAAACAAACAAATAGATATCCACTTAAAAAACAAATCCAATGAAGACATTCAGATTAATATTGATGATAACAGTAGCCGGTGTGCTTTCCTGCTGTTCTAAAAAAGAGGAAAAGGTACAAACAAATGCAATAGGTGTTTTATGTTATGAAGGAGAAGATTATTCTTTAAACACAACGACTTTCCGAACAAGAAACTGCGATTTATGGGTTAATGATTTTGTCATTAAATGTGTGTTGGATTCTGAGAAAAATGGAAAACTTCGTGAGGTCGATCCAAAAAATCTTACTAGTAATTATCCGTATTATCCCTTTACAATGGAGAGATTAATAGGACTATATTATGCTAGAACAGGGTGCAACTTTCAAGAAATCAATCCAAAAACAGCAGAATATGCAAAGACACATTTAAATACATATAAATATGTGGCACTGATTAACGGGAATTGTTTGTTGTTCAATCGGATTTCAAACAAAAACTATTAGGACCTTATCATTAAACTAAAAATAATTATACTCGTACAGGTATTTATTCTGAACTCGTCACAATATAATGGGACATTAGTATTGACATAATGAAATATGGAACAGATTTTAACTTTTTCTTGTCTTGAAGATAATAATTTAGGTGTATTATCACCTCATGACCTGCATTTCTTTTATTACGATGTAGGATTAGACTCATTAACTGGTAATCCAGTGATTTATGAGCGGAATAAGGAAATTGAGGAGTTCTTAGGAAACAGTCAATTAGTTGTTAAACCGGTTGAGGAGAATCAACTTTCTAATCAGGCTGAAGATAATAAAATATTTTTTACAATAGATTCTAAGAAGGATACAACAGCCGATGATGCTTTTTTTCGACATCTTCGAAATGCGTTTGCTCATTATCGTATTTGTCGAAAGGGGAATTACTATTATATGAGAGATTATAGAGGAAAGAAAAAACTATCTTTAACAATGATAGGAAAGGTTAAGTGTAAAGATTTGGAAAAACTATGCTTCCTATTTAAGAAACAATGCGAAATGTTGGATAAAAATATTCATTCTATAAATGACCAAGAATTATGAAACAACTAAAACTTACATTGTTGCTAACGATGCTAATGTGTTTATTTGGAGATAATGCTTTAGCTTATGATATGTATCGCGATGGCATATTTTACAATTTATTTGAGTCTACGTCTACAGCAGAAGTTACATACGCATCTTATAGGGTTTATGACGATGGCACTGTTTGGGTGACTTCGTCTGGGAACTATATCCCTGAATCTATTGAGTATAATGGGAAAAATATGTTGTTAAATCAATTGGGAATCATGCTTATGATGGCAATAAAAATATAACATCAATAACCATCCATAATAGTGTGACATCGATTGGAAACCAAGCACAGTATATCCAGATGAATGGTATGTACACCAACGACTTGAAACGTGGTGTGAACATCATCCGTACAAAAGATGGTAAGACCCAGAAAGTGTGGGTGAAGTGATTCCCGAAGGGAAAATGAAAGAATTTAAAAATAAAAAATGTAAGTTGATAATATGACAGGAGAGTTTCGGCACTCCTGTCTTTCTTTTAGCTTACTGTTTTTGGAAAAAAAGATGTTCAATGTCCAAAGTGAATAACCTCCTTTTTTGTTTCCCTTAGGGGCTGCAAAATTTTCCCTTAGGGGAAACAAAAAAAGTGTGTCGCACTCATGGTGTGCAACACACTTGCTTTCAAGCCTCGTACCCAGAGCCGGGGTCGAACCGGCACGGGTTGCCCCACTGGTGTTTGAGACCAGCGCGTCTACCGATTCCGCCATCTGGGCTTGGCAATGATTGACTATCTTCCTGAATGTGTGAAGAATGTCGCGCTTCAGGATGGGCTTGAACCAACGACCCCATGATTAACAGTCATGTGCTCTAACCAACTGAGCTACTGAAGCAGAGTGCTAATTTCTGTAGGTTGCGGCTCTCCGTCCTGTTTAGCGGCTGCAAAGGTACGAAAAATTTACGATTTGACAATTTACTATTTACTATTTTTTTGTAAAAACCGTCGTTTTTTTGCTTTTCATGCTTTACTTTTTCATAAAAAACTGTGTTTCGAGAGAAAAACACGGGCTGTTGTTTTAAATTTTTGTACCTTTGCAGCCAATATGCGAGTACTGATTATCAACACATCGGAACGTGTGGGTGGTGCGGCGATTGCTGCGAACCGCCTGATGGAGGCTCTGAAGAAGAATGGAGTGAAGGCAAAGATGCTGGTTCGCGACAAGCAAACAGACCAGATGACCGTCTCAGCCATACCTTCTTCGTGGCTGTTGCCTGTGAAATTTGTGTGGGAGCGTGTGTGTATTTTCGTGGCAAACGGCTTCAAGAAACGTAATGTGTTCCAGATGGATATTGCAAACACAGGAACGGACATCACACACTTGTTCGAGTTTGAGCAGGCCGATGTGATTCACCTGCATTGGGTGAATCAGGGTTACTTGTCGCTGAACGATCTCGACAAGATTCTGCACGCGGGCAAGCCTGTTGTGATTACGATGCATGATATGTGGTACTTCACAGGCATCTGTCACTATGCGGGTGAATGTAAGCGTTATGAGTCAGCTTGCTACAAGTGTCCGCAGCTGACGAATGGCGGATGGGGTAAGGATTGGGCGAAGTCGGTATTTGAACGAAAACGTCAGATGTATGGCGATGTGAAGATTTCGTTCGTGGGTTGCAGCCAGTGGATTGCTAACTTGGCACGCAACAGCCGCCTGACTCAAGGGCAGTTCGTGATAAACATACCCAATACCATCAACACGAGCGTGTTTCATCCTACTGATAGAGATAAGGTACGCACGAAGTGGAATCTGCCGCAGGACAAGACCTTGATTCTGTTTGGTTCGCAAAGAATTATTGACGAGCGAAAAGGCTTCCGCTATCTGGCTGAGGCTTGTAACATCATCAAGCAGGAAGACGGAGCTTTGGCCGACAAACTGGGCATCGTGGTGCTTGGCAGCCATTCAGACAAGGTAGAGAGCCTGATTCCGTTCGATGTATACCCTGTGAACTACCTGAGCAACGAACACGAAGTGATGGAAATGTACAACGCTGTAAATCTGTTCGTAACCCCTTCGCTGCAAGACAACCTTCCCAACACAATCGTGGAAGCGATGGCGTGCGGCACACCCTGTGTGGGATTCAATGTGGGAGGTATTCCTGAGATGATCGACCACAAGGAGAACGGATATGTGGCTAACTATATGGACGCAGTCGATTTTGCAAAAGGAATCCGCTGGTGTCTCGATGAGGCAAACTATGACACCTTGTGTACGAATGCCCACAAGAAAGCCTTAACCACCTATAGCGAAGACCGTATTGCTCGCCGTTATACGGACGTATATGAAATGTTGCTTGAACAATGAACACACCTTATTTATCTATTATAACTGTCACTTATAATGCTGAGTCGACGCTGGGACGCACCCTTGAGAGTGTGGCCTCGCAAACTTATAGGGGTTTCGTAGAGCACATCATTGTGGATGGGGCTTCGAAGGATCGTACTGTCGAAATGGCTAAAAGCTACAAGCAGCAGCATGAGGAGTATAGTGTGACAGTGGTGAGCGAACCCGATAAGGGGCTTTATGATGCGATGAATAAAGGGCTGAAGATGGCGAAGGGCGAGTTTGTCTGTTTCATGAATGCAGGCGATAAATTCCACGATAGCGAAACGCTGGAGGGCGTATTTGACAATATGGAACATCCAGAACAGATAGGAGTGATATTCGGAGACACCATTGTGGTGGACAACGAAGGTAACTACCTGCGCCAGAGGCATCTCAGCGCACCAGAAGAGCTGCGATGGACGTCCTTCAAACAAGGTATGCTGGTTTGTCACCAGTCGTTCTACGCACGTCGCTCGCTTTGCCCCATGTATGACACTAGCTACCGATTCTCAGCTGATGTTGATTGGTGTATCAAAGTGATGAGGTCTGGATATGAGCAGAACCTGCAGAACCACAACACACGCATGGTGCTCACAGACTTCCTTGATGGGGGTATGACACGCAAGAATCATCGTGCCTCGCTACTGGAGCGTTTCCGCATTATGAAGCACCACTATGGATTGATCTCAACCTTGTGGCATCATTTCCTCTTTCTTTTCCGATAATCCATATTAACGATCTAAACTTCCAACTAATGAAACTACAGTTCAGTATTATTGCGTTCTTGATTGTGTTTTCCCAGCTCTCATTTGCGCAGAAGCCTAAAGAGGGGAAATACACATTCCAGGATGGCTCAATTTACAATGGGCAGTTGATTAACAAAATACCTAACGGAAAGGGTAAGACCACCTTCAAGACAGGTGACACCTATGAGGGAGAGTATCGGGATGGAAAGCGTCAAGGAGAAGGAACGTATTCATTCACTGATGGAGAAAAGTATGTAGGCTCATGGGTGAATGACCGACAGCACGGCCAGGGAGTTTACGTGTTCTCAAATGGCGATAAATACGATGGTATGTGGTATATTGATTATCAAGAAGGTCAAGGAACGATGTACTATCACAATGGAGATAAGTATGTTGGCGATTGGCACCAGGATATGCGTGAGGGTGAAGGTGTCTATACATGGTCGAACGGTGCTTTCTATCGTGGCTCATGGGCACGAGATAAGAAAAACGGAAAAGGGTTATTCGATTGGGCAGATGGATCTACCTATTATGGTGATATGAAAGACGATGTGCGTGAAGGCTATGGCTCTTATAACTATGCCAATGGAGATGTGTACAAAGGCCAGTGGAAAAATGATAAGATGGAAGGAAAGGGCCTCTATACCTTTAAGAATGGAGATAAGTATGAAGGGGTATATGTGGCAGGCAAACGTCAAGGTCGTGGGATATTCACCTATGCAGATGGCGATAAGTACATAGGAACGTTCAAGAATGGATTAATGGATGGCTCAGGAACCTATACTTGGGCAGACGGCTCTGTCTATGAGGGAGAGTGGTCAGAAGGCCTTCAGCACGGCCATGGGAAATACACAACCTCTAAAGGTGTTACTTATGAGACAGAATGGCAAAAGGGAGAACCAAAAGAAAAGATTATTTTAAATGTCCCCAATGAAACTGAACCAATAGTAGAAAATGAAAAAGAAGCAACAGAACAGGAAATATGGGAATACATACACAAAATCTCATATAATAAAAATTTAGTTTCTGAAAAGACAAAGGACGAAGCTTTTGAAGCTCCTATCTCGTTACTGACAGGCAAAAGGTGGGTATTCAATCATGAATTAAGCCGTCCGTTGAATTATCCTTATATATTTGAGACGTTTCATAGTCCACAAAGTGGTATGATAACCTTCAAGGCAGATTATACATTTACAACTGAAAGAATAATAAAACTGTGGGCTATTTGGAAAGTAACTTATAGCGGAGAATGGAGAAGATATAAGAATGAATTCATTTCAATGAAGCCGAATCCCTCAACTGTAAAGGTGCAATGTATAGAATATTATAGTACACCTTATCAGCAACTCTCGGCTAGATTAAAGTCAAACGTAAATGACGAGGTTAGAAAACATATCGAATCCATCCAAAAAGAAATAAGGCATAGACAAAGCCAAACTCGCCCCAATTCATATACGCATAAATCTGAGAGAAATCCGGATTATATAAAGTATCCTGACGATGCAAAAGAAAGAATGGAAAGGTTAGACCATGAGTTCCTCGTATTAGATGGAGATACTTATGTCAACGAAGCAAAATTACGTGAGATATATGAGAGAAGACCAAAGCCCAGTAAGAAAGAACAACTGGAGGAAACAGAAATGAATATCCTGGTAAAACATACTCCTCAAGAAATTGTGCCTAATCCATCAACCTATTAACCAATTAAACAGACACGATGTAATCTAAGGTGCGCAAATCAGCAGGTTTTGTGAAAAAATGAAGATTGAAATGACGAGTTTCGGCAGTTAGTATGTGATGAAACAAGAAAAAAGTTGTAATTTTGCGCCCGATTTCACAATTAAAAAACAAAAGTAAAGATTATATGACGACTAATCTGATGGAAACGCCAATGATGGGTTTCATCAACGAGATGTTTAAACGTGAGTGGAACTCATTGGCTTTCGCAGACTATGGGACAGAAATCGCCTATTCTCACAAAGAGGTATTTGAACATATTCAGCGCTTACATTTCGTTTACGAGATATACGGCATCAAGCCAGGTGACAAGATTGCACTATGTGACAAGAACAGTTCGAACTGGGCCGTTTCATTCCTGAGTATCTTCACTTATGGTACAGTAGCTGTGCCCTTGTTGGCCGATTTCCACATTGACCAGATTGAGAACCTCACCAAACACTCGGAATCGAAATTGCTGATTACCAGCCAAAAAGTTTACGACAGCGCTTCTACGCTTGACAAAGATTGCCTGATTAACATTGCTACATTCCGCCCTTTTGCTGAAGCTGAAGGTAGAGAAACTGTGCTTACAAAAGTGTTCAAGCAGGCTGACGAGATGTTTGCTAGTCGCTATCCTGAAGGCGTAAAAGCTGATGATATCAACTTCGCAGATGTAGACCTTGAGCAATTGGCGCTGATTAGCTATACATCGGGTTCTACAGGCAATCCGAAGGGTGTGATGCTACCCTATCGTACCTTCTGGTCGAACGTAGTATTCTGTCACGAATATCTGCCACATCCAACAGCTGACGACCAATTCATGTCAATACTTCCTATGGCGCACATGTATGGCTTCTCTATCGAGTTCCTATACCCGATGACCACAGGACGTCCAATCTATCTGTTGACCCGAATTCCAAGCCCACAAGTGCTGCTGAAAGCCTTCGCTGATGTGCGTCCGTTCCTCGTAGTGACAGTACCGCTCATCGTGGAGAAGATTATTCAGAACAAGGTGTTCCCTGTACTGAAAACACCAAAGATGAAATTCCTGTTGGCTATTCCTGGTATTCGTCAGATGGTTCGCAACAAGATTCGCAAACAACTCATTGATGTCTTTGGCGGACGATTCATCGAAGTAATCTTTGGTGGAGCAGCTGTAAACAGAGAAGTCGATAAGTTCCTCCATCAGATCAACTTCCCATGTACCACAGGTTATGGCATGACTGAATGTGCTCCACTTATCAGCTATGTAGATTATACGAAGAGTAAGGTAGGTTCATGTGGACGCATTGTGACCCGTATGGAACTGAAAGTCGATAGTGACGACCCAGAGAACAAACCAGGCGAATTACTGGTACGTGGTACCAACATGATGACTGGCTACTATAAGAACCCAGAAGCAACAGCTGAAGCTATTACCGAAGACGGATGGTTGCATACAGGCGACTTGGTGACTGTCGATAAAGATGGCGATATCTTCATACGCGGACGTAAGAAGAATATGTTGCTTGGGGCAAACGGACAGAATGTTTACCCTGAAGAGGTAGAGGATGTCATCCTCAGCAACTCATTGGCTGATGAGTGTGTGCTCGTTCAGCGTAATCAGAAATTCGTGGCGCTCGTCTATGTGAACGAAACCACCCTTGAGAAGGTGAAGCTGCAACGCGAGCAACTTGCCTACGTGTTTGAGAGTTCACGACCAAACATCAACGAACTGCTTCCTAAGTTCGTACAGATTACTGCCTTCGAAGTCCGAGAGGAAGAATTCCAGAAGACACCAAAGAAAAATATCAAGAGGTTCTTGTATAAGTAGAACTAAGAACAGTAGAGCTAAAGAACTAAGCTCTGTTAGTAGTTTAGTAAACACAAAAAAGAGGGTTCATATCCAAATGAGCCCTCTTTATTGTGATATATGCAAACGCCTCTTACTGCTTGTAGTTCTCAAGCACCTCTGCATTCATGCAGCTAATGTAGTTCTTATGACGAGCTACTTCACTTTCAGCATGATTGACAAAGATAGCAAGACTCTTTGCAAACATGTCAGCATTACGCATTGTGTCCTGAAGCACAAGGAGTGACATGATGGTGTAAGCAGTCATTTCGTAAAGCTTACGAGCGCAGAAGTCAAGTACATCCTGATTCTCTTGAGCCTTAACATACTCTATAGCCTGATCGAGCTGCTGAGCCATCGCTTCGATGCGAGTGATAAAAGCACTATATTCACCAGCAGCAGGGTTAGCCTTCACCTCTGCTATCATATCATTGATAACGGATGTGTATGTACCATTTGTGACATAACGGATAGCAGCAACAGTTTGGAGCTGAGTGGTTCCTTCGTAGATGCTGGTGATACGTGCGTCACGATAGATACGCTGACACTTATACTCGAGCATGAAACCTGAACCGCCGTGTACCTGAATAGCATCGTATGAACTCTGATTAGCAAACTCGCTGTTCATACCCTTTGCGAGAGGAGTGAAAGCATCTGCCAAACGGCTGTATTGCTTGAGTTCCTTGCGCTCCTCTGGAGTGAGCTGACGGTCGCGTGCGATATCCTCAAGGGCCTTATAGATGTCTACATAACGAGCTGTCTGATAGAGCAAGCTACGTCCGGCATCCAACTTAGCCTTGATGGTGGAAATCATGTCATATACAGCAGGGAAGTTAATAATCTCTTTACCAAACTGCTTACGATCCTGTGCGTATGCAAGTGCTTCTTCGTAGGCAGCCTGTTCAATACCTACTGACTGTGCAGCAATACCGAGACGAGCACCATTCATGAGCGACATCACATATTTGATAAGACCTAACTTGCGATCGCCGCAGAGTTCAGCCTTTGCGTTCTTGTAGGTAAGCTCACAAGTTGGGCTTCCATGAATACCCATCTTGTTTTCAATACGACGTACGTTCACGCCACCATTGCGTTTGTCATAGATGAACATAGACAAACCGCGTCCGTCGCGCGTACCTTCTTCACTACGTGCAAGTACGAGGTGGATGTCAGAATCGCCATTGGTGATGAATCGCTTCACTCCATTCAGACGCCAGCAGTCTTCCTTCTCGTCGTAAGTTGCCTTGAGCATTACTGACTGGAGGTCGGAACCCGCATCAGGCTCAGTAAGGTCCATAGACATCGTTTCACCAGCACAAACGCGTGGAATGTATTTCTTGCGCTGCTCTTCGTTTCCGAAGCAATAGAGTGTTTCAATACAATCCTGCAATGACCAGATGTTCTCAAATCCAGCATCACCTGCACTGACAATTTCGTTTGCTGCTGTATAAACCGTTACAGGAAGGTTCAGACCTTCATAGCGACGAGGCATTGTCATTCCGTTCAAGCCAGCCTTACGCGTAGCGTCGAGGTTCTCATATGTCTTCGATGCATAGCGTACACGTCCGTTCTCGCAATGAGGGCCTTCAGCATCTACGTCTTCAGCATTAGGAGCGATGATGTTCGCGTTGATGTCACCAACTACCTCAAGCACCTTATCGTAGCTGTCCATAGCATCCTCGAAGTCTTCAGGAGCATAGTCGTACTTGCCCTTATCCTCGAAGTTACGTTCTTTGAGCTCCACGATGCGCTGCATCAGCGGATGTTCCATGTGGAACTTAATCTCAGGTATATCAGTATATGAATTAGCCATTTCTGTTACTTGTTATTTTGTTTGTAATACTTGATGAGTTTTGGCAACACGTCCTCTAGGTTGCCGTTGATGTTATAGTCAGCAATCTGGTTGATTGGTGCGTTCGGGTCGTTGTTGATGGAGATGATGATGCCCGACTCCTTCATTCCTGCAATATGCTGGATGGCACCACTGATGCCACATGCGATATACACCTTTGGACGAACGGTTACACCTGTCTGACCAATCTGACGATCGTGGTCAATCCAACCTGCGTCAACAGCTGCACGACTGGCACCTACCTCTGCGTGGATTTCCTTTGCCAGTTTGAACAGCAGGTCGAATCCTTCCTTGCTTCCCACTCCGTAACCACCTGCTACGATAATGCTAGCACCCTTGAGGTTGTGCTTAGCTGCCTCCACATGACGGTCGAGCACTTTCACAATGTAATCGCTCTCAGGAACATATTTACCTACCTCGTGGTTGACAACTTCACCCTTGTAGTTCGCATCGAGAATCTCACGCTTCATCACTCCGTCACGAACGGTTGCCATCTGTGGACGATGCTCTGGGTTCACGATAGTAGCGATGATGCTTCCTCCGAAAGCAGGACGAATCTGCATCAACTGCTTCTCGTAGTGCTTGTCAACGAAGTCATCACCCACCTTCACCTTCATATCGAAGTCGTCAATCTCCAACTGTGTACAATCGGCAGTCAAACCTGAATGGAGTGCAGAAGAAACACGAGGACCGAGGTCGCGACCGATTACCGTAGCACCCAGCAGACAAATCTGTGGCTGCTCCTCCTTGAAGAGGTTTACAACTGCATCCTGATGAGGCAGTGAGGTGTAAGGGAAGAGACGAGCGTCGTCGAACACATGTACGCGGTCAACTCCGTATGGATATAACTCCTTCTCGATTCCCTTGAGACCACTTCCGATGCAAACACACTCGAGTTTCACTCCGAGTTCGTTTGCGAGCTTACGACCCTTTGTACAGAGTTCCAGGCTCACGTCGGCTATTTTGTTCTGTTCACCGATTTCTATATATACAAATACGCTGTTCATACTATCCGATTGTGTTGCTTTCAATTAGTTCCTTCATTAAGTTATTGATATCCTCATCGCTGCTCGTCAAAGTCTTGGTTTCCTTCGCCTTGAACACGATGCTCTTCACAGCCTTTACGTTGGTCGGACTTCCTGCCTTACCAATCTGAGTAGGATCGGCATCGATATCGGCAGCACCCCATGTGGTGAACTCAACCTTCTTGTTAGCCATGATACGCTTTACGTTACGGCTGCGGCAAGGAGCTGCACTGCCGTTCACAGTTACAACGATAGGCAGGGGAGCCTCTACAGTCTCAACACCTCCGTCGATATGGCGACGGGCAACAATCTTGTCCTTCGTACATTCCAGAATCTCTTCAGTGTAGGTAATCTGAGTCAATCCCAGTTTCTCAGCCACCTGAGGACCCACCTGAGCAGTATCACCGTCGATAGCCTGACGGCCACAAAGGATGATGTCGTACTCGCCCACCTTCTTGATGGCCTGAGCCAAAGTGTAGCTAGTTGCCAAAGTGTCAGCACCTCCAAGTGCACGATCAGTCAGCAATATGCCGTTATCGGCACCACGATACAAACCCTCACGAAGCACATCAGCAGCCTTCGGAAGACCCATTGTCAGCATCGTGATGGTAGAACCAGGATTCTGCTCCTTCAGGCGGATAGCCTGTTCCAGAGCATTCAAATCCTCTGGGTTAAACACAGCAGGAAGAGCTGCACGATTCACAGTTCCCTCTGGTGTCATAGCTTCAGGACCTACATTGCGTGTGTCAGGAACCTGCTTTGCTAATACAATAATCTTAAGCATCTTCTAATTTACTATTTAATAATATACTATTTACTATTTATTGACTATTTGGTTTATTTACGATTTCTCCCCCTAAAGGGGGTCGGGGGAGCCAGCTTTTGCGTTTTCGCTTGCAAAGATACAAAAAAAAGTGGGCAAGAACCCATTATTTTGCACATGTAGCGTCATAAGGTGTAGCAATTGTCACCTTCATGCACACTTTGCGAGCTAAAAAATGCACACTTGCACCCTCGAATGAGTTATCCCACCTTTCAGAGACTCGGTTAAAGAGTTCAATAACAATAAACAGAAAACAGAATTGTAATTCTACTCAATCTTACCTCCTACTTACTTCTTCTTTACCTCTTGTTGACTATATATAGACATTAAGGTGACTAACTATAGAGGTCAACATAACACCAACATAACTCCGACATAACACCAACATATTGACAGTTGATAATCGGCGAACTCACTTTTTCATTTTTTGCAATTTTTCCAAGACCTTCTACCGATTTATTTATATATGTTATATTTACAGCCGAGAACAAATATAGGGTTACAGGTTATGGATGCCATTCACCTGTTCCTTAGCGATGCGATTTACCGCAAAACCGACCTCAACCTCTTCTATCGTGATGGTAAATTGGAATATAAGAGTCCTAAATTCTATCCTGACCCTTTCTTCCCTGAGGAAATCGCAGATGGCATTCCAGAAAACATAATGACTGAAACCGTAAAGAATGGAAGTATCTTCAACCTCCAAGGGCAACGCATCAATGCACCCCAGAAGGGATTGAACATTGTGGATGGAAAGAAGGTATGGGTGAAGTAAGTTAAGGTTAAGGTTAAGGGGTTAGGGTTCAAGAAATGTAGGAGAAAGACAGGAGGGCATCAGCTCTCCTGTCTTTAATGTATCATATTATTCTGGGGAGTAAACAAGCTTCGCTGAGAAATTAAGGGAAGGTTTACTGCAAGCAAGCATGGGTTATGATCCGATAATGCTGGGTTATTGGAAGGGGGAAAGCTGAGAGCTAAAAGACCCACCCCCTTACCCCTCCCTCTAGGGCGGGGAGAAAAGCCCCCCGACCCCCTTTAGGGGGAGAGAAATCATAAATACATGTTAGGTTTTAGTTACCTCTTAGTTACCTCTTAGTTACCTCTTAGTTACCTCTTAGTTAGGTCTTAGTTACCTCTTAGTTAGGTCTTAGTTACCTCTTTGGAGACCCGAAAACACGACTACAAGTATCTACAAAGCCATTTTCGAGGCTTTTTATGTTAGGTCTTTGCGAATTTCATATTTTTCTGCATTTTTAATTCAGAATCGAAACCCGAAAACAACTTACCTTTGTGGGGCATACACCAAACCATACTTTTCGTGCAGACGACGAAGTGAACCATCTGATTTCATCCAACGTATGATGCCATTGATAAAGTCGAGAAGGTCTTCCTGCCCTTTCGGCATCAACACACCGATCTCGCCATGAGTAAATGGCGCATTGAGCAGAGGTGCCGCAAGTCGTGTGTCTGTCCGCACATAATAAGGAGCCTCTGTGATTTCTGTTATCATCACATCTGCCACACCTTCGGCTACCAGCGTGGGGATTTCCTCATTTTTCTGGTGAACAACAATCGTAGCATGTGTGAGTTGCTCATGGGCAAACTTCTCGTTCAGCCCACCAGGATTGACCATCACACGCACTTCGGGCTTGTCTATATCGACCAACGATTGGTAGCGTTCACTATCAGATGCCCTACAGAGGATGGTCTTGCCGTTTGCAAGATAGCCTTCGCTCATCATCATGGTCTCACATCGTGCATCAGTGATGGTGATGCCTCCTATAGCAAAGTCGAACTTCTGAGGCTCGGCAAGTACATCAGCAGTCAACGTAGGCCATGAAGTCTGAACAAACTCTACTTTCACGCCCAACTGCTTGGCAATTTCCTGAGCAATTTCGATGCCAAATCCCCAATATTCACCTGTTTCGGGTTCGCGGAAGGATAGCGGACGATAATCGCCAGTAGTGCCAACGAGCACTTTGCCACGTTCAATAATTTCCGAAACCTTACCTGGGTGGCGTACAGGTTCATCACTCTCACAACAAGCCGACAAGACAGCTTGACTGCAAAGAGTGAGGATAACAACCAACACCCATATTTTTGTTCGTTCAATGGCCATTATTAAATGTATAAACTGATACGAGAAAAGATAATCAATAAATATATGAAGAGAAATGGTGCTAACAAGGAATAATCAGTCGGTATCTTGCGCCACCCAACAAGGCAACCACACCTTTATATTCTAATTCATACAAACTGCTACTGACAATCTGGAAATTCAACCCCGTTTCCACAACAATCTGATTGATCTGCTTGCTATCACTGTTACGCAAAACATCTACGATGGCTGCCTCATTGGGTGTCAGCTCTGGGAAAAGCGATTGCTGCGTATATTCGTCCTTAGCAGAACTCGATTGCTTCCAATTCATCGCCTTCAGAAACTCGTCAGCATTCAGCATCATCGTGGCCTTCTGGCGTGCTATCAATTTGTTACACCCCTCACTGAATTCATCGGAAATACGACCAGGAAAGGCAAATACATCACGATTGTATGTGGAAGCCAACTCGGCTGTGATGAGTGCACCACCATGTTCAGCACTCTCCACTACAATTGTTGCATCGGAAATACCCGCCACAATACGATTGCGACGCACGAAATTGATTTTTTCAGGTGTTGTACCGCTGAGATATTCAGTCAACAAACCTCCGTTTTCGGTCATCTTCACAGCTGTTGGGCGATGAAGAGCCGGATAAATGCGATCGAGTCCATGAGCCAAAACGCCAACAGTGGTCAAACCATTCTGCACAGCTGCCCGATGGGCATGAATATCAATGCCGTAAGCCAATCCACTCACAATCAGCATGTCGGGGCATTCACGTTTCAAGTCCGCAACGAACTCCCGACAGATGTCCTTTCCATATTGCGTACAACGACGAGTCCCAATGATATTGACAACATGCTGACAATTGAGATCGGCTTTGCCACAGAAAAACAGGACTAACGGTGCATCGTTGCACTCCAAAAGCCGCTGAGGATACTGAGGGCTGTTCATCGGATAAGCCTTGATATGCTTCTTCTCAATATACTCATACTCTTTCTCTGCCAACTTCAGCGCATCATCGCAATGGTCGAGAGCCTCTTGCAACTGAGGAGTAGCATCGGGAATGAGATCGGTAATATGCTTGCGATGCTCGAAAATACTTACAGCCGACCCTACCTCTTCATAGAGACGCTTAGCTGTGACAAGACCAACATGAGGCAGATTGGACAGCGCAATGGAGCAGATGATTTCTTGTGACATCATAGAATATCCATTTCGCTCAACTCGCCATTTACTACACAAACAGTATCGACTACGCCTTTAAGGGCTAGTTTCATATCGCTCTTTCGATATATATCCTGATAGAAGATATACTTGAACCGATCGTGGACATAACGCGATTTGACAACAAACTCATCACCACTCTTCAATGGAGTCTTAAACCGCATGGTAATGGCTGAGACTACTGCATCGATGCCTTGTGCGTGAAGTTGGGCAAAACTCACTCCTAACGAGAGCAGAAACTCATGGCGAGCATGCTCGAGGTAGTGCTGATAGTTTGCATTGTTAACAATGCCTTGAAGGTCGCATTCGTAATCACGCACCTTCAAGGACAATTCATGTTGATATTCCATGATGAAAAGTTGAAATATTAAGAGCCGTAAAACTATAAAGACGTAGAGTCGAAAGGAAACTGACAGTTAGCTTACCTGGCTTCCTGCTTTCACTTCATGCTCTACTGTGGTAACGCTGATGGTGCCGTCGTAATTCTCTGCTGACAATATCATTCCTTCACTTACGAGGCCGTTCTTGAACTCGCGAGGTGCCAAGTTTGCGATAAACAACACTTGCTTGCCCTTCAACTGTTCTGGCTCATACCATTGAGCAATACCAGAAACGATTGTACGCTTTTCGAGTCCATCATCGATAAGGAACTTCAAAAGCTTCTTCATCTTCGGAACACGTTCGCATTCAAGAACTGTACCTACACGGATATCGAGCTTTTGGAAATCATCGTAAACTATTGTAGGCTTGACAGGCTCTGCCTTCGCATTCGCAGCTTCGTTAGCACGAATGGTAGCCTCAAGCTTGTCAATTTGCTGACGGATGGTCTCATCTTCAATCTTAGAAAAGAGAAGTGATGGTTCGCCAAGTTGCTTACCCGCAGGCAGCAGATCGGTTTTGCCGAGGTCTTCCCAGTTGAGGGTATCCATACAGATCATCTGACGCAAACGTGCAGATGAGAATGGTAGGAACGGCTCAAAAGCGATAGCGAGGTTTGCTGTGAGCTGCAAGGAAATATAAATAACGGTTTTTACACGCTCTGGATCGGTTTTGATAACTTTCCAAGGTTCCTCGTCAGCGATATACTTGTTTCCGATACGGGCAAGATTCATCGCCTCTTTCTGTGCATCACGGAACTTGAAATCCTCAAGCAGGGTCTCAACACGCTCTTTAACCTGAGCAAATTCTGCAAGGGCTTCGCGATCGGTATCTGTAAGTTCGCCACACTCAGGAACAATACTATTGTAGTATTTCTTCGTAAGCTGAAGCGCACGATTGACAAAATTACCATAAACCGCTACCAACTCGTTGTTACAACGCGCCTGGAAGTCTGCCCATGTGAAGTCGTTATCTTTGGTTTCTGGAGCATTAGCCGTGAGAACATAACGCAATTCGTCCTGACGATTGGGAAGTTCCTCCAAATACTCATTGAGCCATACTGCATAGTTCTTAGAGGTAGAAATCTTATTGCCTTCGAGGTTCAGAAACTCGTTTGAAGGTACGTTGTCGGGAAGGATGTAGTCACCATGTGCCTTCAGCATCGATGGGAATACGATGCAATGGAATACAATATTATCCTTACCGATGAAATGAATGAGACGGCTCTCAGGGTCTTGCCACCACTGCTGCCATGTTCCATATTTCTCTGGATTAGCCTCACAAAGTTCCTTGGTATTACTGATGTATCCTATTGGGGCATCGAACCAAACATAGAGGACTTTTCCTTCTGCTCCCTCAATCGGAACAGGGATACCCCAATTGAGGTCACGAGTGACGGCACGTGGCTTCAAACCACCATCTAACCAACTCTTACACTGACCATAGACATTAGGACGCCACTCTTTATGTTCCTGAAGAATCCATTTTTCCAACCAAGGTTGATACTGATCAAGAGGAAGGTACCAATGCTTCGTACTTTTCTTCACAAGTGGATTGCCTGTCACTGCATTGTATGGGTTGATAAGTTCCTCAGGAGAGAGGGTGCTACCACATTTCTCACACTGATCTCCATATGCTTCAGGTGCATGGCACTTGGGACATTCGCCACGGATGTTACGATCGGTAAGGAACTCGCCCGACTGCTCATCGTAATATTGCTCACTCTCAATAGCAATGAACTTTCCTTCATCGTAAAGTTTCTTGAAAAAGTCGGATGCAAATTGATGATGCGTCTTGGAGGTTGTACGACTATAAACATCGAACGAAATGCCAAAATCCTCAAACGACTTCTTGATGATATTATGATATCGGTCGACTACATCTTGTGGCGTACATCCTTCTTTGCGCGCACGGATGGTTACAGGAACACCATGTTCGTCGCTTCCACCGACAAAAAGCACATCCTTACCCTTCAAACGCAAATAGCGTACATAAATATCTGCTGGCACATATACCCCAGCAAGATGGCCAATGTGTACAGGACCATTTGCATAGGGAAGCGCTGATGTTACTAATGTTCTTTTCATTCTTTACTAATTATTTAAGACCAATCAGTCCTATGAGTCTTATGAGACCTATAGGACCTCTGGGTTATTTGTGCACTAGTGTACCAATATTATCTCCTTCTATCACTTTTTTCAGGTTACCGACAACATCCATGTTGAACACATAGATTGGCAGGTTATTATCCTGACACATACAGATGGCCGTGAGATCCATCACCTTCAACCCACGCGAGAGAACTTCACTATAGGTGATATCTATGAACTTGGTTGCTGTAGGGTCTTTCTCGGGATCAGCTGTGTAGACACCATCAACACGCGTACCCTTGAGCATGACATCAGCTTCGATTTCAATGCCTCGCAAACTACTTCCTGTATCTGTGGTGAAATAAGGATTTCCTGTTCCAGCAGAGCAGATAACAACCTCACCATTCTCCATTGCCTCAATGGCTTTCCATTTGGTGTAAAACTCACCTATAGGCTCCATGCGTATAGCGGTAAGCACTCGACTCTTACATCCAACAGCACCTAATGCACTGCTCAAGGCTAATGAGTTGATTACTGTGGCACACATACCCATTTGGTCACCTTTTACACGGTCGAATCCTTTGCCTGCACCACTTAGGCCACGGAAGATATTACCTCCACCTATCACAATACTAATCTGGACGCCTAAATCGTGAATCTCTTTCACCTGGCGTGCATAATCATTCAGACGATTAATGTCTATTCCATAACCTTGTTCGCCCATCAGACTTTCTCCGCTGAGCTTCAACAATATTCTTTTAAATCTCATATTTGTTAATTACTTAGATGCTCCGTTACGTGTTCCTCCTGTCCAAGTATCTGTACCAGCCTTAATACCAGAAGCGGCAGAATTTGATACTGTGATCGTGATATCACCTGCTGTCTGATTTAGGGTTTGGTCAGCCTTGATACCATAGCACTTTGAATTGTCTTTGGTATAAGTACCACCACTAACAACCAATGTAATATTTGTCCCCGTAAAATCAAGGAACCCTCCGTTCTTTGTGGTATCATCCGTATTAGATGCTTTCTTACCCCTAATACCTCTAGAGCCATTCCCAGATACCGATCCAGCAATCTTTCCTCCTGAGAATGTACCCCTATAAGATGTACGAATACCATTTGAAATATCACCACTTACAGCAATCGTAACATTTCCATCTGACATGGAGAATAAGCTGTCACATTTAATTCCAGATCCGTCTGTTTGCGACACATTGAGGGTAAGGTTACCACCTTTTATCTTCACATTTCCATAATCATCGGAATCAATACAATCACTTCCACAATTGGAGATATTAACCGTTCCTCCATTCATGCGGAAGATATTATCTTCTGTATTTCCTTTTTCACCCTTACCGCAATGAATTCCATCGCTTTTTGCTCCAAGAACATTGATAGTTCCCAAAGAACCTTTTAATTCTATGTATTCCTTTGCTGCAATTGCGTGTTTCACATTGCCCGTCACATTAAGAGTACCAGCCCCCTTAAACTCAGCATGTCCTTTGGTATAGAGGGCAGCCTTTTGTGTTCCTCCAGCATAATCAGAAAGGGTATTTGTAGTTCCCTCTGGTAAAATGAAATCGATACGTTTTCCACATTCTATATCGATAGCTGCACCTTTTCCGCTTGTCAAGTTAACGCCACCTAGAATAACAGACAGTTTGTATTCTCCATTGATGGTAAGCGAACCATTCGATGAACTTCCCTCAAGGTAATAAGGAAACTCTTGAGATGTATTCGTGCTGTTGATAACAACATGAGAGCTATTTCCGCTCGTGCATGTAACCCCTGAAAACGACGTTGGAATAGTCACAGCTGCAGTTGTTCCATTATAAACAATGCGAATCCGGTCATATCGAGGTTCTTCGAAAGTGATACTGTCAATCTCTGATATTTCCAACTCCTCACCAGCAATCGACATCGTCATCTTTGATGCATCAAATGTAATATCACCTATCGATGTAATTTGATATTTGGTGTAGTTGAAACCTTTGCAAACATACACTGTCTGGGCTTGAATTGGAATTACAAGTCCAATAAATCCTATAATGCCTAACAGAATCTTTTTCATATTGCCATTTCGTTTAGTGATTCTGTATATAATCAAAAACCTTCAAGACATCTTGTGTATCCACATTGCCATCTTTGTTAATATCTTCCTTGGCACCATCAGGAGTAGATGACGTTTGCATAAAATCATAAATCTTCAAAACATCCTGTGTATCAACAGTACCATCACCATTAATATCTTCGGCCACAGAAGAAAGTGAGCTAAAATACATGCGACTTACAACACTGATTGCAGTCGATTCTTTCTGTCCGTTTTTCAGGTTAACAACCAGATTCCCATCTTCAAAAGTCAGTTTCTGAATGTCTGCTAACTTGTGTTCAGCCGGCTGTTGACTTGTGTTAGCTACGATAAACAATGAAAATCCATCGTCAGCAAATGCGCTAAGACTCAAAAAAAGCGCTATTAAACATGCAACTAAATTTTTCATATTCTTTTTATTTTGCTTGTTTTCCTAAAAATCAATCTTATACCCTAATCCTACCATATGACCATTCACCTCATCATCATCATTCTCTGTATTGTATCTGTAATAGAGAGACAACTTATTCTGCTTGTTGATTTTGTAATCATACCCACCAGTGAACTTCCATTTATTCGCAGTATAGTTGAGACCACAACCATATTCAACTGATGCAAAGAGATCAATGGGTATTCCTTTGATGTCGTATGATACAGAGAATTTTGAACGCAGAATCGTCTGGTCCTTATGTCCCTTTGATGTCGGATCGAATCTCGAATACAATTCATCGTCATCGTTGAACCTCCATTTTGTTCGCCCTATTGAGTCAACATTACAGAAATGGGTATACTGTAAAGTTTCCTTCAACCCGAACGACCATCGCTTATTGGGTGCATAACTCAATGAGAGTCCTACATTGGTGCGGTGACGATTGCGCCAATAACTATCTGTTTCATTATAAGCATAAGTGATGCTATTGTCAGCCTCTAAAACGTAATTATCTGTTTTTATTTCGGTTTCTGCCAAACGATAAGTCCACATATAATCGAATCCTGCACTAGCTTTTACAGAAAACCTTTTATCCAATGTTTGGTACAAACGATAGGACAAGCCGGCACCAACTACAAAACGATCTATTCGCTCTGCATCGTCTTGAGTACGCATACTTCCCTCAATTTCTAATTTCAGCCCACGATACAACTTGGTTTCGCCAGCAACACTGAGTTCATACCCAAAGTCATCGCTTTGAGCTGATGCAAATTGAAACGATGCAACTGCCAATAATCCTATCACAAACCTCTTAATCATAATTCTTTGGCATTTTGCGTAATGTATCGTCATTATCCGTATTATCATCTTCAGTGTAGTACACCTTGATGAGAGCCATATCCTTGAGGAAATCAAGTGAACCTATTGCTACTTCCTTAATATTGAGACCTGTACGTTGCTTCAAGTCTTCAATGAGCTCATTTCTCTTTTCAGGAGCAATCAGGTCAATTTTGTCATACTTAATATATTTAGTGCTAAGACTCGTAACCCATTTGCCACCTTCAGCTATCCATATCACTGCGATGAACAAGACGTTGGTAACCAACAACTCAATCATTGATGTGAGTTCTGGTGCAAAAAACTCAGGATGCTTGTCTGAGATATCAGCCGTCCAAGCCAAACCATTTATGGCTGCGAGCGAAATAATTAGGAACAGATAGGTCATCTCGCGAATTGGAACAGATTCTGTTCTGTAACGCATGATACAGAAAATAGCGAAGAGTCCCATCGCAATACCCGTCTTCAGTTTTGCATCTCCCATCAAGTGGATAAGCATAAAGATGCCGAAGCCAACCAAGATATATGTAAAGAAAAAGTCAACTCGTCTGCTCTTAGGGAAATAGAACTTACGTGCAATAATTACAGTGAATAATGTGTTGATAATTAGTCTGAAAAGCAGATCAAGTAGTCTGCAATAATCGCTGGTAATCAGCGAGAAAAATTCATTGATAGATTCCATTGCTTAGGTTATAATTTTTAGTTATTAATTCCGTTCTTGTAGATGACAATCGTTTTGAATCCAATTCCGTTCATCTTGATTGATTTTGGCCAGTTTTCTGACTTTCTCCTTAAAATTGTTTTGTTTCAATCCAGGATCTGTCCAAACCATTCCAATACAACACTTGCTGAATCCTGTAGGATGGATATGCAAGTCACGAAGCAGAGAGCATATTGGTGAATAAACATTCCCATCGCGTTTCAATTCGATGATAACAAGTTGATCGCTATCTGCATCATTA
>JAEEGL015846532.1_pt1 | contig 44475 bp, 39 predicted proteins | sample 9134231 | NCBI WGS metagenome assembly JAEEGL01 (sample SAMN16246548, study PRJNA631951) | gut metagenome | biome: gut microbiome; feature: rumen; material: fiber-attached | host: Bos | place: Iran: Karaj | collected 2018-10 | reverse complement strand
CCAATGCCAAGTCTGCGTACATCTGCTTCAGTTTGCGGTTCTCCTCCTCGAGCTCTTTCAAGCGCTTCACCTGGCTCACATCCATTCCGCTATACTTCGACTTCCACTTATAAAGAGATGTCCTCGAGATACCATGCTCTCAGGCCACAGTTCTGCGGATACGCCGCTTTCCAATTGACGGACGGCATTCACCATCTCCGTCTCGCTGTGTCGGGTCTTCTTCATATGACAAAGTTAATCGTTTTTGTAAACTTTCACTCTGTCCGACTTTTAGGGGTGGCTACACTTTTATGGGTGGCTACAATATCGGTGAAGAGCCGATACTTCCAGCGGGCACGCCAGGGCCAGCTTTCCACGAAGGCCAGTCACTGTCTCGTGCACGTCCAGTGGCGCTCAGAGGTCCTCCAACATCTTCGATTTCAGTTTATCGTCAACAGTTGATCGTGTAGAGTTTTCCGAGTCTTTAGATGTCAAGTTAGCGTTAGCGTTTTCGTTAGCGTTTTCGTTAAACGTCTCAACGCCTATCGCGTTGAACGTGTCATAGAACCTCCTGAACCCGAACTCGTCCACCCGTGCCTCCAACTCCTGCCAGTCCATCTCCTCCCGATGCCTGCGGCTGAACCATCTACCAGTCTAGCACCATCCGTCACATCAGCCCCTCGTGCATGAAATGCGAATACACGTGCTCAATCAGGAATAGGGCCGACATCATCACCGGGGGCATATAATGGGACTCTGTGGATACGCAATTCTTCTTTCAACTTCTTGATGCGAAGCTCATCTTCATGTGTATAAGGACAAAAATGCCATTGAGCATCCTTTGAGACTGAAGTTCTGATTTTCTTGAAATAGGGATAGTCAATCTCCCCACATGAATGTCCTTTCACATAGATATCTTTAACATCTGTCATACGATGGAAGAACGGTTCATTTGATTCAATGATTCGGTCAAAAGGTTTGCAAAGGTCGTTCATATCGCACAAACGCTGCATGCGTTCGTTATTCTCTCGCATATCAATCCCTTCATCCCAGTAATCACTCGGGGTAATCTGGCGATTGTGACCCACTATGAGGTCCTCATTAACACTCGCCCTTCCGTGAATATGCAACACTTGTCCAGCAGGTATATGATAAAGGGTCTCAAGCGTATCTGTGTAGTTGAATGTAACATACAGCGCATCAACAGGAAGTTGGCACACTGCTTTATCTGCCAATTGTATCTGCTTTGCCCACGCAGAAAATGCACTATTGATGATATGGTTCAGTTGAGTCTCCATGAAGAAGTTTGGGCTGTCAAACCGCTGTCCCCCGATTGAATACTGTGTCAGGAACAGATCCTCCCAACTCCAGTTAATCACCTTTTCAATATCATACTGCCCCAGAGCCAACTCGAAATCAGACCAAAGCAAGAAATCCCCACCCATCCGAGCAGGATATGCACTCTGCAACTCCTCTATTACATCAATCCTACCATTCTCCACCAGCCACCGTCTGAAATCACCGTAACGGGTCGTCATCCCGTGAGCCAGATCAAAGCCGTTGCCGATGATGTAAAGTTTCTGCTGAAACATCAGTTATAAGTGGATGTCAAGAAAACTGACATCGCAAAGCACTTAGTTTATAGCCACCAGCGTTGATAGCATCGCCTTATTGTCATCCCTGCCCTTATGTACGTAGCCAAGACTCTCACATACATTCTCGATTTTTTGACAAAAGATGTCAGCATTAACCCTATCCATTGAGAGCGCACCGTGTTCATCTCGAAAAGTTGTGTGCCACATTTTTTCGTTCTCTAGTGGAGGATCCGGATGTCCCGGCGGAATATTGAAAATCTTGTTGTTAATACTGGTTATCCACGCGGCACCAACTTCAATAAGCGCACCCCACGATTTCTGGGAGTATTCGCTCGTCACAAACAGGACACGCATCTTCTGATCCGAATAACTATCTACAAAAAACTTCTTTAGGTAATCATAGATAGCCATATCTTCTGGAACTCTGCATACCTCATCTTCACAATTCGTGTAGATGATATCCTCCTTTGGGACGTTGTTGAACAATAACATTGCATAGATTATATCCGCTAACGAACAGTCTTTCTTTGTATGGCTTATAAGAATCTTCTTCTTTTGAGAATCAACACGAGGCTTTATGCCAAGAGTGGCCACATTATTATCAATGGCTTCGTCTATAGCACTTTTCAAAGTATCGGTTGAGATTGAAGGAGCCAATTTACCAATGTCTGATGCAGCCTGCTCGGAGGCTCTTTGACGAAAACTAACAACGGCCTCCCGAAATAGAGCTTCGTCAGCTGACAATTTGTTGTATTCTTGCCTCTTTTTTTCTTTGTTTTTCTCCGAAGTGTATTTTGCCCTCATATCAAGTATGTCAGCGAGCAATGTGGCACGTACATAATTGATAACAACTTCATAACGCGGATCATCTGTTTTATAACCCTGCCGATTACTGAGAGCCATATCAGGCAATTCGGATTGCTCAAACAAATCCACATGAAGTTGTCCTACGACATAGACCTCATTCAATTTGTTCTGCCCTACTCTGGGAAGGATGTTAAACTCTCCCATCTTTTTGTTTGCATAGAGAGAGATAAAATTGTCTGGGAAATCTAAAACATCAACCTTACGTCCTCTAACAGACTTGTAAGTGCCTATCCAGCCTTTGACCTCTAACAAGTATTCATGTTTTTCATGAGAATTATCTTCCATCACTACAGGCTCAGTGTATGAAGGACGTTTCTCAACAAGAGATTCACGCAAATTAGGAAACTCGTTCGGCACCTTGTCCCCCAAATAAGCATACTCTTCACCAAGAGAGATAAAAGCGCATAACTGCGAAGGATATGTCTCATCAGAACTGTCAAGTACAGATTCTTCCTTTCCTCTTACTATATGGATTGCAAACTCTTTGCTGACCAATGGAAATATCTTCACTAGATTCTTCTTGACTACATCAAGTGTCTTATGCAAGCTGTACTGAGGATTCTCCATTACGATGGCCGTGCCATGGTCTTTCACATAAGAAAAAGAAATCTCATCATCTGGTATAGGTGTCAGATTATTTCCTAAAGGATGGCGAGACATGATAAAGCCAGACTTTTCCCCATTGCAAACAGTCTTCACACGCACTTCTTCCGAAACAGACAAAGCGGCCAATTTTCCGACACCCTTTCTACCCATCTTGCGACGATGGAGTTCGTCGGTGAAGCTATTGTTCTCGTCTGTACGAGATACAGCTGCAACATTGAGAAACTTGTTGACATCACCATCTTTGTATGACATACCGTGACCATCATCTTCGATGGTGATGTTGTCAGCTTTGGCTATAATATACACATTTTTCGCATCAGCGTCGTAAGCATTGGCCACCAACTCTGCTAACACATAGTAAATATTGGTATACAAATTAGGCCCCAATAACTCAAGAATTCTCGGATCAATGTTAATTTTGTACTCCTTCATCCAAAAAACCATGCATTTTTGTTAAACGCTCTCCTGTATTAATTCGAATATATTCATTCCAAGTACGCCAGCACAAACTCGTCATCCCCATACACGACCAGCGCTTCCCTATCATCATACAAATCTGCAGCTAATAAAGGGTTGAGTTCTTTCTCTAACTCGGCTATTCCTTCGTCATACTTTGCCAGCATCAATGCTTTGGACTCTTTGAGGCTCTTTCCGTCAAGCAGGTTCTTAATGCCCGCAAGTGCACTCTGTGAATACTGAGGATAACCAGACCAAAATTTGAGTTCATTCGAAAAGCCCCAAAACGACCGTAACCCTTTTTCAACCAAATGGTCTTTTAGTTCTGCACCGCAATAGCACGACACCGCATAAAGCAGTTTTCCACTGAAAGCGCTATTGTCAAAACCAACAGATACTACATCTTCATTCTTCTCATTAGCAATGCTTTTCGTATCTCCGTGCGATGCTATGAAACAGACCTGACATGTTGGCAAATGCTCCATTAAATGAGTATATGTCATATCGGGAGGCGTCAAAACGACCTTGTCTATCTGGCGTGTTTCTGCCTCAATTTCCATTTCTTCGCCACAAAAGGAGAAGTGAGTGGAACCGTTATCAGTACTATCGTTGTTATATGCTATCAGTAACCTCATGCTTCTTCTTGCTTAAACCGTGAAATGCAATATTGGTTCATCACTCGCTCGAAATCTCGGCCTACTGGCGTTTGTAACCTCACCTCGTTCAACAATTGCGACCAAGTATAGCCGCTTTGTCCTTTTTGATAAACTACCTTATCATTCTCTTTTTGATGTCGCAACAGCCATTGTTCCAGCACACAATCAAAACGTGAGTCCCATAAACTCTTTATCTGATTCACACGCTCTTTTGCTCCATCTATATCGGTATTCTTAATAAAGAATATATTATCCGTATTGATAAGAGAGGTAATATCAGCATTGGACAGCTGACTGACATTGTTTGCCGAAATCATAATCACATAGATCAGAGCCGTCTTTTCCCTCAACTTCATTACAGCATCTATTCCCTGCCAAACTGATCCAAAACGACAGTCCATAATCAGTATCATACGCTCTGACATATGTGCATCAACAAACGACATGGCACTGTCCACATCGTTGAAATATTCAACATTCGCCTCTTGCTGAAACTCCAGTTTAAGCTCAACCACAAACGGGTCCTTTTCGCCCATTGTGTCATCAACTACAATAATATGAAATTTATTCTTTTCCATTTCCATAACGCCTATCTTTTGAATGGTAATTCAATATGAATCGTCACACCCAAAGGTGCAAACTCACTGTCAATCACCCGAACCGTACCGTGCAAAGCATTCACTCGCAGCCTGACGGCATATAGTCCAATACCACCCCCACCTTGTTCTGCAGTTGTAGTATTATAAATACCAAACACCCACTCTCGCTTCTCAACAGGTATGCCACAACCGGTGTCCGAAAAATCTATCATCAACTTGTCTTCGAGAGCTTTCACCGTACACCTGTAAACTTTCCTTGGGCTTTCCTTCATAGCCTTGATGGCATTGTCGGTTATGTTTTGGACAATGTCATAGAAGAACATCTCGTTGCAATTCAGAATCAGATTTTCCTCAATACGTTTTTCTATGGTTATTCCCTCTGCATCAAACCGATCTTTGAAGGAATCTATCAGATAATTGAGCAACTGGTGAATATCTACATCTGTAAATGGCAGGCTGGCTCTGGAATAGTCAAACAATTCATCCGTAGCTCTATCCAACTGCGTCATCTCATAATAAATCTGCTTTGCATAGAGTGAGAAATACTCATTCAGGGATTCATTGGGAAAACGGTTATTGAAGAAACCCGCTTGCCGATGAATCTTTCCCATAGAGGTCTTAACAGCGTGCGTCACGTTAATGGCATCTTCCTGACGGCTCATAATCCTAAGATACATACTCTCGTGTCGCTGCCTTTCGCCCTCTTCTTCATCTTGAGTCTTGATAGCTGTATTTAAGTTCTTTGCCACATTACCCACTGATTCCCTAAGCGGTATTAGCTGAGCTGCCGTCTGCGGGTCGGCCTGGGCTATCGTAGCCTCCAGACGGCTTGACAGGTCGCTTAGAGCCTTCCCTGCATCATCCATTTTCGCAATAACCCGGGAGGGACGCCTACTGCGGATATACACTTTATATGCATCAAAGGCTTCTACTTGAAGCAAGATAAACTCTTTCAGTTCTCTGTACTCTGGGGTATCTGTAAAATCCTGACGGTTGGTGGCATCAATAATCTTGGGGTTACCATCCTTTGTGATATTCACAATTCCGATTATCTCACGTGTACCCACTTTATTGAAAAGGTCTTGCCACAAACGTTTGTCAATTCCCAGAATATCACGCTTCTTGTCGGATTCCTCCTCCCTCTCGGCAAAGGGTGTAGTGATAATACCGTCACGATAAATCTTCACGCCATCTATTTCTTCCGTAGGATACTTTTTCCTAAATGCAGAACGGGCATTCTTATCGAAGAAGTATAACCGCATCTCTACACCTCCAAAAGATTTAATCCCTGTTTCTGCCACTTCCATCTTCCCTGTTGAGGAATTGAACAATAAGGTTTGTTGAATGCCTCTATCCCTATCATAACCAATAATACCCGATATAGTGGCCATATCGGAGGCTTCCACCTTGAACTCCTCATCCCATGCATCAAGGTTGAACTCCTCGGCAATAACATGAACACGAAATGGGTAGGTCAGTTGCACGTAAGGAGAGACAATCCGGGATGACTCTTTCAGAAGGCGTATGATATCTTTTTTCTCCCAAACGTCACGAAGTCCTTTGATGGTGAGAATAGTGCCATGCTCGTCATCCTGAATAGCTGGACTGTAATTGTATTGGTTTTCCACTTCAGTAAACAGGCGGATGTTACCTGTTTCCTCGCTTCTCTTTTGATACGCGTTCCAATCAATGTTTACAGAAAGCCACTCAACAGAGTCCGCAAGCTTGGTAGAAATGGTTAACCTGTCTCCTAACTTGTCAACGGCAAAACGCCCGATACCTTTTTCACCTACACAGCGACGGCTGAATGGCGCAGCTGACACAGGGTTCTGCCGCTTACTGCTCGTACCAATCACCATCCACTTATCACGCACGTCCTCGAACGACATTCCGTGTCCGTTATCACTTATCGTGATGGAGTTATCGTCAGAAATCATCCCTGCATTATTGAACCGGATCGTTACCTCTGTTGCATTGGCATCGTAGCAGTTCTTAACCAATTCGAACAAAGCTGTGATGCGATCAGTTATCAAATCCCGCCCTATCAAACGGAATGCACTGACATCAAATCTCCATTTTAAAGTTCCTTGCTTATCCATATTAATGGTTTCTTATATGAACTTTAATACTTTCTGCGATAACTTCTCCCAACCTCGGAGGCACGGCATTTCCTATATATCGGGATGCCTTGGTCAGCGACACCTCTCCCTCATCTGGGAAGAAACGATAGCTCATTGGGAAAGTCTGTATCAAAGCAGCCTCCCGGGCAGATATCGCTCGGTTCTGCTCTGGATGGCCAAATCTGCCGTTTCCAATGCCAGTACATAGTGTCGTCATCGTCGGAGCGGGTTCTTCCCATACCATCCTACCATAAACACTTCCAAAGCTTTTACCCCCTTCCTTCTTGTGACACTCCAGAAGTAAGTCTTCAGGCCAATCCTTCCAACTACCGCCGTATGGCGTTGCCTCAAGCCTGCGCAGGTTTATAGTAGAGAGAGCCCGACTGCGGTGTAATGGGTCGTTTGTCGCACTCTCGCCAGAGTTTAGAGGAGGTAGCGTTCCTATAGCATCGCGTAATGTCCGATAGTTCTCTTTGTTATGAGTAGGTGCTATAAGACTGATTGCGCCCAGCTTAGAGGCGAGCAGAACAAGGCGTTTCCGGGTCTGTGGAATCCCATAATCGGGACAATATACTGTCTTGCAGAAAACATTATAACCTTGTGATTCCAAAGTATCCTTGAAGTCACCCAATACATTCTTTAACTTAAATGACTGAATGGCTGGCACGTTCTCCATCGTCACGATATCGGGCTGCACCTCTTTTACCAATCGTCCGAATTGATAAAGCAGATCGTATTTGTTAGGGTCTTTATCCTTGTTCTTAAAAGCGTATGAGGAAAAAGGCTGGCAAGGGGCGCAACCGGCAAGCACCTTGATTGAGTTCCTATGATATAGAGGAAGGATATCTTCTCGTGTCACATCGCAGATGTTCTTATGGATAAAAGGAGCACCATTATTAGCAGTGTAGGCGTATTGACAAGTCTCATCAAGGTCGAATCCAGCGAGTATTTGCAACCCCTGAGAACGTAGTCCATAGCTTAGCCCACCTATCCCACAGAATAGGTCAACCACCTCTATTCGAGGTAGTTTACCACGGCGTTTTATTATTTTTCCGTTCATCATACGAACATTTCAGGGCCCAATCACCCTAATTTACTGCAAAAGTAACTCTATTTTGCTGAATAAATTGCATCTGTTTGCAATTTTTCGAATAATTTAACATTCCCCACGACAATTCCATTCGTCCTCCATCCATTGCTTCAGTCGCGCGACTATGTTTTCGTTTGCGTCCATATCTTTTGCGGTAATTGTTTACTTGTGATGAGTTTGTCGAATGGTTGATGAGCCTGTCGAATCATCGTTTTCGTTATCGTCAAATCCCCCTCACCTCCCTCTCAAAGAAGTGCGTCCACACGGAGTGGAAAAGGAACGAGGGCATAGAAGTATAGCCATAGCGGTGGAACTTCTTGCCGTTTCTGATAATGTCGAAGAAGAGGCTCACCCGACGCTGGAACCAGCTGCGCTGGCCTGACTGTGGCTCCTGCTCACGGAGCATCTCGTCGAAGGCCTCCTTGTAAGCTGCCGGCAATGCTTCGTACTCGCGCTTCCCTTCCACCGCCTGCCTGCGCAGCACCACCCAGTCCACCACGTGCTTCAGCAGCAGCTTCCCGAGCAGGAAATCGCCCAGGGCGTGCTCCACATACAGCATCACCGAGAACATCAGCGGAGGGCACACCAGCGTCGTCCCCTCAAAGAACGTCGGCTTCCCGCTCTCCAGCAGCGAACGCAGATAGCGCTCGAACGCCTGCAACTGCCTGTTGCCTCGTAGTGGCGTGATATACCGGTGGCACTCCACATAGACATCATCCATCATGAACTCCACCTCCTTATACACCTCGCGCCCCAGCTCTACGCCCTGGCCCTCCAGCAGCTCGCACGCCCACTCCCAGCCCTCGCCGATGAACATATCCAAGTCGCAGCTGTAGCGATGATGCGGCACGGCATAATACTGCGAGATGGCCCTGTCCTTCAGCACCGTGGCACGGATACCCTCCACAGCCCACAGCCTGTCCAGCTTGCTTTGCAAACCTCAATCCATTCGCCATTGGGCTATACTTCTCACAATTTGTTTATAACCTCTCTGGAATACTTTCTTATCTCTTTTAGTCATCTCCTGTTCCCATCGGTTCATTACATAATGCCGATACGAATCATATTGATTTGGATTCCCCATATTCTTCCTCAGATAGGTCGTATAGCCAAAAAGCATATTGTGGAACAGTGAATGGTTCTTATATGCCCTTGCTACAACCAACACTAGCATATCATAGTCCACGACTAACAAATCACCAATCTCCCTCTTATGATCTCGAAGGACTTCACTTTCTGCAATTCTCTGCTGCATCTTTTGCTGCAAGATGAAATTAATACCCCGGACACCAAACAGGCGATTATTGATAACTAGAATGGGATGTAATTTCACATTCCCCCTACTAGCGTCCTCGCCCCAAGGTTTCTTACCCGCAAAAAAATCCTCCATATTGCTAACCAACTGTGGCAGACCCTTTCTCCCGCCACCTCGACCTTTATCTTTGTTCAGCCTATCCTCTATAAAGTCCGTTAACAGGCTTATATCACCACCATCAGCCACCTTCCTCTGCACCCGCATATCCTTATACTCAAACAGGAACAAATGCTTCCGCGTTCTGATGGCAAAATCAGGCGACGAACTCTGATCGTCAAAGCAGTATTCATTGTAAATCTTTATCCTTCTGTCATCTACCATCTGTTTCACCAAATCACAGAACAGCCGCTTTTCCGAGAATTCTTTTGTAAGCAAGTTCATAATAGACTGTTCGTCCATTTCTCCTCGCAATTCTTCCTTCACACTCCACCAAAAGCCATCAAAAAACAGATGAGAATAATATGTCTGCGATGCTATGACATACTCATCTGAAGACATTTTCAGGACAGGAAACCTCCTGAAGCAAGTATTATCCAATATTTCTTGCTCTGAGAAAAGGGATTTCATCCGTTCGGTATCCCAAATGTCAATACATTTGTCCGAGACATAATGTTCAAAGCCTTCCCATAGTTTCAATCCACTTTTCTCAAAGTCCACACGCTTTATCGTATAAAGGCCTTCTCCGAACTTATCTTTGTCGTGATAAACAGATAGCGGCATCTGTGCTAATAGCATATACTGAAATTCATTCTCGAAGCCCGCCTTTCTAATCACACTTCGTATCGCTTTTCCTACTTTTTTATGCCGCTTCCCAAACTGGCAAAGAGCCAAGAATTTCAATATCTGTGCTTTCTCCAACTCCTTCTTATTTTCCCCAAACTGATCAATACTCAACACATCTTGCTGCATAATGACAGTTGCATCCCTCATCGCTCCAACACCGCTTATCTTGCTCAGCATTCCTCTTTCTCGTTCCATCTCGCTGGTGTTTTCTACCAGTATCGCTTTTAGCAGAGCTTCGTAGGCCTCGTAGCTTTCGCCTTTACCTCCACTCTCATTGTTCAGTTGAAGTACTTTTCTGAGCAACCTATAGAGAGCCTGATGGTTTATTAGAGTCAACCATACACCTTCGTATCTATTCTCGACATCACTTAGCCTGCTAAACAGCCTTCTAACCTCTTTTCTATCTCTATAGTCCAGGAACATAACCAACAGTCCCTTGTCTGCCCGCATTGAAAAACTGTCAAAGCAGTCCACACTAATCATATGAACCACCCCTTCAACCAACCACCGCTTGTTGATGCCGGCCAGATAGGATTCCGAGTCATTGGCCGCACCATCATATAAATCAGAGTACTCCACGGTTTTTGTCACAAAAGAATGATGTCCCAACTCTTTTGGTTGCTTGATAACACTGCTAAGAACACTCTTTCTCAAGGCTTCTCCGCCCATCAATGGCTCACCATTCATATAACCGGAGAACGACATTGATTGGTTCATAATGTTTGTCATCCTGTCGCCACTGGCAATTTGCCCGGCCTTGAAGTCCGTCTTCTGATAATATTCCACAAGATAGGATAGCAAACCTTTCTTTTTAAAGTTATCTTTGAATAGAACCAGCGTTCCTAAATCCGTCAGGATAAGAGGACAAACTCTTTTGATATCAACGTTCTGTCGCCCACACTCCTCAAGCATTTTTCGGTTGAGGTAGTTTTTCCACCCAGCCGCTACTTGGCGCACGTCTGACAACACCAATACAAGAAAAATACGGCTATTCTTATCAACTTCCTTGTCCCAGGCAAAGAGACCATCCTGTATTCTTTTAGCATTTCTTACCAGCTGACCGACGCCCTTATAACGCCACTTCCCCTTTTCGTCCAGATAGCCAACAAAACTTTTGTCAACTGCCTCCAATAGCTGCTTTACTGTTCCCTCGGCCTTGATTTCTTTGCCTATTTTGACATCCTTGCATTCGAACAAGAATACATCTTTGCCGTCTCTAGCATAAAAGTCCGGGGGCGAACTAAGTTTCTTCTCGGGAACAATCGACTTACATTCCTCATCCGTCAACGAGAGCCATCCATTTGATTCAGACACCTCTTTCAGGGCATTTACAAGCACTGTCTGTTCCGAGAATTCAGTTGTAAACAGAAGATTGAATCCATTCGGATTATCTGGATAACGCGCCTTCCACAAATCATTGAATATGAAATACAGACCGTCAAACATTCTGCATAGCACAAACGACATATCAATGACTGCATATTCGTGAGGATCCACCTTGATGAAGGGTTTCTCCCGGAATGATATATAATCGATATTCTCCTCTAACGGAATACTTTGATGGATGTCTATGGAGTCTTTTGCTACTATCTGCTCGGTAATCAGGCCAGCTTTATCTTCTATTCTCTCGAAGTTCACGACGCCGGTCTTATATCCGAACAGAGCGCGAATGCTCATATATGTTCGCAGATAGTCGTTCCACGTTGTGAGATTATACCCTTTGAGGAAATCGTCATAAATATCTGTCAGCAACGGATGCTTACTGACAAAATCAAAGAACATACCTGTCCTGCAAGCCTGATTTCGGAACAATTCATCCAGGTCTTTCTGTTGCTCAGTGAAATCATTATATGCATATCGGGACATCAGAAGAGAAGCTAAATACATCTCCATATCTTCCTCAGGTTTGTACGGCAACTCCCCCTGGTCTCTGTTCATCGTTTTTTCATTTGCAACCAGGAAGGCTGTAAACAGATCCTGTTCTAATGATGGAATATTACCAGCAGTCTTGTTCTCTGGTAATGACATAATATGTTTCAGCAATAGAAGCGGTGTCTCACTTCCGGCCGCACACACCATCGGTTGCAGTCCTTTCCTCTCTTCTTGCACCACGTATGCCTTATATCTGGTTATAACATCGTGTGTCCAGTCTATGTTTTCTGGGCCAAAGAAAAACCTCGGTACATCAATCTGAGAAATACTCTCACCACGAAATGAAGGATTATAGAAAGGCTTGCCAACCAAACTATTCTGCATATTTGACACAAGCCTTACAGCCCAAACTCTCGGAAGTCCTTTTAATAATCCCTCGAACTCAGGCATTACGATATTGGGATACAATTGTTTGTATCCTACAATACCGACCATATTTCCACTTGTATAAACTGACATTTTCAGATCATCCGATGTCTTTAATCTTGTTATTATCCCTTTGTCGATAATAACAAAGGCACTAATGTCCCGTTAAGGACTGTATAAAAGTTTATAATTATATTATTTTTAGTTACTTATAAGCGTTTCTTGGTGTACACGATTTGAATCGATAGTTTTGCGGCATAGACCAGAGCCCCAGCTGCGATGAACCAAGGAAGCACAGTGTTTGCCCAATTCATGTCCCTCATTCCAAGACGTCAGTTCAACAATTGCGTAACCCGATACACGGGAACTATCGTGTCAGGAACCTCACCTGCTACGACCAGTTCCTGGTGATGTGCATGGCGCAGTACGCGAACAAGAACAGCCTCCGGGACATCGAAGCGAGCCTGACGGCTATCTCCCACAAGCTGTATATGAGCGGTATCAGTTACGCTGTTCCTCGTAACACATTGGCTAAGGCAAATAAACTCCGCGACTGGCGTATCTACCGGGACTTCGGTCAGATTCTTATTGAGAGAGTTCGGCCTCTCTATGCTGATGATCCTTCCTTCCGGCTTGACCTTGACAATGCGGTCTATGCCTTCGACAGCAGCACTATCAGCCTCTGCTTGAAGCTCTGTCCATGGGCCAGATTCCGAAAGACAAAAGCTGGTGTGAAGATGCATACGCTTCTCGATCTGCGTGGCAAAATCCCCGCATTCGTCTATCTTACAGATGCTTCCATTCACGATGCTAGGATGCTGGATAAACTCTGCATAGAAATGGGCGCCATCTATGTGATGGATAAGGGATATGTTGACTTCTTCCGTCTCTTCAACCGGATACACAAGAATGGAGCGTTCTTCGTTACCCGGGCGAAGGATAATATGCAGTACGAAGTCGTCAAGTCCAATCCGGTCGACAAGAACGCCGGCGTCATAGCTGATGAGATTATCAAACTCGCCACATACAAGTCCGCCAAGAGTTATCCCGAAGAACTGAGAATGGTTACTTACGAAGACTTCGCCACAGGCAACGTCTATCGTTTCCTGACCAACCATCTTGGTTATGAAGCCCTGACCATAGCAGAACTCTACCGCGAACGTTGGAACGTGGAACTGTTCTTCAAATGGATCAAGCAACATCTGCATATCAAGTCGTTCTATGGCACCTCGGAGAATGCCGTGTATACACAAATCTGGATTGCGGTCTGCTCTTTCCTGCTTATTGCATTAGCCAAGAAAAAGTGGAATCTCGACCAGTCTCTCTATACGATTTCCCCAACAATCGGCTTTGTGCTATTTGAAAAAACACCTATAAATCAATTATTTATAAAATCTAAAAATCTTGTTCCCGCGGACGACTATCCTAACTTATTCAGTTTCAGCGAGTCTTAACGGGACACTAGTGTCCTTGTTTATTAAATCCAAAATGGTTTATGAATCATGATAACTCAAAGTATTTTCAACACGTTTTAACAAGGGCTTTAATTCATTTACCCAAGGTTTACCCTTCAACTCATCATTCAACCATACTTTCGATTGCTCGAGAAACTCTACGGAGGTATTATCATGATACTTTTTAAAGAAACGTAAAGCCTGATCCGCATAAACCTGCGCATGATATGTCTTCCGATTATCATTTGTATAGCACTCATGGAGAGTCTCCATACTCTTAATCAGCAGGCCCTTTGCCTCAGTCGTGTTTATTTCATAGTTGGCATCAAAGAGTATTATTGCATGGGAATTCCTGATTGAAAAATGCTTATTATTAGTCATCGTTTTAGCACGATCAATCCAATCAAATGCTTCACGATATCTATGCTTTGTTGATAAGTATAAAGCTCCCTGTTGAAGAATATATGGATTATTGTTATCATAGATAAATACTTGTTCATAAAAATCCATTCCTTCGCGCCAGTTAGCGAATGCTTTCAGAGCTAACGTCTTGTCGAAAGCCCATTTGCGGAATGTTTTGAAATTACAAATAGCGAAAGAATGGACTCTATCAACAACATTCCACATCACATCAGCCAAGATTTCCCTATCCGTATATTTCAATATAGATTGTGAAATAATTGAGGACCGCGGCCTATATCCATCAATATTCTGCTCAGCCAACCATTCATCATCATCCTCCTTTAGAAAATCTGCAAGTTGCTTACGCATATCTATCACCTCGCTATAGTGCAATTTATCAAAATATTCGTACGCTACTTCCATAGACATAGGAACTCGAGAATAGTTCATGTAAGCGCAAAGCACAAGGAACTCAATTAAATCTCGATTTTGTTTTTCTAAATTCTTTACAAATCCTTTGTAACGTGTTTCTATAGATGGACCTTGGACATGACGTAATACAAATTCATAGATGCTATCACTGGAATACTGACGACTTTTCCACTTCCTTTTTTCATTCCGCCTTATTTCGTCAGGAATCGCATCTATTATGCCTTGTACATCTTGATCTTTCAATTCTGTAACATTAATAACTTCAAATCTTCCAGCATCGATCAAATGATTAATAGTGGCATAATTATGACTTAAATCTATCCCTAAAACTTTAACATTGGGCAAAGAAGACAATAGTAAAAACGCATCAATATCATCAGTAAAATTCTCAACGATCATAAAAGCTCTTTCAGATCCAACTAGTTTCGCGATATACTCCGCTCGATTATATGTCATATTGTCGAAAACCAGTTTTATCCCCTCATACTGTATAAAATAGCCAACTTGCATCGCCAATGTCGTTTTTCCTGAGATTGGTGTCCCAATGACAATAGTATGGCGCGAGGGATGATACACTGAGTTCTCAATATCTTTAAAAAACGATGTTTTATAAATTACATTCCTCTGTATATCGGGCCAAGTCGGTGCCATCCCCCTATAGAAGTCGGTTATAGGGCGCTGAATAAATCCCCTCCCGTCACGTGGTATTACATAACCTTTAAGTAAATCTTCAAGTGGGCTCCGTTTTAATCGCAAACTATCCCATTTATCAAGTCTCGGAATTTCTTCAAGAAACTCTCTGGTTTCAGATATGATAATACTGAAACCTATCCCTTCAAAATACTCTATATCTTCCTTTGAGGGATCACAAAGGATAATCCATTTCGATTTTTGAACATTATTGAATGTGGGCTGGGAAAGAACCGCTTCTATCACCCCGGTATCATTCATGCCATACCCTATAAACAATGTCGGATATTTCTCCACAGCAGAAGATAGATACGCCCATATTCGTGGCGCCTGATTATAAATATGTGCAATTCTCTCAACGCTAAAAACATACCCCTGATCAGGATACTTTACATATCCATGAAGGGGCAAATAATTGATTCCTCTTTCATCGATACAATCTCCGTTCACGCTCTGTTCGTTAATATACCTGTATTTGTTCCGTGCCACAATATTTGGAATCAAATCATCGATATTAGTAGTATAGACTCCCTTAAGATTGATATAATTAAGATTCAAATAAAACTCTTCATACGAAGAAACCGTGAAACGATGAGTAAGAAAAGAGTAAAGGGCGGCTCGATTTTTCCGTTCCATAACGGTACAGTATTTTGCCAAATCATTAAGTCCCGGACCAACAGATTTATGCAGTTCTTCTACCAAGTCGGAACCTTTAGGTAGGTTATTACCTTCGGCGTCTTTTGCGTATAGGGAAAAACCCGCTCCAACAAAGAGGTTTAATCCACTCTTCATCGCCTGTATCAGCGACTCCTTATGATCAAATCTTTTCATAAAAAAATCATTACTTAATAATCAGATATTCAATCCCAAACCATCAGGTAAAACAATTAAACTCATATTTACTAAAATCACACCTAATGCAATGTTCAACTCATCTCGGTTTCTTACGCCATTCCATCGATAAACGAATAACTATCGCCACACTCATATTTAACGATATCACTTCGATCATTCACTGAGCTGTATATAATTACATATTTTTCAGTGTTCGCAGAAACGAGGAATACAGTATCTTTGGCGAGTTGCAAATAACACAGATCATTCAGATCCATTGGCTTATTTTAAGTTCCAAAGCTGCCGCACCGTTACCCCGAAGGTGGTAGGGAGGGGTTGGCCGCGATCGGCGAAGAGGACGTATGCTAGGGTGAGATAGCGAGGAAGACTAATAATCTAAGTAATAGCTTATTCTATCAAATAGTGGTTGTTTGTAAAAACACATTTTAGTTCTTTGAGTCAACATATTTCTCGGATGATCTATTAGTCCTATACCTTCTAATCGATATAGTTGAATCTCGGATTCCAATGGAGAATAACCATAATTCTTTACAACTCTAGCTACAGTATCACCCGTAACTTCTTTTCTGTCCTTAAATAATTGATTGATACTTTTTAGAAACACATAGTCTTTCTCGCGGAACTCTGAAATCTGTCTCACTAAATCTTCAAGATCGATCATTCTCTCACTCTCACTCAGTGCTGTTTTAATTATCCGTGCTGATGCAGTTCGAGTCTCAGAACAACGATTTGAGATGGCCAACTGGGCAATACCGTAAACTAAATCATAGAAACATTCAGACTCCAACACACTTTTATCAATGGTTTGTTCCTTCATATCCGAGAGTTCCTGCTGAAGCTTTTCCAATAAGTCATCAATACGATTATTATGATACTGTCTCCACTTATTAGATAGAGCCACATCTAAAGAACCGCCTACCCTAGGAATCGCATTAACTATAATTCTAGCCACAGGATTACTCTCATACCATTTACTAATCTCTAAAAAACCCATATCTTTCAGTTTATACTTTCTTTTCACGATGTTCGTTCGTTTTCATTACCGACCCCAGAGTTACTGAAAAGACAAAATCGTATAAAATATGCCACCGCCTATTCCTGCATGTTGTTGCTTCCGTGTAAAATAATGTCCATTTATACAATAAAAATACAAAAAGCAGCCTCCTATTCCAAAGATCTATCTCACCTTCCACTCCCACCTCACCCCCACACTTACCCCAAAAGCATCCGGCAGCAGCTGCCCCCTATCTGCGAACAAGCCATAAGTCAGAGTGAGCTGACGGAGGAACGACTGCGACGACAAGAGGCCAACCGAGGCGAAAGGGACTTCGCCGACAAGGGCGGCGGAGATTTGGTGGAGAGGGGTTTCGTGGACGGTGCCCCAGGGTTGGCCTTTTTGGGATTGGCCGAGGTATGGGAGGTCGTAGGTGCCGTAGTTTTGGGTGTAGGTGAGCATCAGTTTGTAGGGAAGGCGGTGGAAGGCGCGGCCGGAGAGGCTGAGGTGATGGGCTTTTATTCGGTTGTTTTCGACGCCGAGGACAGGGGCCGAGGCGGGGACTCTGCCGGTCCAGGTGGCGGCGTGGGTGCCTTTCGGGGAAATCAGGGGGTCGCCGATGGTGCGGCCATAATAGGTCCAGCCGGAGCGGTATGGGCTATGGTTGAAATAGTCGTCGAGGCCGCCGTAGACGTGGTGGTTATAGTGGTACTCGTCGGAGGGGTCGAGGTGCTGCTTTTCTTCGTCGGTGGTCGGGCGGTCGTGATAGATTCCGGATTGTTTCATCGTGTATTGGTACTCATACAGGATGTCGGACACCCAGCGATCTTTGTTGTCGAAACCGAACCAGGCGGTGTAGACGCCATCGGGCCAGTTCTGGATACCGGCCATACCGGAGCCATCGTCATACGGCACGTCGCGCTGAAATGCGGTTTTCCAGCCATCGCCGCGCCAATCAACGCGGAACAGAAGGCCGCCACGCTGGTCGCCGATCGTATTCTTCTTATCCATGTCAGTACCGGGATCTAAGGCTGCGCGGCCGGTGATAACACGGAAATAGTTGCCGAAAGTTATCGGCATCGGGCTATACTTCGGATTCGATCCGCCCCAAATTGCGACGTGGTCGAGTCCGAGCTGGAAATCGAGTTGCGGATGCACCTTGAACATCAGGAACAACTTCGTGCGATGAATCAACGCGCCACTCATATAGCGATTATCCAGCGTTTTATAGTCTCCAAATGCGCCGTGGACCCAGAGGACCTGATGCGTAAACGGCACCGCCACCGGATCCAGGGTAATCAAATACCCCGGCATCGTCCGCGCATTGCCGCTCCAAATAATGTGTCCACCTGTGGTCGACATTGAGCCCAAAGACGGCATCCCTGCGCCCAAAAAGTCAAAATCCACATGCTTCATGCCCGCGTCGAGCCGAAGCGCTTTCCACCGTGCGCTCGCATACAGTTCGTCGACCATCGCGCTGAAATCAGCCGTCTTCTCCGGCACAATGCGCGAGTCATACTGCCCCGCCAGCGACACGCCCCACTTCCACTGGAACTCTTTCGTCGCATCATACTCTGTCCCGGCGCGCAACAGGGCCAGTCCCCCGCTCCCCTCAGGCATCAAACCAAACTGGTTGGCGCCAGCCCAGAAAGGAAGCTGAGTGCCTGTTGAGAGGGCACCGAGGAGTAAGAGAGAGAGGGCGAAGTCGTTCATTTATGTTAGGACACAAATGTCTAATTGAGGATAATTCTGATCAGTATTTATTCCCCTCTCGCAGCCGACCGCAGTCCGTTAATCATAATGCTGGGAAAGAAGCGGAGTGAATCCAGGGGGAAGATTCGGGCGTGGCGGCATAAGTCTGCGATTCGGCGGGACAGGGAGATGGTTTTGCGGATCAGGTAGGGATATTTGCTAAGGTAGGATAAATCTCTTTTATGGCCGAAGTTGCCGACTTGGAGCACGAAGGAACTGACTTTAGCAGCTTTCTTTTTCCTTTTGTGTGCGGCAGAATAAAGAGGAATAGCATCAGTGGGTGCACCCAAATAATTTACGGCAAAAGCGGCGAAGGTCCTCCAGGCCGTTTCCAGCCTTGCCTGGCGGATACGGCCTTCAAGTTTTGTCGCATCAATCTCCTTGCGGTATGTCCATAACAGCCTGCACCAATCACATATTTGTCGCAGGCCGATTCCGCCCTTATAGAAATGTTGCAGGATATGGGTAAATACATAAAACGCATCATTCTCTGCCGTCAGTAAAGGGACTTGCGTATTGCCGTTTTCCCAAGATCTTACTTTCCCTACGGCAAAGGTGGAACTTTGCACATCATCCAATTCTTTCTCAATGCGCGATGACAAACCACAATATAATCGGCCGTGCAGCTCCACTGTCCAGGAGTCGATTGTCATTCCGAGGTGCTTATCGCGGATATACTCGCCCTCGACAGCGGATGCCATCGGAGATAGGAACACTTTTGCTTTCTCGTAACTGTCGGAATCCAACAACAAGTCCACATCCCCAGCCGAACGCCACATCGGCCGATCATAACACTGGGCAATCCCCTGCCCTTTTACCAACAACGCCTGAATTCCTGCCTCACGCAACTTGGTAAAAAGATCTGCGATAAAGCCATTCATCGAAGCATTTCGACTCTCCAGGGCAATGATCCTCTTCATGAACGGCATGACTTGCTGCTTCGCCAAAGTCATATCCTCGACATGTTCAAGGCCAGCAGCAATCAATCCAACGACAGACTGTTCTTCTGCCAGTTGGTACAGGGCGCCAAAATCTATAGGAGAAAACGGCGAAAGCCGGACACTCTGTTCCCAGAGGCCGGCTCTTAATAAAGCATAGAATGCGTCAACTATATTACTTGACGATGGCACTCTTGATTGACTCTACGATATACTTCACATCCTCATCGCTCACATACGGTCCAGCCGGGAGGCAGAAGCCGACTTTGAACAGATCTTCTTCGATACCGTTGGTATATACAGGAGCGCCCGCATAAACCGGTTGTTTGTGCATTGGCTTCCAAAGAGGTCGGCATTCAACTTTACGGTCAAGCATAAACACGCGTAAAGCCTCAACGTTTTCGTTCGGTTGGCAATCGGTCGTAGCGGAATCAACGGCATGAATCACGCCGGCCGCGCCACCGACGGCTGTTTTGACAACTTCTTTATAGGCATGCTCCTGACCTTTGACGCGGACATCCGGATCGATTGACGCGGCGCAGAGCCAGAAGTTGGCATCATAACGAGGATCTGCGGGTTGCTTATGCATATGGACACCCGGAACGTCTTTCAAGAGTTCCTCATACAAGGCTTGGACATGTTTATGGTGGGCAATATGTTCTTCCAGCACTGTCATCTGTCCACGGCCAATACCGGCGCAGACATTACTCATTCGGTAATTGAAGCCGATTGCAGAATGCTGATAGTACGGATAAGCATCACGTGCTTGGGTGGCATACCACATAATCTCGTTTGCCGCTTCTTTACTGCGGCATATCAGGGCTCCTCCACCGGAGGTTGTGATCATTTTGTTGCCGTTGAACGACAGCACACCATATAGCCCGTAAGTACCTAACACTTGGCCACCGAAGCGGGAGCCCATTCCTTCAGCAGCATCTTCAATCACAGGAATACCATATTTCTCAGCGATGGCCATAATCTCATCAATGCGGTACGGCATACCGTACAAAGCCACTGGAACGATTGCTTTCGGATATACGCCAGTCTTGGCTTTGCGGTCAATAATCGCAGCCTCCAGCAGTTTCGGATCCATGTTCCAGGTCTCCCCTTCCGAACCCACAAATACAGGTTTTGCTCCCAAGTATGTGATCGGATGCGACGAAGCGCAGAACGTGAAACTCTGAACCAGAACTTCGTCTCCGGCTTTAACACCGCAGGCGATCAATGCAAGGTGAACAGCAGACGTTCCGGAAGCCAAACACACAACTTCTCGATCGAGATTCCCGCCAGCTTTATTGTTAACGAACCTCTCGAGATCCTCCTCAAAAGCATTGACATTCGGTCCCATCGGGACCACCCAGTTCGTATCGAATGCTTCTTTCACATACTTCTGTTCCCAGCCTTCTTCACTCATATGAGCCAGGCACAGGTAAATCATTTTTCTTTCAGCCATCGCTATATTATTTCATTATTATATTTCATCTTCTTTCCAAGCACTGTGCAGATAATCATCTGGATGTCTTTTACAAACGAATAGTGTCGATAATAGTAACAGTTGATTCTCACTTTATCGGGATAAATCACAGTGTCGTTATACTCTTCTGCAATTGTCTGTGCCTCTCTTGCATCACCTTCTTTTTGTTTTTGGGCGACGTACTCGGCGATCATCTCATCCTCCAGCCGATACTTCAGCGTTGCCGGGCCTGTAATCCCAGGGCGAAGCTTCAGAACATCGCGATCGTCGCCCGTAAGCTTATCAGCATAACCGGGCACGTCTGGCCGAGGGCCCACGAAACTCATCTTACCGCGAAGGACATCCCACAGACCGGGCAACTCGTCCAGTTTCCAGTGACGCAACTTTGCTCCAAGCGGCGTAATGCGGCTATCCCCTGCTACTGACACAGTTGAGCCATTATGTTTTACAGTCATCGTACGGAACTTATGACAATTAAACAGTCTACCCCCTTTACCAACCCGCTTTTGAACAAAGAAAGCAGGACCATCTGGCATCTTGATTCTCACCAAAATAGTCACTAAAAGCAGAAGAGGCCATAGAAACAAGAGACCGATAAACGCAACTATTCTATCAAAAAGAAATTTCAAAAACATAATGAACTCTGTCTAACATTAATCTCTGGCAAAAGTCCGAAAAGCCCAGCCTCTAACACTGTTGGGGAGTAATCGCTGTATAATGAATCGCTCTATATAATTTATGGCAAACTGCGTCTTTGTTATCATTCCCTCCCTCAGCATCAATTCTTTTATACCTATTTCACTATCAAAATACTTTTTTCCTCCACGTCTTGCGTATTGATTTGCTCCACTACGCACATTTACCACGACATCAGGAATATTAGCAAATATACATCCGGCTTTCATCATTCTAACCCAGAGGTAGTAATCTTCATTCCAAAACCAATCTTGATAATTACCAGCATTAATTACAGCCTCTTTTCTAAACATCACGGTAACATGGTTCAATGCACATCGATTCTTCATAAAACAGTAAATCTCATCGTTGGTTAAAGGCACCTCTCTTCTCCCTACGATATTATCAGGTGTATCAATAAACTCCGTCATTTGGCCACCCACTATATCGCACTCAGGGTGAGCATCTAGATATGATAGTTGTTTTTCAAATCGATCAGGCAGACAAATATCATCGCTATCCATTCGGGCAATTATATCAAAACTAGCATTTTCAACACCTAATCTTAGCGCATTACCAAGCCCCTTATTCTCATCAAGTCGAATAATGCGCAAAACGCCCGGAAACGATACTTCGTACTCATTTAATAAAGCCGACAAATCCGCAGCCACAGGGCCATCTTGCACCATCACGATTTCTGATGGTTTAATACTTTGCTTTACAAGCATACTATCAAGAGCGACCTTTACGAACTTTGGGGTGTCGTTCTTATATACAGATGTAATTATCGAGAACACTTTTTTCATCAATTCTAGATAGTCGATTCCAATAAGTCATATATTGCTCTACCGGCCTTTTCAGCATTCTTATTCTTCAAAATAAAATCACGCGCAGCTAGAGCCTTTTGCCTTCTTTCTTCTGCTGATAATCTCATTATTTCCTCTATTTTATTTTTTAATGACTCCACATCAACATGATATTTATCCAGATAATAACAATAATGATAGTATTCATCAGGAATTCCCTCAAGTTGGTACAATAATGTCGGTGTTCCTGAAGCAAGATACTCTATGTTCTTAGACGGGAAAGAATATTTTGTAAAAGGATTTCGGTCAGGAATTCTAGGATTGACTAATAGATCTGCCTGAGACTGATAATTCAGAGCATCCAGTCTACTAATAGCACCTAAATATTGAATGCGATTATCTATTTCTGACAGTCTGCAAATTTCATTTGTAACCTCTCCATATCCACACATTAGCAAGCGGACATTGGGTGACTTCATTTGATGTACAGCTGAAACCAGGTTCATCACTCCAAATTTGCGATACATCATACCCGAATAAAAAACAGTAAACTTCTCGTTATCGATACTAGAAATAATACGGGGTGAGTCCGCTTCATCATATACACCTTCATTCACGATATATGAGCCTTCTTTACAACCGATTATTTCTGCCATAGATCGCGTTAGAAGGACGAATGAATCAAATTGATTAATATAACTGTAGTAAGGCTTAAAAAAAAGACTTGAAAAAAAGTTTCTTATACGAGAAAACTTAAACGATGCCATATCTTCAGGCAAGTCGGGAACAATCAAACAGATTCTAACATATTTATACTCTTCCTTGATTTCAGTCGCCGCTCTTAAAAATGCCAGATTTGTTGCATATACTACAATATAAGTTACCTCATTGCACCCTGAGACTTCTTTACTCAATTTATTTTTCGCATGATAGTATCGGCTAATAAACTGATAAAATGCCAAATTACAAGATCCTTCATTATGGATAATCAGCCCATTTTCCCGTATTGTCTCGCTTTTAACCATCATATCTTTATTCCTATGAGGAAACGGGGGAACAGCTGGAAGATTTATAATTATTAGATTATCAGTTATTATTTTCAAGCCCTGAGCAATCGCATATTGATGAGCATCTGCAGCTGAAGCAAGCCCAGATCTACTTCTGCTAAAATAATAATCTCGTTTACACCGAGGATAAAAATTGGACAAATATATCACCCTCATAAGCCAGCCTTTTCTAAAAAATCATCAAAGCCATCAAACAAAGGTTGATTATGCTCTCTATAAAAGGGATATGCCTCTCCTAATTGCTTTCTAATTGGAATATCTGGCATCTCGTCTGTCCCTTTCAAAAAAAGAGGGAATTCTTCCCAAAAGTCAGAGGGAACGGGGGTCCTTCCAAATCTTTCTTTTATACTTCTTGCATACTCAAGCGCTTCATCAACATGATTCTTTTTCCTTTTTTGATAATACTCCTCTAACGTGCATATAACTTTAGCCGGTCGCCCAACAGCGACACTATTAGCCGGAATATCTTTTGTTACAATAGAACCATACCCAATAATACAATTATCTCCTATTGTAACGCCTTTCAATACCGTACACCAACGGCCAAAATAAACATTATTGCCGATTGTTACATGTCCGGAGCTAGACACAAAATCATTGTAAACTTTTCGAAACACCATTGTTGCCCAATCATGTGTCATTAGCGTAAAGCCAAGATTAATTCGAACGTTATCCCCAATTTCAACCAACGAAGGGCGAGAGAAATCTATTGATATAGTCTTCATAGGTCCCCACAAACAATTATTTCCTATTTTAACTCCTTTGTGCCTAAGAAATCCTTCAAAAATTCTCGGATTGTGTCGTGCGACGCGGAAATATAATGCATCTATCAATCTTTTAATAAAAGCAATCCTCATATTAAAACGAATAATATTTGTTGTGTTTACTGTAAATACTTTAATAACATGCTATGAACTAGAGATAGTACTCTGGCAAAAAACCACAATCGTTCATACACAAGAAATAGAAAAGTTTTTTTTGAGAGGGGTAGTTCATTAATAAACTGGTTTTGATACCAATCAGGATAAGTCGCCTCAAAGCCATCAATTATCTGACTCGCTTTGTTTTTGTCAAATGAGAACTTGAACAAGTTAATTAGAGCGCCATATAATAGATTCCGTATGCCAATAAACTCTTTCTCAACACAAAAAGAAGAATCCAAATGATGTTCGATGAACAAAAAAGACTCTTCAAGGCTTTCAATCATTTTCAGTGATGGTTTCATCGATGCAGAACTACTACGGCAGTAATAATTATACAGGCATTTATTGACAGCCGAGAAACAACTGGAACGACTCACAATAAGCGGTATTAATGCCATATCTTCACCATTCCTCATTGATGGATGAGGCACGGACAAAAGGATACTTCGCCGAACCATCATAACACATAACGAGTCGGGGGCCTTAATCAAAGCCTTATTAATAGAATCCAAATCACTCTTATCATATATGTTGAGGCGTTCTTGCCTTCTGCCAGAATCAAACACAAATCTAAAACTGCAAAAAACGACGTCAGCGTTATTGCAAGACTGGGAGTCTGTCATTTCCCGAAGGAAATTGCTCTCATACCAATCGTCACTGTCACAAAAACAAATGAAGTCCGATCTGCTCGCCAACACTCCATGTTTCCTTGATTCAGCCGGGCCGAGATTACTGTTATTATTTAATATATGAATATTCAATGATGAGGTCTCTCGATACTTCTCAACAACATTAATTGTGTCATCTGTCGAGCAGTCATCAATTATGAAGATATCAAAGTCCTTATAGTCTTGATGCTCTAGAGCTTCAAGACTTCGAGTGATAGTAGTGCCTGCATTAAAGCAGGGGATTATCACAGACACCTTGAACATAATTACAATAATTAACTTAAAAGTACGTATTATCCTTGAGGAGTTCTTTCATTCATTCTTGCTTCAATGAATAACAAAACACCCGGTGCTATCAAGAATACCATACATCCAGTTGCATTGGCAATATCAAATGTATTAATGGTAAGGAATATAAAAAAGAGCGCCACATAAAAACGCATCATTAACTTCTTTTCCTTTGTTACAAAAAGAGCGCTAATCTTCTTAAATATTGAATAATAAAAATATAGGAAAACGAATCCGAACAATCCATATCTTTCAAAGTATCCCAAAAGTTCTGAATGACCACTAATTCTAACATGTTCGGGTGTTCCAAACATTCTCCCAAATATTGGGTTTTGTGATATGTTATAAAAAGCGTTATACATTCTATCTATACGACTAAGGTCCCCACTTGCATCATACTCTTCTTGATATGATCCGTCCAGCATCTCTTGAGCTCTCACTTGCAACATAGGCGAATCAATATAGGCACCGAAATCAACGAGCGCCTGCAATATGGTGTTCTTAAATATTAGAACAATTATAGTTAATACACCTAAAAACAGAATAAACCTCGGTATTCTTTTGGCACTCGACATAGTAATAATCAGAGCCACTACGCCCAAAAGAATAGATGTAAAATAAGAACCGACCAGCAGAGTCCCGAACAATAAAATTAAAAAAACTACTGAACAAAAACGGTAGTCCAGTCTATTCTTAATCCAAAGAGCACAAGGGAAAATAGCGAAAACAACTGCATAAATAAAATCATAACCACCAATGTGCATAGATTGCAACACAGAATATGTTTGACTACCTTCTACTTCACTTCCAGCCAATGATCTTGAGGCGCCAGGATAGGCAATATTACCGATGATAGTGAAAATACAACTTATACTAATTATTACAACGATATAAGGGATGCTTTTTTTAAACAAATCAATACTATATGCGTAATAAACTCCAATGATCCCCCACATATAAGTCAATAAATATTGAGTAAAAAAACGTCTAAACTTATACACGCCCCCAGAAGAGCTACAGTAGACATACTCAATCAACATCATTATTAGGAGCAAAAGAAACAATGGCAACGCCTTCTTTATAGCTTTCCCTCCAATAAATAATGATGAGAGGAGCCACACGCCCATCACTATTCCAATAATAACCACTCTTTTATAATTACTAAAGGGGGTAAATAAAAAAAGAGAAATCAGTATTATTAACGCGAAAATATTAATAATTCTATTAATTTTCATTATTGCATGAAATTGAATTATAAATAGCAATCAATCTACTCGCATTATCTAATGGATTGTGCCGTTCTTTGGCTATCCGCCGCATCTCTGTATTGTCAAACATACTTGACTCTTTAAACACCTTGCATATTAGGAATGCCAGTACTTGCACATCCTCACAGCGATAGAGCAAACCGCATTGTTCATTAGGGATCATATCGGGGACACCTCCCACAAAAGAAGACACACAGGGCACTCCAATAATTTGAGCTTCTCCTAATGAATTTGGACTATTTTCAATCGTGGATGCACATACAAAGACGTTAGTGTTTAGCAACGCCTCCTTCATCTGAGCGGAAGAAAGAGGCCCAGTAAAAAACACATTGTCTTGAAGATTATTACTTCTTATCAAATGTTTAATATACTTACCATATCCACTATACGCATAAATGCCTCTTAGTGTGTGTTTACGAGCAGTAATATCTATTCCAGCAACATGTAACTGAACATCATGATAATACTTTTTAACAATAGCTAATGCGTTTAACAAAAAATGCAAACCTTTCAGCGGACTAGTAGCTTGGCTTAGAAAGATAGTATGAGGTGTACATTTATTATATTGCCAATGATCCGAATAGAATTCGTCACGAAGTGTTTCATTGCAAAAGTAATATCTAATACTATTATTAATCGCCTTAATATGAGATTCATCAAAACAGGTCCGCCCAATGCAGTGATTAACTTTCTCAATTAGCTCGATTTCAAATCTGCCCCGTTGCTTGTATTTACTCACATCTCGAAAAATAGACCCCCTAAGTATGTCTCCGAAAGTCATATTCCTAATAATTTGAGAAAGGGATAAACCTCGAGAATAGAACCTCGCTATTTCCGAGGTTAACCCTTGTATAGAAACCACCACATTACGCGCTCCACATTCGTCAACATAGGCCAATCCATGTGAGAACTCTGTACCGTGAATATGAACCACATTAGGTTGAACTGTATCATTAATAATACGCCAATACCTACCATACTCATTGTTTTTCCTAATGTTCCCTTTACCTAAAGGGAAAAGGAAATAGCGTATCCTTTCACCTCGTAATTCAGTTAATGAACACACAGCATTTGAAGGAGCCGCCACTGTTAACTCAATTGATGGTTGTTCAATCAAAGCCTTGGCGGCGCCCAGCATCCACCCTCCAGATGATGCAGAAACACAGTCCCCGGTAAGAAAAGACTGCGCCTCCGGAAATACAATATTTGATATCCAAAGAACCCTCATACTTTCTTAGTCTTAATCGTAACTCATGTTTCTTCAAGCCCGATTAGTCAATCGGAAAAAGCACCTACGCAACCAGACGGGAAGCAGCCCAAACACTACTCCCCTAATACTTAGCTTAGATACGGAAAAGGGTTTAGTCCACTTCTCTATAGTATCTTCAGGAGCTCTCGTGTAATTATCAAAAAAAGCATCCCTCTCCGTAGACGCCCATGTTTGGCGGTCAAATAAAGGATTATACTTAATAAGATCGTCTAATGTATAATCATACCGTTCCATTCGTGTCCCCAGCAACTCTAACGTGGTATCTCCTTTCGTAGTATTCGTGATAATTGTCGAATAATTATGTTTAGTTCCAATCAGCTGAGGAAATATTTCAAACAAGCCTTTACAGTCTGCTATTGTTAAATCTCCTGGCCGAATATCTTTCCCCCTAAAACGGCAAGATGCACCACAAGAAGGTCTTAGGCAAGTTTGCTCAAGAAATAGCTGATTATATTGGTCCATAGAGATATACTCAGAAGAACCATCTCTAAATATCACATGTGAAATATAATTAGTCTCAAAATAAAATCTTTTAGCGCGAAACTCATATGACTTTATTAACTTACCAAATTGTTTTTCAATAGTCTTAATACAAGACTTGAAAACCAGTGGACTCCCCACTCCATGGCAAATTAGATCAATCAGTAATAAGTTGTCAAAATCCTTCCGGAGAAATGACCTTAGACCCGCGACCTGACATGGTGTTCCCGAAAAAATAACCTTCTGGCCCTTTCCTAAAGAATTGCGGACCTCTTTATATGTATTGTCAATACTACTAGCTATATACTTTGATTTCCGAAGTGGAGCCATATTCTTCGGTCCCTTGACAGAGAGATGACGAACTGTCATCCCATTCCACGCAGCTCCTACAATAAGTGTAGAATCATCAGCCCAAGCATTACAAATTTCCGAAAAAGCGCCCCCAGACGCGCTTGCCCTCCATATCCTCGCATTTTTGGACACAGCCGCAACGATCTGCGGAGAATGTCGATCGATCTGGATAGGATTAACAATAGGACACACTCTTTCACACAATCTGCACTTAATACATTTCTCAGTATTTAATTCAGGATAAAGAAAGCCCTCAGCATCCTCGCTCATCGATATACATGAAGTTGGACAAACAGAATAGCAAGCAGAACAACCGGTGCAATTATGCTTTAGCGGATTGAAATCTAACATTCTATTGCTCGTTTAAGATAAGATAATGATTCTTTTCTAAGGAAATCCAGTTTTTTATCAAATGCAGAAAAATCAAAAACAATAGTCTCAATACTGCTATCAGGCCTCTGTATACAACAGTTTATCCCAAAATAAGAATCAAGTTGACGTATTCTTGAGTTCTGGGATATCGGGTCGCATTCGGAAAATCTTATATACGTTCTAAACTCCTTATGATAGAGTAACGAAAAAATAGTCCCATGATAGGAGTCAGTAAGGACTAAACTAGCATTATCGATAAGCCAGAGAAATTCACATGCAGAAATATCATTGAACAGTTTCATCCAAGATGAATCATCCATATTCGCAGATACCCCAACTATGCACAAACCATTTCGCTCAGCATACTCAATGACACTATTTTTATATTGATGCTTGGGATTAAGAAAATAACAGAAAACAAAAGGTTGCGCAATAATCTTGACTCTCCGTTCGACTTTCTTATAATACTCGACCGGGAGCAATAATGTAGGATCTAAAACAAGAACAGCCTCCAAACCACAACTATCCTTCAATAGCTTCTTCCCCTCTTCTTCTCTGACCCCAATATTGGAGAAACTATTCAAATGATTTTGGTATTCTGTCACAAGGTTTTCTGGTATTGAAGAGAGTCCTATACTTGCTGCATAAGAAATTTTCTTTCCTTCAAAAAAAGAAGCGAAATAAACCGGATTATAAACATTGGGAGCCCAGATTTGATCACTCCCACATACTATCGCATCATAATGACAAGCATGCTTTGAGAGTTCTTGTTCAGAAAGAAATAGCCTTGTTTGTTTTAAATACCTACAAATAAAGTAAATATGAGGATAATACAACCTACTAAATAATCTCCCTGCCGTCAACGATAGCAAGAACCGGAAAAACTCACTTTTTCTAGAAAAATGGTTTAATCTGGGGTTCCTATAATTGATAATTCGCACTCTTACCCCTGTATTTCGGAGAACCTCTTGCAATGCGAGAGCCTGGAGCGAACTCCCAAAATTTGGATAATAATGCCAGGTTAAAATACCTACTTTCATACATTACCTCCTTTGAACTTTCTGAGCAAACCCATTGCAATATCTTTAGTCATCTGATACTCTTTAATTTTAAAAAGCTTTGATAATAGAATATAAACCATCACGCCTGTAGGAATCTGCACTAAAAGAAGAGTCCAATCTTGTAATGGTAAATAGCTGAACATATATACTATACTGCCCATTATTAAGGAATTACCTATGGAAGGCATAATATCCTTCATTTGATCTGAAAAAGAATAATGAATCAACCTAGAGTTAGGATAGGCATTAACAAAAGTATATAGCGTCGTCAAAACAGCCATGCTCAACACAATAGCCATTACGCCCATTCTCATAACCAAGAAGAGAACCACCAACTCTATTACTTTTTTTATAATTTCCAACCATAAGAAAACATCGCTACGGCCTATAGCCTTTATAGCTTGCATATTAGCTGTATGTATTGGCTGAAACAAATAAACCACGCAAAAAACCTGCAGCAAAGGAACACAAGGAACCCATTTATCGGTCAATAATAGCCGGATAAAGGGCTCTGCCACAGCTGCAAGACCGAGCATAAGTGGGCTCATTAAAAAAGCACTAAAACGAATAGAATACCTTGTTGTCCTTCTAACCTGATTAATATCATCTTGTTCCCTAGAGATTTTGGGGAAAAGCACAGCGCCAATAGATGAATTAATATTGGCTACAATTATGTTAGGAAACGACCTACCTTTGTCATAATAAGCCAAGTCTGAAGGGGAATATAATTTTCCTACAATCAGAGCCCTGAGTTCTTGATGAAAAGTAATCAAGACATTTGATACAAATAGTTTTATCCCATAATTCAACAGACCTTTCAGCCTTGCCCATGAGAACTCTAGCGATGGTAACTTCCGAGTGATTAAGAATAATGTGATTGTATTCACTAGCGTCATGGAAAGTTGTTGCCCCACAATTGCCCATACCCCGTATCCCATATATGCCATCGATAGGCCCAAAATGGCTGAGACTATAGTTCCTACTAATGTCGAGTAGAAAAACTTTCGAAACATCATCTCCCGAGAAACATACGCCTGTTGTACAGAATTAACACCAAATATTACAATTTGAATACCTAAAACACGCAAGACGGGTGTAAGTACCTCATAACCTTCGCCATAAAAATTAGATATATATGGAGCCGTAAAAAAGATTACAAGATACATAACAACTGAAAAAGCTAGAATAAAATAGAAAACCGAGCTAAAATCCAGCCTATCAGCATCTTTTTTTTGAATTAAGGCCCCAGAAAAACCTCCCTCAACAAATACTTGAGCCAGAGCAATAAATACTGTAACCATAGCAACAGCGCCATAATCTGAAGGTAGAAGAATTCGCGCAAGAATGATAGAAACAATGAATGAAACAACCTGAGAGGCAATTCGTTCACTGAATTTCCATGCAAGGTTACTTATGAGACCTCCGTCGTTGGACATAAAAACACTTTATGCTTTTGTTACGGAACTAATCACTTCAATCCACCTGCTTTTCCACATTTCATATGAAAAGCCATATTTAACTGTATCATATCCCGCTCTTGCAATCCTATTCCTTTCACTGGCATCATCAATAAGCATCTTGATTGACCTATAAAGCTGCTCATAATCTCCAGCTTTCACCATCAAGCCGTTATAGCCGGCTATAATAATATTTGATAATCCTCCAACATCAGATGCCACAACTGCACATTGAGCCGACATTGCCTCAAGGAGTGATAAAGACGTTCCTTCAGAACCAACTGTGGGAACAACAGCTATATGCTTATCCGAATGAATTAACAAACTATCTGAACTTTCATATTGAGTAAACTCAACATTATTGAACTCATTCAATTCATCCTTCATCCATTGCTCATCCGGCCCAGTTCCGGCTATAGTAACCTTAACATGCTTATATTCTATTAAAATACGCTTTATTGCCTTAGTAAACACTCTCGTACCCCTATATGGGAAAAGCCTTCGAGCAAAAATAATTCTAACAATATCATTATTCTTTTCATTACATGAATCTATACGAGTATAATTAGGGATAACAGTTAAAGGAATACGTTCATGGTCCATCTGTGAACGATACCAATTCTGGAAATTGAAATCCACACAAACCAAACACGAAACACGCTCCAAGCGTTTAACTGTCATATAGGTTTGGAAAGATGTTGCACCAACAATTCTAAGGATAGAGTGCTTAGAAAAAGTTGGAATATCCCAACTGATCCCATGTTGAATAGCAATAGAGTGCTTAAAATGATTCCTTACTATCAAGGTATCTGACCCGAAAATAAGAAGATCATTATCAATGTCGGCTATTCTTTCAATGTAACGAATGACATTATAAAAACTATTAGCTTTGATCTGACATACTTCATAACAACTCTTTTGTACATAGACTTCCTTATCGCCCGGTTGAAAGATTATCGTTTTAAAACCTAATTCATTCAGTATCTCCATCAGATCAGTTAAGTAAGTTTGTATGCCACCAATTCTCGGTTGATTCTGATCAAAATCAAAGAACCGATAAAGAACATAGGCTTTTCTTTGCATAACTAATTCTTTTAAATTTTAAATCATTTATCAATAAGATATAGCAATAAAGCACAGCAATGTCAGATCATTTACTATAAAGTGCTTTCTTGAAAACGTCTATCTGATATGTAACACTCCACTGTTCTCGAATCGTATTCCGGGCAATCGTTCTAACATGTTCTCTTTCCAGAATATTTTTATCCACCCATTGAAGAATGATTCTTGCTAAATCATTAATATCATCAGTTTTATAAAACCCGCCTGTCTCTCCAGGAATAATAGCCTCAAACTCGGGCATTTGACGAGAATAATCATCATTCGTAATAACAGGTGTTCCAAAAGATAATGAATGTATGCAAGTTAGTCCAACTTCTGCCGGACAAACACAAACATCTGCATTAAATATTAGCTCAGCATTACGCTTCTCGTCAAAACATTCGCCATAAAACCAAATATTTTCACTAAGATTCAACTTCTCAGATAGGCTCATTATACCATCGTCATCCTCATTATTCCCAATGACTACTAAATTGACAACCTTGCCATTCTTTTTAATTCTATCCATAGCGAAAAGCAATAGATCTAACTTTTTTCGCTTTTGAATACGGCCAATGTATAAAAGTACAGGATTACTATTGCCGAAAAAGTTCCTATAAACATTTGTTGAACCAGTTTCAACATATAAACTTTCTAACTTCTCTGTATCGAGAGAATTATGGATGATATATAACTTATTCTCCCTGCAACCAATATCTTTCATATATGGCAGAGCGTATTCACCGTATAAGAAAATCCCAGAAGCATTTCTATAAAATGCTTTATGAAACAACCTGTTAAAATAACCTTTAACCGGTTCATGCAATCCGTGCCCCCATAAATATACTTTTTTACCAGTTATTACGCAGTAATAAATAATAATCCAATTAAGGAAAGAATAAGAATCACCCGTAATAATATAATGAGTGTACTTCCACTTAAGAACTTGCAGCATTCCAGAATGCCAAATAAAGCCTTTAATATGCGTTCTCTTTGCTTTTAATGTTCCTTGGTATCCAGGAAGATCCAGCTCTTCAAACTTTCTTATCTTTTGAAAAACGGTATCTCCAAAATAAAAATCACAATCAAATTCATCCGCCATCCGCTTAAAAATAGGGAAGCGATATAATGGATTGTAATTAAAAAAACAGCAAATCTTGCTCACTTTCATAAAAACATCAAAATATGCCCCAAAATGAGGCCACTTTCGTTAAATCTATTAATTCTCATATACGACGCTTAAACACACTAAGAAATAAAACATCTTTACCTAAGATCAAAGGGTATAATCCCTCAACAATGAAGCAGAAAGAACATGGATAATCCGATAACAGGCTTTGCCGTCGCCGTATGGATTAACTGCTCTAGACATTATTTCATACGCTCTATTATCGTCCAATAGTATGCTAACTTCACTCACAATCAGATCGCGATTTGTACCAACCAGATGCACCGTCCCGCTCTTGAGAGCTTCAGGACGCTCAGTAGTATCGCGCATCACTAGAACTGGCTTACCAAGGCCGGGTGCCTCTTCCTGAATACCGCCACTATCGGTAAGAACAACGGTGGATTTCTCCATCAGATAGACAAACTCCAGGTATTGAAGTGGTTCGATGAAGAAGAAGTTCTTGTAAGCAGTAAGGTCTTCGCCAAACACCTCATGAATGGGCTTGCGCACGTTGGGGTTGAGGTGCATAGGATAGACGAAGTCCACGTCGGGGTATTTCTCGCTGAGGTCCTTCATCGCTGTGACCATCGAAATGAAGCCCTCGCCAAAATTCTCACGACGGTGGCCTGTAATGAGAACGAGTTTCTTTCCATTGTCCAGCCTTGTCACATCATAGCCGGCGGCTTTGAGTACGTTGATCTGCTCATCGGCAAGTGCCTTGTCGCTCTTGAGTTTATCGACCACCATATGGAGGGCATCGATGACTGTATTGCCAGTAACAAAGATTTGCCCCTGAGCCTTTTCATCGAGGAGGTTCTTCTCGCTGAGAGGCGTTGGCGCAAAGTTATAGGTAGCAATGCGCCCCGTAATCTGACGATTCATCTCCTCCGGCCAAGGGCTATAGATGTTGTGCGTGCGAAGACCAGCCTCCACATGCCCGACAGGAATCTGCTGGTAAAACGCAGCCAGTGCCGCTGCTGTGGAGGTGGTGGTATCACCGTGAACCAGCACCACATCAGGCTTGCACTCCTTGAACACGTCGCGCATCCCAGTTAACACGCGAGCCGTAACATCATACAAGTCCTGCCCCTGCTTCATGATATTGAGGTCGTAGTCCGGCTTCACCTCGAAAATGCGCAACACCTGATCCAACATCTCGCGATGCTGCCCCGTCACGCAAACTATCGTTTCGAAATCTTCAGGGTATTTCTGGAACTCCTTCACAAGCGGGCACATTTTGATGGCCTCTGGGCGGGTTCCGAAGACTAGCATTATTTTTTTCATATAGTTTTATCATAGATTATTTCCCAAAATACCGTTACTCTCGCCCACGGATTCCACACATCTAAATGACATTTTCAACATATCTAACTTCAAGATCGATAAAGAACCTGACTGTTTCTATGCTTCCACGCTGTCTGATGAGAATTGGCCTTCTAAACATCTGTCCACAACATTTGGTGAATTGAAATGCTTTTATTCCTCCACTACAATGCACCGGCCCTTCTTCAAATCATCCTCCGCTTGCTTATATTTTTTTATTACAACACTTCCACTCTGTAGATACTTTACCTTCACACGATCGTTGCGACCGTAGGTTCTCACATTACGAACTGGTTCGCGACTTCGCAGCCTTGCCAATACTTGACGTGCAGCATCCTTTATCTGGGTTAATGTGTCTTTGTTGCGCTCTGAAGCTATCTTTATTTCTTCGTCAATATAGGTAAGGATGAGGGTAGCAATATCTTGCGCGTGTATCCTATCTCCAGTTAAGAAATAAGACATGAGCAGACAGTACTCAAATAGGGCTCGAGGTACAGCATCCTGATGACTGAGACTCTCATTGTAACGATCAAGTATCCAGTCAAACTCGTTGATAATAGATCTGTAGTCTTTCTGATCAAAAAGCCGCCAAGCATAGGATCTTACCACTAGCAGGCCAATGGAATCAACACTCTTTGAGCTATTGCGGAGATGAGTCAAATACTCCCGTGCGCCATCATCAGTATAACGGAGGAATGCATTATACTTGAAGACTTCTAAATAATTATCATCTGATATTTTCTGTTCTTGAGAAATAAGAATGTCATGCAACTCCCCTATTAGTCTTGATGCGCCCTCACCAAACAGTTCTGTGGGATGGATAAAAGATTGTTGGAAAACAATAAACAAACTATCACAGTATGTGTAGGGTAACAACTCCATTTTTCCTCTAACTGCATCCCAGGAGTCTGGGGTGTAGGAGTAGATAAGAAATAAAGCCTGAGCCAACACTTCTTCATCAATCCCTAAGGCCTTATCGGGCTCTAAGGTATCTGTCAGCGATTGAATCCTCTCTACAGAAGATACAAGTTCTTTCAGCAAAGCAGGTTTATCATTCTCTGCAACAACGTAGAATTTGTCAGAAAGAATACGTGGTTTGTCGGTTTCCGCAGCTAAAGCCATTGCCTGATCATACAGTCTCGCTGCTTCTTCATTATCTTTGCCGCTAAACAAGCCTGCAAGTTGATAGGCAGCATATAGTTTCACTCCGTCGATACCAGGTTCTTCTGGTAGTGCCAGAATGTCTCTATACTCTTTTTCTACTTCTTCCAACTTATCGGCATCTCCATTCGATAGTCGCATCTTAGCAGATAATGAGTTCAACTTGGATGAATAATAGTACCAATCTCGCTCATCACCTCGCATCACATTGTTGAAAAAAGCCAACGATTCTGCATATTTACCCAACTTAAGGCAGTCTGCACCGGATAGAAAATTTTCGTTCCGATAATCAAATAGTGACATCTTCGGACCGATCGGGGCAATAGTAAAGAAATGAAGAGACTGCTTGTAGTCCTTAAGGTGGTAACAACATGAGCCCATATAATAGTAATAATATGGTGCATTCTCTTCCGGAAAATCGTTATTCTTTAGATAGGTCTCAAATCTATTCAGACTATCGGCATAGAAGCCCTTTCCGTGGAGCTCAATGGCATAGGTCAACAGACCTTTCTCTTCTTCTTCGATTTTCTGCAACCAACTCAACGATAGTGAATCTTTGATGATACGGTTTTTGACCCGTACATCATCGTCGTAGTAGTTTACAATTCCAGCAAGATATAGTTTGCTCTTAATCTTATCAGACAGTGCATTCCCCTTATCATAGACTAACTGTATAATAGCATCGCGCAGGTCGCGGTCTTCTTTCACTAAATTTCGGATGGTGTCAACTGGAGCCTTATCAAAGGTGGTCAGATACATTGTCTTTACCAACGTATCGACCGTCTCTACAGTAATGCTGGTCCTATTCTGTAGTTCGTAGCAAACATCCCACGTCATACGAGGGTTACCGCCAGTCCAGTAGTAAATTCTTTCCAATACGGTATCACCTAACGTATCCAAGCCTGTTTTTTGAATAAAGCTCATATATTCGAGATGACTAAAATCATCCAAAAGAATTTTCTCTCCAATATTAAACGGTGAGATTTTAGGATTCTTGATGATATCTGTTGGCTCTACCACGCCAGAGAGTACATAGGTAAGTTTTTCAAGTACAGGATAATTAATTCGGCTGAAATAAACACTTCTTATTTGCGAGAAAACGTTGTCTGAAAAAGATGTTCGGGTTAGGGAATCAATCTCATCCAAAATGAAAACCAACTTTCCATCTATGGCGCCCAACAATAATCTGAGTTCTTCATTATGGGCTTGTACAGCACTCTTGGTGATATTGGTCCTACGAAGTTCTTGTATACGCTCACGCACTTTACCTAAAACATCTTCGTGAGTATCAATGGCAGTATCAATTAGTGACTGAAAACACTCTTTCTCCGTTTCATCGATATTGGACATATCAATATAAACATACAGATCCCGAGAGTTTTCCCACTTACGCTTTGCCCGTAGCAGAAGGTTAGTCTTACCCATCTGCCTAGACACTAGCACATACCCTGGACGCTGCATAGCTTCAATAATACTATGCAACTGTATGTCGGCTTTACGTTCAACGTATAGACTGTCTGGAACAATGGTGTATGATTTTAACTCTGTTGCCATTAGAATCGGGATAATAACTTATTGATGGTTTGAGTGTCAAGTTCCGTAGTATGGCCGATCTGATAAACCTCCCGGAAAATAGCTTTGATAGGACGAGGCAAATTGCCGCACTTGGCAATCAAATCGGCTTTATCTTTAACTCCTGGTACAGAAAGGTGCTTTCTTATCAGGTCAATCAAAGAATAGCATTCTTGGTCTGACCATAGATTAAATTCCAGAAACCTCATCATACTCTTGATCTTCTGTAGCGGCTCAGTGAGGTATTGTAAAGGGTTTTCAATAGAAGATAACACAAAATGAACATCAGCAGACTTACCAGTCAGTTTATCTGACACCACCAGCGATGAGAATGAACAGACAAACTCCTTGAAAACCTCGCCTGTAAATGGCAGTTCCTCGACTAATACATAAACCGGAGAGCCAGCAAAGTGATCGTCTAACATCCGTATAATACTCTTAATGCACAACTGATACGAGTTAGGTGGCAGACTGGATTCGCCCACAAAATATGCAATTTCATTGTAAATCCATTCAAAGATTTCCTCCAGTGTGCAATTTACAGGAATGCCTGCCATATTAATTAGGAGGACCTTCCTTCCTTTTGACAAAAGAGCGTGTGAAATGGATGTACTTTTTCCTACTCCGGAAACACCGTAAAGCCATAAACTATGGCTGGACAGATATTGTTCAACAACTTGGTCAATATCACGTTGCAAGAAATAAGGCTCATACTCTTTTCTATACAGTTCAAAAAGCACATCAGGACTCTCCTTTGTCACAAAGCCAGCTTTATTATTGGCTTTGTATATTCCAAGACTCTCAAAGGCTGTCATCTGTCCAAGAGCTGCCTCACAACAATGAGCGGATGAAGCTGCAGCTATTTGTTGCCTTCGTTCCTTATCTATTCCTTTTTCGCCATCAGCAAAATCGCAAATAGCTTTCACAAGTACCCATGGGATACGTGCTGACTCGCAAGCTGCGACCAAACCATTTCCTTCCATTTCACCAGCCTTGGCTTCCGGTGTTTCTGCTAAATGAGCATCACGCACTTTTTTATTATCAACAAGTTGCTCACCTGATATGTACAAGCCCAATGTCAGATTCTTCCTCTTGCCATCTATTCCAATGTTTTCCCAACTAAGTTTCAAGTTATTGAAAGCATTGAAAAGGCACTTATCTATTTGATATGTTCCGCCTCGTGGAATCTCCTCCTTTAAACCCATTCGGCGCGTCTCATAATTCTTTATAGCACTAGATACTATTACGTCTCCTATCTGTTGTTTTTCACTATCAAAACCAAAGCAAATACCGACCATGATGACTGACCGAATTTGAGGCCATTCGCGCAATGCGGCATTTACGGTTTGGGAAGAACCACCTGGGCTGAGGCTCCCCATCTGTAAGCATTGGACGCTGATCACATTATACTGTCCTACTTGACCCAAGTAGTACGTGTAATCGCCGACGGTTACCCGATAAATTTCATTAGGCATTACACCATGAAAAGCTTCTGTCTCAACCTGGGTGGTAGAAACAATCAGAAAACTATAATCTTGGGCTACTATTTCGCTTTTTTGTATATCCTTATAATTCCTCATTTCTCATCTTGCTTTCGTATTTCAATTAGCTCGAGACTCATTTAAAAGGACAAAACTCATCCAAGAGATTACCAGAAGCCGTTGATCCTGCAATCACCCTAAAAAAACGATTTACACCCCCACTAGCGTAAATGCTTCTATATATGGTATCGTTTCGCTCTGGTGAACGTGATTCTGCCAGGCAGGCTCACTGTGGCTCAGAGCTGAAATGTCGTGTGCGGAGAGGTCTTTTGTCTTTTCGCACACGATATTGATTAATGACAGTTCCTGATCAGTAAAGCAACTCATATCGGCAGGAGCATCTGCCGTGAGTACAATGCTTTCCTGTTTGTAAACTAGTCGTGGTTGCGGGACAACCTCGTCAAATGCGCTATATACTCTGTCCCAGCGTTGGGGCACAGGACCGAAGTCGATGGCATTGTATGCCAGACCCGAGATGGCCATGCCCCGCTCTCGATATGCCAGGAAATCAATGTAAAACAGCACTTTGTTCATCTTAGTTTGGAATGTGTCACCCATCTTCTCGATTATATAGAGAAGCAGGTTTTTCAATCGCACAGTGGATTGTGGGGCAAAGCCGTTGTCAATGCCACGCCCGCTACAGAACAGGCGTTTCGCCACCCATTGTTCATCGCGCCAAACATTAGCGTTGGCGATAACGTTTTCAACGAGAGCTGTGATCTTGTTGTACTCGCGTTCAGTCAGCTGATGACGGGAACTTTTGACCAAATCTAGGAAAACTCTCGGGTTCATAGCACTGCGAATCATTTTCCCATTGCTTTCGCTGGGTACTTCGCCCATCTCGTAGAGCCGGTATTGGTTAGTTCCGAAACCTAAGATTGTCGACATCTTTGCCGCACTCAGTCCATATCGTTCACGTAAGGCAATGATTTCATCCGTATACGGAATACCATACCGATCGCGATATTGGTTCGTAACTTGGTTGAACCAAATAGTATCACTTTCAGTAGTGGTAAAGCTTTCGCCGCTCTCATCATCGCGAAAAGAGAGGCACATACAATTGTACTTCTCTCCCCGATATGTAACAGTCTCGGGTTCGTAAAACACCCGCATGGGTTTACCGGTTAGTGGACTGTTCTGGTTTTTCATTGCTATGATTTAAATGGATACGTCAATGAATGTTCAGCTATATGAAACGAAATGCAGATGGTTTGGCAATTCTCATAACCCAGCGTAATCTTAATATAGACTTCGTGCCCTTTCACGTCTTTGCCGAAAACCCACATCTCACGGGACTTATTCAGTTCATCGATGACAGGACCTTGAACATAGTCACTCACCTGCAGGTTCTTTACGATCAGCTCGCGCTGCAAAGGCGAAATATCTAACAACAAAAGAGTCTCCCTATTCTTTGGTCTGTCATTCCGGAAGATGATTCCGAATACCTGCGTCTTGATACTAAACTGTTCCAGAAACAACTTTACGTCTTCTATCGACACCATATCTCACACTTTTTATCGTAGCAAATATACAATAAAAAGTTCAAAATTGTTCGATTATCAAACGATAAAGTTGGATATTTAGCAATTTGGATTAAATCCTTCAACTCAAGCGTATTTAATTCTAGCCTCTTCGTACGTATCCAAACTCCCAATGTCAAACCTCCCCCCCGGCATCGGCCAAGCATGAATAGTCGTGCGATCGACCAGGTAATGAGCCAGATTGCCTGGGGCGTCGAAGCCGCAGCCGTCGGCGATGGCGCCTTTGATGAGGGGTAGGTCTTCGCGGCGGTAGATGTAGAATGGAGGGACAGCCCAGTGGGAAACTGGAACTTCCGGCTTTTCCTGCATCTGGAGGACGCGAAAATCGGCGTCGACTTCGATGACGCCGGTTCGCTGGAGTTTGTAGATCTCGGGCTCGTGGTGGCACATAATCATCGAGGTGCCTTTTTCCTTGAAGGCTTCCACGAAGCCGCGGAAGCTGAAGTCGAGGATATTGTCGGCTGCGACGACCAGCAGGTCTTCGTCGAGGCGATAGGTGTCGATGGCCAGGATCAAGTCGCGGACGGCGCCGAGGCGGGTTTCGTTGGTGAATGTGTTGTCGGACAAGACTTTCACAGGACGAGATGCCCGGTCAAGCCGGGCATGACGTTGAGCCCACTCCTCAAAGAGGCCGGCGAACTTGCCGTTGGTGACGATGATGTGTTCGGTGACTTCGGGGATGGTGTCGATGTCGTCGAGCAAGCGGCCGAGGATGGTGTTGTTCCCGATTTCCAGGAGGGGTTTCGGGAAGTTCTCGGTCAGGGGGTAGAGCCGGGTGGCGTAGCCGGCGGCCAGGACGATGGTTTTCATTCAACAAATCGGGCTCCGTCGTCGGACTTGCAAAAGAAGACCTGGAAGGAGTCTTTGTATTGGGGGAAGCGGGCGAGGTATTTCTCGGTGATGGCTTGGGCGATGGAGTCTTTCTTCGACGGGTCGACCAGGGCGATGCAGGCGCCTTTGAAGCCGGCGCCGGAGAAGCGGCCGCCGTAGATGCCGTCGGTGGTGAGCATCGCCTCGTAGATGGCGATGAGTTCGGGCGAGCCGCATTCGTAGCAATGGATGGAGCTCTCGCACGAAGCTTTCGAAAGCGAGCCAAACCATTCCAGATTGCCCGTCTCCCAGGCTGTGATGCCTTCGCGGACTCGCTTGTGTTCGCCGTAGAAGTGCTCGGCCCGGCGGGAGAAACGCGGCGGCATATCGTCGCGGTGACGCTTGTACATCGATTCGGGCACGTCACGCAGGAAGGTCTTGTCGTGGGTGCGTAGCGGGATGTTCTCGTAGGCCTGGACAATCCACGCGGCCGTCTTGCACTCGGTCACGCGGAGGTTATAGTCGCTGCTCATCAGGCTACGGGTCAGGCCGCTGAAGAAGATGCCCAGTTCGAAGTCGGGCATTTTCTCGGCCTTGGGAATGAGCCGGTACTCGTTGCTCTCGCAGTCGAGCATCAGCAGATGGTCTTTCTTACCCAGGGCAATGCAGGCCTGATCCAACAGACCGTTGTTGAGCCCGATGTATTCCCGCTCCGCCTCGGAGGCGATCTTCATCACTTCAAATGGCGCCAAGTTGATGCTGTTCGCTTTAGCGAAGGCCATCACATAAGCAATGAGGACTGCAGCGCTGGAGCTCAGGCCGCCCACCGGCAGCGATCCCTTAATGACGCCGTCGATGCCGTGGCGCAACTGGAAGCGCTTCTGGAGCGCGAATTTGGCGCCACGGGCATAGTCGCCCCAGTTGCCCTGCTTCACCAGCGTCGGCGTGGCGATATCGAAGGCCACGTCACCGGAGAAAGTCTCACTTCGCAACGTCACCCGGCTACTCTCGACGACGTCGAACCACAGGTCCACGCCCTTGTCGATGGCAAAGCCTGTGACAATGCCGTGCTGATGGTCGACGTGTGCGCCCAGCGGGCAGACGCGATACGGGGAATAGATATGATATTGCATAGCAAGATGCCCGGTCAAGCCGGGCATGACGTTAGTCATAACGTTCTTCGACGACGGTCCAATTCACGATCTGCCAAAGGGCGTTCAGTTGCGCAGCCCGCCGATTCTGATAGTCGAGGTAATAGGCGTGTTCCCAGACATCGAAGGTCAACAAAGGTTTATTGCCTTTGGTGATAGGGTTGTTGGCATTGGTTTCTTGCGAGATCACCAAAGTGCCGTCGGGCTGGGCAGAGAGCCAGGCCCAGCCGGAGCCGAAAAGGCCGGTGCCTTTGGCTTCGAATTCGGCTTTGAAAGCTTCAAGGCTCCCCCACTGTTTCTCGATCTGGGCTTTGAGACGCCCGGTCGGTTGAGATGCCCGGTCAGGCCGGGCATGACGATCGTATGCACAGAATTGCGTAAAGTACAGGTTGTGATTCAGGATCTGCCCGGCGTTATTGAAAATGCCGCCTTCGGATTTGCAGACGATTTCTTCGAGGGGCATATTCTCGAACGGAGTGCCGGCAATCAGTTTGTTGAGATTGTCGACGTAGGTTTGGAGGTGTTTGCCGTGGTGGAAGGCAAGGGTTTGGGCACTGATGACCGGTTCGAGGGCATCAGGTGCGTAAGGGAGTTCGATGAGTTTATGCATTGTTTTTGGTTTTTTCGAGTTCTTTGTCGAGTTCCTGGTAGCGGGAGTTCTGGCTGATGAATTCGGGGACGATCTGCTTCATCAGGCGGACCATGTCAGGGATGTTGACGTCGCGGGCGAGGCGCTCGAGGCGGAGCGTGTCGCGCTCCACGTCGGCGCGCTCGTGTTTGCGCACTTTAGCGATGCGGATGCGTTCGTGGAAGGCCGGCAGGGTGTTCTCTTCGGTGGCGAGCACTTCTTCGTAGAGTTTTTCGCCGGGCCGGAGGCCGGTGTATTCGATCTTGATGTCTTTGTCGGGCGTGAAGCCAGCCAGGGTGATCATTCGGCGGGCGAGCTGGTCGATCTTCACGGGTTCGCCCATATCGAACACGAAGATCTGGTTGCCGGTGCTCATCGTGGCGGCCTCCATCACGAGGCGGCAGGCCTCGGGGATGGTCATAAAGAAGCGGTTGATCT
>JAEEGL010275762.1_pt1 | contig 44480 bp, 32 predicted proteins | sample 9134231 | NCBI WGS metagenome assembly JAEEGL01 (sample SAMN16246548, study PRJNA631951) | gut metagenome | biome: gut microbiome; feature: rumen; material: fiber-attached | host: Bos | place: Iran: Karaj | collected 2018-10 | reverse complement strand
TGATTCTGACAGCGGAGATTCCGACGGAGATGAATCTGGCAGTGATGATTCCGATGCTGATGATGAGGATTTGAGTTCCTACGGTACACCGGCTGTTAAAGCGGATCTCTTTTCCGGCTATACCGGAGATTACGGTAATAATGCCACAGATGAATCCTTACCGGCATTCAGTGATACCATCTATATAAATCTCAGTGATCTGACTTTCTCAACCGATAATTCAGAATTCAGTTCAATTCTCAAGGGAACTGAAACTGCCGTCATAGACGGTGTTTCAATAGTAAGAGACGGTAAAGGTTATATTACAGTTGATGCCTCCGGTACTTCAGACAGCATTAAATTTGTTCTTTCAGGTACCCTGACAAAAGGTACCGTTGACATAACAGCCAAAAAGAATGCTTCCGTAGGCGTGGAACTTAACGGGGTGGATATTACCAGCGGCAATAATCCTGCCGTTGTAGTCGGACCCAAGACTGCCACCGCATATGTAATTCTCAAAGGCACCAATTACCTGACAGACGGACGTATTTTCGGTATAGGATACAGTAAGGCAAACGGTACTGACTATTATGATTCATCCGTTGATTCATCCGTTGACGTCAGCGAGGCATCCATGACTCAGAAATGGGCTCTCGGTTCAGACGATAACGGTGTTATCAGTACCAAGGGAATTTTCCGTATCAGCGGTGACGGTATCCTGAATATCAGCACGGCTTACAAGCACGGTGTTTATGCCAAGAACAGACTTTACGTGTACGGCGGTCAGATAGGTGTAAAGAACAGCGGCCGCAACGGTCTGCAGAGTAAGAACGGCTTTGACATGTTCGGCGGAACCATTAACATTGAAGGTGTAGGCAATCATACCAATAAGCAGAGTCGCGGCATTATCGTATCAGGCGATGAAAGTGAGGACGGTGCAGGTCTTGGCGGTATGAACTTTGTTGACGGTGTCGTAAACATTACTACCGTCGGCAAGGCCATAAGTGCCAAATGGGATATCGAAGATGATGCAGAAACAACCGAAACCACCGACGATCCGAGTCCGGTAGTAAAGATTTCCGGAGGTACCTTCAATATCACCACCAGCGGTCAGGTTATTGATTCAGACAGAAGCCAGAATACAGTTTCATATTATGACGAAGACGGTATTCTCACCACTGAAGCTGAAAAATGTTCACCTGAAGGGATTGAAGGCAAACTCGGTTTGGAAATCTCAGGCGGTACTTTCAACATCAATACTACGGATGACGCTCTCAATGCAAGTCGTGACGGCTCCGCCTATATAAACATCAGCGGAGGCAGTCTCTATCTTAATGCTTCCAGTGCGGATGCCATTGACTCCAACGGAGACATCAACATTTCCGGCGGTGTTATAGTAAGCGTGGCCACCATGGGCAGTGAAGACGGTTTTGACTGTGACGGAAAGCTGACATTTACCGGCGGTCTGGCTGTCGGCATCAGCGGTTCAAACCATGAGTATGCAAGCACCGGTTCTTCAACCACAACTCAGAATACCTTTGTAATCGGTTCAAGCTATCTCGGCAGTCAGAATACCGTTATGGCAATCAGGGACTCCTCAGACAATCCTGTGTTTGTGTTTAAGCTTCCTTCAACTTCATACAGTCTGGCAACGGTGTCCTCTCCAAATCTTGCCGCTGCGGATACCTATGGCGTATATTCAGGAGTGACCGTAAGCGGTGGAACAGAGTTCAGAGGCCTGTATACCGTAATGCCTTCAGTAAGCGGAGGCTCTCTAACCGGTTCCGTAACCACCAATGATTCAACCCATGTCTATACTTCTCTGTCTCAGGGCGGCGGCGGATCTTTCGGACCGGGAGCCGGCGGCGGTGAACCGCCTTCATTCCCTGGCGGAAGATAATCATTCCGTGATTTTATTCTAAAGATAAAAAGAGTCTGCCGCGGCAGACTCTTTTTTCAGTATGTGTCATAAATTCTGATTAAAGGTAACCTGAAGGCATATCTTTAATTCTGAAGTTTCACTGCATCCTTTTTACCCGAAAAGAATTTTCTGGTTTCCTCGAAAATAACCTTTCTCAGCATGAACAGAGCCACAAGGTTAGGGAAGGCCATAAGTCCGTTGGCAATATCGGCAATGGTCCAGATGGCATTGATGGCCGTGTTTTCGGCAACATTGTTCATATCGACAAAAAGCACAATCAGAATGTATGAGGCTACCAGCAGAATATACAGTATCTTGAACGGTCTGATTCCCTTTACTCCGAACAGGAATATCACGCATCGTTCAGCATAGAAATTCCAGCCGATGATGGTGGTGAAGGCGAAAAGAATCAGACAGATATTTACCACGTACAGGCCGATTTCATTGCCGAGAGCTCCCTGGAATGCCAGGGTGGTCATGGCAACACCGGTTTTGTCTGAAGTCCAGACTCCGGTTACTACCAGGGTAAGACCTGTGAGCATACAGATGATGATGGTATCGATAAAGGTTCCCGTCATGGATATCAGCCCCTGCTCAACAGGAGAATTCGTTTTGGCGGAAGCGGCGGCGATAGGAGCGGAACCGAGACCTGCTTCATTTGAGAAGATGCCTCTGGCCACGCCTTTCTGCATTGCCATCATGATGGTTGCTCCGGCAAAACCGCCGATGGCCTGAGTAGGAGCAAATGCCGAACTTATAATCAGATACAGGGATTCAGGAATCTTTTCCAGATTGAGAAGGATTACCAGTACACAGGTGATTATATAGATGATTCCCATGAAAGGAACGACCTTCTGAGCGGTTTTGGAAATCGTTCTGAGTCCGCCGTAGGTGATGATGATTGTCAGAATCGTGATGATAATGGTTACGTAGAGTCTGTCAAAGCTGAGCTGGTTTGCGGCTTCAACCACTGAGTTTATCTGAGTGTATGTACCGATACCCATACAGCCGGCAACAATACCGAAGACCGCAAACATTACCGCCAGAATCTTTGCGGTTTTCGGATGACTGGATCCTATGCCGTTTCTGATGTAGAACATCGGTCCCCCGACGAAGTGACCGCGGGAATCCTGTTCCCTGAATTTTACCGCCAGAAGACATTCGGCGTATTTGGTGGCCATACCGAAAAATGCGGCGACAAACATCCAGAACAGAGCTCCAGGACCGCCGATTCCGACAGCGGTGGCCACGCCGACAATGTTGCCGGTACCGATGGTGGCTGCAAGTGCAGTACACAGGGCGGCAAAACTGGTAACGTCTCCTTTTTTGGAATGATGTTCCTTATGAGGAGTGAAGAGAAGTTTTATCGCATTCGGCAGGTGAAACACCTGGAGAAGCTTCAGATTTACTGTCAGAAAAATACCGACGCCGAGCAGAAGAACCAGCATGGGAAGACCCCATATGAAGTCATCCGCGGCCTGTATGAATTCTGCAGTTGTTTTTATAAAATCATTCATGATTATTTCCAAATCTGCAGCAGATAAACTGCGTTAAGCCAGAACAAAAAATTTTTTCGTGTGCATTATATATGAGCATGGCGATAATTCCAAACAGGTGACCTGATTTGTTCCGTGTTATGCTGTGTGTACGGAAAAACGCATCAGTCTGAATTAAGACGGGTAGGATTATGAAAAAACATTCAGAATGAGTGAATTTCAGTCATCGGATGCTGAAATATGTTACATAGGTTAAGAGTTTGAACAGATCTTTCTGATATATTATAGAACCTGTGTTTAAATATGCGGTTTTAATATCAGTTTAGAAATTTAGTAAACAAAAATACAAAGAGAGTTGGTTAACTATGAGATACAGCAACTATCGTCAGCCGCAGGAAAGGGCTCCCCTGAATGTTGTGGAAGAGAGGAACGTCGTGCCTGATTTCAAACCGTGCCTTGTGGTTCCATGCTACAGACATGTGGAACCCCTTATAAGAATTCTGCCTGACCTTCTGCACTACGGAGTAAAAATAATTGTGGTGGACGATGGCAACAGAGAACCGAAGGCCTCAAAGCTGAGGGAACAGGTTGCCCTGATGAATCAGGTGCTGGTAAGGCATGAGATCAACATGGGAAAGGGGGCTGCGGTATTCAGCGGCTTCAAAAAGGCCAGGGAGCTCGGTTTTACCCACGTGCTTCAGATTGATGCGGACGGACAGCATGATCTTGAGGATATACCGACGTTTCTGAGTCTCGGAGCTCAGAATCCTGAAAAAATGATAAACGGAACTCCTGTATACGATCACTCCGTTCCGACCTGCCGCAGGCTCGGAAGATACATGACGCATCTGTGGGTCTGCGTGGAACTCGGCAAATGCAGAATTGTTGATACCATGTGCGGCATGCGTCTCTATCCCCTGGAACAGGCTCTCGGCATTATGCATTCCAGACATGTCGGCAGACGAATGGACTTTGACACGGATATTTTCGTGCGCATGTACTGGTCCGGAGTTGATTTCCTTGAAGTTCCTGTGAATGTGAAATATTCTCCCGGCACCTGCAGCAACTTCCGAGGATTTTCCGACAACCTGCGCATCTCCATGATGCATACCAGACTGTGTATGGAGAAGGTGTTCCATTATCCGGCCATCAGAAAGAGAGGTTACGTATAGTAATGGGCAGTCCAGCATCATGGCGAAAACAGCGTGAAAGCACTTCTCCTTTCGGGATGAATGTTCTGCTGTTTATTTATCGCATCGGCGGTAAAAAAGCGGTTTACTTTATCGCCTGGTGCGCCTCATGGATTATCTTTCTGTTCAACGGAAGAGTCAGAAGAATATCCGGAGAATATCTTGAGCTTCTGAGCCGTTCAGCCTCCGGCAGAGGAATCAGGCTCGGCAGACTGAGCTCCCGCCGGCACATCTATTCATTCTGCAGGGCCGTCATCGGAAAGATGGTATCATGGTCCGGTCAGACGGATTTCGGGGAATTGGGAGAAATTGACGGCGGTCTGCAGAGATCTCTTGCCAGGGCGAAGGAAGGCGGCGGAGTTCTGGTGATGGGGGCTCATATCGGCAACCTTGAGGTACTCAGAGCCTTCAATACCCTGAAAATAAAAAAGACCGTAAATGTTCTGATGCATGCCGAAAACAGTTCGGTGTTCATGAACTACCTCAGAAGTCTCAATAAGGACAGTTCACTCAATATCATCAGTACCACAGATATCGGGCCTTCGCTGTCCGTGGAGCTTGCCGACAGAACTTCCCGGGGAGAGTGGGTTGCCATAATGGGAGATCGTCTTATTGATGAGTCTACCCGTTCCGTTGAGGTGGATTTTCTGGGAAAAAAGGCAAAACTTCCGCAGGGACCGTGGATTTTGGCATCAATTCTTAAAATTCCGGTGTGTATTATGTTAGGATTGACTGACGGCAGCGGCATCAAGGTTTACTGTCATGAATGGGGAGCCGTAAAACTGGACAGAAAGAACCGTGAACAGTCAATTCAGCGGTATGCACAGGAATATGCCTCCGAGCTGGAAAAGATTCTGTACAGGTATCCCTATGAATGGTTTAATTTTTATGATTTCTGGAGCGACAGCGAATGAGTCATCTGTATACATTTGAATCACATCAGAAAGTGCAGTTTTACGACTGTGATCCCATGGGGGTGGTATGGCACGGCAATTATCTGAAATATCTTGAAGTGGCCAGAGGTGAGTTTCTTGATTTTATCGGATACGGCTACCGCCGGATTCGCGACGATGGAAATTTCTTTCCGATAGTTGATGAACGCATGAAATATCTTCACTCTCTGAGACTCGGTGATGAATTTACGGTTGTGGTCTATCTTGATGAATACATCAACAGGCTGGTTCATTCCTTTGAAATCATCCGTGACGGTGAAATCTGCGTAAAGGCAAAAACCGTTCAGGTGTGCCTGCCGGCATCCGGCAGCGAGCTGAGCTTTTTCATGCCTCAGGGCTTTGTAAATGCCGTTGAGGCTCTTCCTGGCGTTTCTGAAAAAGCCGGAGCATAACTGCGGCGGTGAAACGGAGGTAAAAGAATATATGAAGGTGTTTTTCAGATCATTGGCGGCTTCTGCGGTTCTGGTGTCCTTAACGCTGCACGGCGTTTCGGCAGCCGAGACCTCTTCAGAAAAAAATGAATCCCTGTCCGGCGTGTTTCCGTCATCAGCCGAAGTCGCGGCAGAATTTTTCGGGAGCCTGAAGCATGATTCCGTAATAAGTGATTTTGAGCAGACCAGATTCATGGCTGAGTCTGAGAGAACTCTGAAATCCACCGGCAGCATGCTTTTTTCTTCTTCGGAAGGACTCTGCTGGAAGATGCTGACTCCTTTCAGAAGAGCCTGGCTCTTTGATGATAATGGGGTAACCGAATTTCAGGCGGACGGTTCCTCAAAATCAGTGTCAGGGGATCAGAACGGTATGTTCAACAGCATTCTTCTTGCGGTGCTTAACAGCGGGGTTAATGGCAGATCCAGGGAGGTAACCGACAGCTTTGACGTGGTAAGCGGCGGCAGAGGAGAAGACGGAATATCGGTAATATATCTGCAGCCTAAGGACAGACAGATCGCTGGAGTTATTTACCGTATAAAGCTGGAACGAAAACATGACATGCTGAGCGGCATCACCATTATGGAACACGGAAACAGCTATACCGGCATGGTTTTTTCCGGACAGCAGTCCGATTCTCCGAAGGCTGCCGGCATAAAGGATTTCTGCAGCTTCAGATAAAGTTCTTTTTCCCGGTAATCCTCATTTTCTGAGAAAATGACGGCGTTGATACACATTAAGAAATTCAGCATGAGAGATAAAATAAAGGCACTGGCGGTTCTTTTACTTCTGATGATTCCGATAATTACCGGAACTGCGGTATTTCTGCAGAAGGGGAGCGGCATCATCAGCACGGATATCGGTTATCTGCTTCCGCATCTGACTCAGAACGGTGAATCATCCGCATATTTTACGGAAAAGCTTTCCCGGGAGCTTCTTTTTGTATTCAGGGCTGACGGAGAGACAGAAGTCTCTGGATCCGTCATGAAACAGACCCTGCAGGAATTTACCGCAGAATTGAACGCATTTGATTTTGTCAGAGTCAGAAATTTTGCCGACATGGAAAAAACCGGCAGTCTGCTTTTTGCACACAGATATGCTCTCGGTGCTGACGACTATCTTACCTGGGGAAGACCGGATCCCGAAAAACTCAGGGAGGAGGTTCTCAGTGTACTGTACAGCCCGTTCGGAGGTGCCACCGAAAAGGAAATCCGCAATGATCCGTTTTTCACCATGCGCCATTATCTTGGCAGACAGACTGCTGGAAGATACAGTCTTGATCCTTCAGGTTTTGCTTTCGTTACCGACGGCGGAAACCGCAGAAACTATGTCATAAGCGCTTCTCTTTCCGCATCGGATCTCAGCACCTCCCAGAAGTCCGGACTCTTTGATTTCTGCAGAAAAATTAAAAGAAATCTGCAGTCCCGGAAAATTGATTTTCTGTATACCGGAGCTTTTTTCTTTGCCGAGGAGGCGGCCTCGTCTTCGGAAAACGACATCAGTAAAATCAGTATCGGTTCCGGAATCATGCTGGTGATTCTGCTTCTCTTTTTCTTCCGATCCGTTAAACCTCTTGTTTCCGCTGTGGCGGTTCTTTCGCTTGCCATGTTCAGCGCCTTCGGTACCGTCATTACGGTTTTCGGCAGCATGCACGTGATAACCATCGCCATAGGCGCCTCACTGGCCGGTATTTCCTTTGACTATATTCTTCATGTGCTGGTAAGGCGAGCGCATCAGCCCGGGGAAAGTCCGGCTGAAATCACAAAAAAACTGGGACTCCCGTTAACACTGAGTCTCATTACCAGCGTACTTGCCTACGGGGTAACCTCGTTTACGGGGCTAAATGTCCTCAGGGAACTCGGCGTGTTTGCCTCCGTAGTGCTTACCGGAACCTTTCTGCTGTCCTGCTACTGCCTGAGTCTGATCAGGCTGCGCAGGATTTCTGCATCCTCGTCGTCATTAAACGTGCTGGCTATATGTCGCCGGTGGCTGGTAAAAATTCCCCGTTCCGTTTCTGCCGCCACGGCTCTGCTTACCGTGACTGCGGCCTGCTGTCTCATGTTTGTGTCCGGAGCCGATGATGACGTCGCTTCTCTTCGTCAGAACCAGACGGAACTTGCCGAAATGGATATGGAAATAAACAGAACGGTCAACGGGGATGACGGCAGTCTGTGGTTTATTCTTGACGGTGACTCTCTTGAGAACGCCATGGAGTCCTGCGAGGATTTTCTGCTGACTCTCGCTTCCGATGAACGCATGGCCCTGGAGGCTCCGTGTCTCAAGGTTCCTTCTGAAAGGGCGCAGCGTTCAAGCATTGAAAACTACAGAACACTGTATCCGGCACTTAAGGATGTTTACGCGGAACAGGGATTCATCCTTGATGACGGAGAGGTCAGTCCCGACAGGGCGACAACCTTTAAAGTGACCGATATGCCCCTGTTTTCGGATTTTATGACGGGTGAAAAGTCGGTGCTTGTCCGTGCCAATTCCCATAACGCCGGGCTTATTCAGAAAATAAGGTCATTCAGAGGCTTTTCTTCCCTGGACAGGAGGAAGGACTGGTCTGAGGCTTTCGGAGTCTACAGACAGGAGCTGAACAGAATGCTCCTCATTGCACTGGTGCTGATTTTTGCCGCCGGAGCCCTTGTCCTGAGAACTGGAATTGTCACTTCTGCAGTACTGCCTCTTACCACCGGACTCGGGGCGGGAATCATTGCCGATTACTGTATTACCGGAAGCTTTAATCTGTTCACCACCGTGGCGCTTTTCGTGGTTACCGGTCTTGGAGCGGACTACTGCGTGTTTATCAGGAACATGAAGGAGGATTCCTCGGACAATACTCTGGCCACGCTTTCGCTTGCATGGATTTCCACCGAGGTTTCCTGCGGCCTGCTGATGCTTTCAGACATGCCGGCGGTAGTTAATATGGGGGCAGTGATTTTCTGGGGACTTGCGGTAATTCCGATTACAGCCCTGATGCTGAAAAAACAGCAGGCACGGACCGTTAAACTGTCGGAATCGGCATGATTACGTCATAAATCTGACGAATTGACATCAATGTTTGCAGGCATAACTTTTAAGTTAATGTATAATTGTATGAGTTGTCGGGATTACCGACCGGGACTTCGGAATGTCCGTGTCCCGGTTTGTATGTACGTGAATAATACAGATTAAGAATAAAATCATGATTTACATAAACGGCTTTGCCTGCAAAAGTGCACTTGGATTAACTGAAGAAGAATCCGTGAAGAATCTTTCCGAAGGTACGGATATCTGTCTTAGGGAACGTGTTGGTTTTCTGCCGGGCGGGCAGAAGGCTTATCTTGCGGAAATCCCTCTTTATCCCGATCCGCTGAACAGACATGACTGCAGAGCCAACCGTCTGCTGAATGAATGTCTGAATGATATCAGACCTCTTATCGATGAAATGATGGAACGCTATTCACCTGACCGCATTGGTGCGGTTATAGGCACCAGCACTTCAGCGATTACCGATGTGGAAAACGAGGTTCTGAGCGCCGAATGTGAAAAAAACGGTGAACTTAAATACGATCCGAGAGTTTCCGAAATCGGCAACATCTCCGCTTTTATAAGCGACAGACTGGCTATTACCGGTCCGAGCTATTCCATTGCCACAGCCTGCTCATCAGGCGGCAGGGCGTTTGTAAGCGCCAGAGCCCTTCTCGAATCCGGGGCCTGCGATGCCGTACTTGTCGGGGCCTGTGACACTCTGAGCAAAATCACGGTCAGCGGTTTCTTTGCCCTGGGTGCTCTTGATACCGGCAGGTGTCATCCCCTGTGTGATGACCGTGCAGGCATCAATATCGGTGAAGGCGTGGGCATAACCATCCTTACCAGAGAACCTCTTAAAAGCGGATATGTGATGAAACTTCTGGGAACCGGCTCAAGTACCGACGGCTATCATATTTCCGCACCGGAACCTGAAGGTCACGGCGCCAAGACCGCCATCAGACTGGCTCTGATGGATGCCGGACTCAGCCCGGAGGATATAGGATACGTGAATCTTCATGCCACCGGCACGGTTCTTAACGATGCCATGGAGCACAAGGTTATTCGTGACGTGTTCGGAGACAGGGTGCCTGTATCGGGAACCAAACATCTTACCGGACATACACTCGGAGCGGCAGGCGTGGTTGAGGCCTATATTGCCTACCTGATATTCAGATACGGCATGAAACTTCCGGCCATAGGCTATCTCAGCCATATGCCTAGTCATGAATTTGATGACATTCATCTGGTAAAGGAACCGGAAGATCTCCAAAAACCGGTGATTATGTCCAATAATTTCGCTTTCGGCGGCAACAATATTTCTTTGATTTTCGGAAAATACGACAGTGAGCAGTCAGATGTTAGATAATCTTACCTCCTCTGAATACGATTGGGTAATCGAGAGGCTTCCGCAGAAGGAACCGATGCGTTTCATTGATCGTGTGGAAAGCGTTGATATCGGAGCAAGAACCATTGTGTGCGAATTTACCGCGGGAATGAGACCGTGTGTCGGCTACTCCGAAAAGGACGGTGTGATGCCTCCGGTATCTCTTACCGAAACCATGGCTCAGACTGTCGCCGCACTGATGATTGCCGAGGACGGAATAAACGGCAGAAACTTCAAAATAGGTTTTATTCTCTCAATCCGTAAAATGAAAATCATGGCGAAGGAGCCTATCGTAAAGGGAATGAAGCTCAGTTCCCGCGTAAAGATCTCCTATGAGGACAGTTCAGGGGTATGCATGGCTGAAGCCTGTGTCTGCAGTGCCGAAACCGGAAACAGACTCACTGAGGCCAGAATAACGGTTATGAAACCTGATGACGGCTATGTCAGCCGACTTTTTGAAAAGTAAGCGTCAGACTGCCGCGACATGTTGAAGCTTTCAGATGATTATGTTTAAAGCCGGCGGATTAACACCGGCTTTTTCATGTAATAGCAGGCCTGTATCGGTAATCAGCCTTTATTACTGATGTCTTCCTGATTAAGATGGGCAAATCTGCCTTTGAACACCTTTTCGATTCTGGTTACCTTCTTGGCACTGCTGATGAAGGAACCGCAGTTGCTTACCACAATACCGCTGTGGGTTCCTTCCCATACCTTCAGATCAACTCTGGCGTTGCCGATGTAGCATACGTCACTGTCACCGAAGTATTTTTTTATAAGCGCCAGCTTGTTTTTGCCGGTAAGGTTCACATCGATTGAAGAACCGAAGCCTTCCTTGAAAAAGCTGAAGTATGAAGCGATTTTGCTGACAATGCTCTGGGTGCTTCCGGATACGAGGTAGATGGAGTTGTCCGGATTTTCAGCAAGTTCCTTCAGGTAGTCTATAAGTTCCAGATTGAACTTCAGACGGCTGATGTCAACATTGTATATTTCCCCGATGTTGTATTTAAGTCTGGCTCTGCCGCCTTCGTGATGCCATCTGTAACAGGCCGGAATAAGCTGGGGTTTTTTCAGAATGGTTTCAAAAAATGAAGTAACGGACATGTCATTGCTGATTAAGGTGCCGTCAAGATCCACACAGTAAATCATAAATTTCCTTAGTTACAGGGAGTCCGTGAACGGTCCGGCATGTTTCTGTTTTTTATTGTCTCAGACCTGACTCCGTATCAAAATGTTCTGCAAAGTATATCACGTTAGCTTGAGTTTGGTAATTTTAGTTTTTTCAGAGCTGGGGTTCCCGGCTGCAGTTGACCGAAAGGAAAGGACATAATGTCTTATGTCCTTTCCGATTCCTGCTTATCTGCACGGGGAATTTAAACCGCAGAGGGTTTTAATCATGAACGGTTTCAGTACTCTTCCTTAAGCACGGTGACGCGGTCAAAGCTTCCGGACAGCCGGTAGACAATGCCTGCATGGGTTCCTCCGCATACAAGAGGAGAGGTCATGCACCGGAAAACAATCCCCTTTTCCATAAGATTAAGAGCCTCGTCATCAGAGCAGCCGGTTTTTCCGTACACGGCGGTGACGGTTCCTCCCTTAAACGGAGAATCGAATTCGAATACAAAATTTTCGGCATTCAGAAGCAGGGCGAGTTTATGTACCAGAAAGAAGCATGCATGCAGATTCCGGTAGTGAGGAACGGACTCCTCAAGTCGGATGAAATCCGGAAGGCCGAAGGGCTGTATCCCGGCAAGAAAACGGGTGCAGTCCCGGGTGCCGTCGTATGTCCCGGAAAGCTTCATCCCGCCTTCATCCTTCGTGACATGCAGAAAATCCATGATTTCCTCCGCTTCCTTTCCGGTATTTACGGAATCGGTGGATGAAGAGTCAAGCGTCAGGCTAAAACCGGCCCTGAACGTGTGACTGGCAAAAATACCGGAACGCTTTTCACCGTCAGCCGCAGTCTCCCGGCATCCGGAGTATTCAGCAAAGTTTCGGGCAAGACTTTCGGCAAACATACTCCGGTATACGTCGCTTTCAGCAAGTTTCCGGTACAGGTTTGGCGCACATAATGATGATTCGTGAAGATAAGCTTCGAGATCCCGGTATGCGACAGGATTGAAGCCCGCAAAAGAGACCGGTTCAAAACCCAGAAGTTTGCGGAAGTCAGGATGTGATATCAGCTCTTCATATTTTTCACAGCATTTGATGGAGGCATAAAATCTCCAGCCCTTAAGCGTAAGTAATTTCAGCACTCCGGGAGCCCGGCAGTTCCCGTCGGTGAATTTTACGTGATTGGACAGAGTTTTAACGGGGTTATCCGAAAACTTCAGTTCCTTCATGACGGAGTCAGGATAAAGCTCGCGTGGCCTGAAGCTTCCGTATGCCGGCTGATTATGCCAGGCACCGAGTTCTTTCAGGTCTTCATGAAGCTTCAGCATGAAAATCTCCCTGACGGTTTTACCGGCATTGCAGAAGCCGGAGATTTCTCCGTCAGCTCCGGCTGCGGCTGTTACGCAGTCAGCCAGGGTGAAGTCGAGAGGATCCGCCTCATGAACATTTCTGTCATGAGCGGATTTTTTTCCTCCGCGGGAACAGGAAAGAGGACAGCAGGCGGCAGAGTCTCCGCGGCACGGGAAAAATGCGTAACGGGTAATGCCGGCGTCTTTGAAAACCCCAGCGGCAAGCTTCTCATAGGCGGACGCGCCGGTTCCGTCAAAACCGAATTTTTTCCCGTTAAGAACAATAAGGGTAAAGACGGCATTGTTCACCTTAACACGCTTAAGCACATACATGGGCAGATGATGTTCGGTACGCCAGAGGTTGATTTTTGCAAAGGCCTCGGTACCGGCAGCGGGAATAAGAGCTGCATGAAAGCCGAAGTCAGCGGAGGTAAGATAGTCGGTAAGTGCGGAAACGGCAAGAAGAACATTGAGACAGTAACGTTCAAGCAGAACGGGAACACGGCAGCCGGTATCAGGATCAGGGCCTGCGGCGCCGGGGTTCAGACTGCGGTTCGGTAAAACACGGTACGGTGCGGAGGCACCCGGAATGGCATAATCCATATTGAAACCCCTTAATTACTATTTAAATCTGTGGAATAAAGGAAAAACATACACATTAATAGAAAAGATAATAAATATATCTAATCTGATTAAATTATATACATAGCTATCATGAAACTCAAGATTATTTTTGAAATCTGTGTTCGCTGCCGTGAAAATGCGATGGGACACACATGTAGGAAACGTGTGTGGCGGAGCGTTTCTGCAGTACTTTTCCGGCTGATTTATGAACAAAACGGTCAATTGGGCGTAAGTATTATGACGAAAACTGTAATTTAGGCATAACTTTCTTTATGGCTGAGCCTTAAATCATATACAATCCATTAGTTTGACTGAAGATTTAAGCGAAGATGCGACGGTCAGTCCGTTTTACCCCGGGATGTTTCCGGCATGGTAACGGCTCTGGCGCAGTCTTTGGAACAAGGTAATTAACGAATAATCTACTGCTGAGGAACAACAGACAATTCATGGCTGATAAGAACAGAAGAGTATTGATTTCAGGAGCCAGTTCCGATATCGGACAGGCCGTGGCCGCAAAACTTGCAGACATGGGCTTTTCTCTGGCTCTCCACTGCCACAGTGAAAGAGGTCTGGGTGAGCTGGAAAAACTGATTAGGGAACTGAAGACACCTGAGAACGGATCACACGTGATTTTAAGATTTGACGTGGCCGACAGACAGAGTACCAGAGATCTTATAGAGGCTGACATCGAAAAGAACGGAGCCTACTGGGGCGTGGTCAGCAATGCCGGTATTACCGATGACGGACCGATGCCGGGGATGAGCGGAGAATCCTGGGACAGGGTTCTTACCACCAATCTGGACGGATTCTACAATGTGGTTCAGCCAACGCTGATGCCGATGATAAGACTGAGAAACGGCGGAAGAATAGTGGCCGTCGCTTCAGTTTCAGGCATGGTGGGCAACCGCGGTCAGACCAACTACAGCGCCTCAAAGGCGGGGATCATAGCCGCCTGCAAATCACTAGCCCTGGAACTTGGAAAAAGAAAGATTACGGTTAATTCAGTTTCTCCGGGAATCATTGAAACCAAAATGGTTTCAGAAGAGGTCATTGAACATGCTCTTCCTCTGGTCCCTCTGAACCGACTGGGAAAGACTGAGGAGGTGGCCGCTCTTATCGGTTTCCTGTTCTCTGACGATGCAGGATACATTACCCGTCAGAATATCAGTATCAACGGAGGAATGTGCTAATGACCAGAGTGGTGATAACCGGTATGGGAATGTACTCTCCGCTGGGAACGGAACCTTCAGAGTGCATGTCCTCGCTACACGCCCTGAAAAACAGGGTAGAGGTTATGGAGGGGCTTTCGGAATACAGCGGCATGCTCTGTCATGTGGCCGCTCCCGTAAAGACTGAACTGCCGGCCTATCCCAGAAAGAAGACCAGAACAATGGGGCGTGTGGGAATTCTTGCCGCGGCCGCAACCGAAAAGGCTCTGGCAGACGCCGGACTTACCGGTTCTCCGGAACTCGGTGACGGTACAGCCGGTATTGCCTACGGCAGCTCCGGAGGAAGCTTTACCGCCATGGCGGACTGCGCGGATTTCGTGGATAAAAAGAACGTTACGGCTCTCAATGCCACCACGTACGTCAGTATGATGCCGCATACCGTGGCCGTCAATCTGGCTATATTTTTCGGGATTCACGGCAGGGTGATAGCCACCAGTACGGCGTGTACCAGCGGTTCTCAGGGTATAGGTTATGCATATGAATGCATAAAGAGCGGGGCGCATAAAATCATGATTGCCGGCGGTGCCGAGGAACTCAGTCCGTTTACCGTAGGTGTTTTTGACGCCATGTTCGCCGCAACTCAGGTAAATGATGAACCCGGGCTTACTCCAAAGCCTTTTGACGTTCACAGGGACGGTATAGTGGTGGGCGAAGGTGCCGGCACGTTGATTCTTGAAGAGTATGAACACGCCGTTGCCAGAGGGGCTCGCATATATGCCGAGGTAGTCGGATTTGCCACCAACTGTGACGCCACCCATATAACCAATCCGTCCAGCGAGCATATGGAAAAATGCATGAGAATGGCTCTGCAGAGTGCCGGAATTGACGCCCGGGACATCGGTTACGTGAATGCTCACGGAACCGGAACACAGGCAGGGGATGCGGCTGAAGGTTCTGCCACATACAGAATTTTCGGAAACAGCGTACCCGTTTCCACCCTCAAGAGCTACATGGGACATACCCTCGGTGCGGCCGGGGCCCTGGAAGCTGAACTCAGCGTACTGATGCAGCGTGAAGGCTGGTTCGCTCCGAATCTTAATCTGAACGAGCCGGATCCTCAGTGCGGGAATCTGGATTTTATCACCGGAGAAGGCCGCATGGCGGAAGTACGTTATGTCATGAGCAATAATTTTGCATTCGGCGGGGTGAATACCTCCCTGATTTTTAAAGCCGTGGAATAAAAACTTGAAAAGACTGAAATTACCGGTGATTATTTTTAAAATATGCTGCATGGTGCTAGGTGTAATTTTTCCCTTTGCGGTATATTGGGGTATCAGACAGAATGCCACCGTGACCGTTGCGGTAATGCTGGTATGCCTGGGACTCGGCAATCTGCTGTCGGCAGGCAGAAACGGCATGTCGGGAAAAACGGCCGTGCTGGTTTTTGTTCTTGATATTCTGCTGGCGGCGGTATTTCTCCTGAGCGGGGATTTTCTGGCGGTGAAGCTGTATCCCCTGATGGTTAACGGCTGCTTCCTGTCCGTATTCGCTTCGAGTCTGACTGGCGGGCGTACTCCGGTGATAGAAAAGATTGCCTCCTATACCGTGAAGGAGGAGGACAGGGATGATTTTTTCAGGATGTACTGTCGCAGAGTGACTGCAGCCTGGTGCATCTTTTTTGTAGTTAACGGAATGATCTCTCTGGCTACAGCCCTGTGGGGCAGCAATGAGGTGTGGATGCTTTATAACGGCGTCATTTCATATATCCTTATCGGAACCGTGTTTACCGTTGAATACATAATAAGAATAATTTTGAGAAGAAGGAATTCCAGAACTAATGACACAAAAGAACTATAACGATATCAGTGCCGTTGATGCACTGAAGACTGCACAGTATCTGGCAGTCAGTCCTTTTATCTTTCAGGCCGTTGCTGCCATGAAGAAAAAGGGGCTTCTGTCCCATTTCGGCAAAATGAGTAAAAATGAATCCGTAACCAAACTGGAACTCTGTGAAATTTCCGGACTGAATGATTACGCTGTTTCAGTTCTGATTGATCTGGCAGTGGCGGCGGATCTGGTAATCAGAAATGACGACAATTCCTTCAGTCCCACCAAGATAATTCATTATCTTGCCAATGACAGAATGACCAATGTCAATTTCGATTTCTCTTCAGAGCTCTGTTACGAGGGGCTCGGTTACCTTACCGAATCACTGCAGACTGGAACACCGAAGGGGCTTAAGGTGTTCACTTCATCATGCAGCACCATCTATCCTTATCTGAGTTCACTTCCGGAAAATGCGAGGAAGGCCTGGTTCAGCTTTGACCATTATTATTCGGACAATGTATTCAGTCTGATGCTGCCTCTTGTTTTCAAGGAAAAGAATTTCAGTCACATTAACGACATCGGCGGCAACACAGGTAAATTCGCTCTGGCCGTGGCCGAGTATTCAAAGGATACGAAAGTTACCATCATTGATCTGCCTCAGCAGTGTGAACTGGCAAAAGACAATATCCGGAAGCACGGTCTTGAAGACAGAATCGATACTTATCCGGTAAATATTCTCGAGGAATCCGCCAAACTTCCCAATCAGGGGGATCTGTGGTGGATGAGTCAGTTCCTGGACTGCTTCAGCATGGATCAGATAGAGGAGATTCTTACCATGGTTTACAATGCCATGAGTGAAGATTCGATGGTGGCCATCAGTGAAGTGTTCGGCGACAAGCAGTCCAACGACATAGCAAGTCTTGTCATTGAAGCCAACAGCCTGTATTTCAGTTCAATGGCCAACGGTGTAAGCCGTTTCTATCACTCAGACGAATTTGTGAATTTGGTGGAGAAGATTGGCTTCAAGGTTCACAGAATGATGGATCATGTGGGGCTTGCCCATACGCTGCTGTTACTGACCAAGTAATCTCTGGCGTCTGCATTCATAAGGAAAAGACAAAGCCGGATAACAGATACTGTTTCCGGCTTCGCTTTTATAGTGAAATGTTTTGGATCTTCACGGAATTGTTGGGAATCAGAGAGAGGACTGGTATCGAATTAGAGTAAAGAAATAGTCCGTGAACCAAACTCTGTAAATTACGTATAGCTAAAAATGTCGTAAAAACTCCTGAGATATAATTTAACTTATATAATCAGGAGTTTTTCATTATGGTTAAAGAAAAGATGACCGTCCACCGAATCCAAATGACTGAGGGAAAACGTCAGATCATTCAGCAGCTTATTCAGGAATATAACATTGAAACCACTGCTGATATACAAGCTGCCCTCAGAGATCTTTTAGTCGGAACCATCAAGGAAATGATGGAATCAGAGATGGATCAGCATCGGGGCAAGCGTAGTGGAATTCGAAGATGAAGGTCACTCCATCGATTGGGCGATAAAGAACGTCAACTGATACGGAGCTTAACGGCTCCATTTTTATATCTTGAAAGATCGCTTGGGAGGTCTTTTTAAAGTTTATTCTCCGGTGCAGGCTTCCCTGTAATCAAGTTCGCAGGCCTTCCTGCGATACTTGACGGCGTTGTCGGTATCCCCTTCGATGCTTCTGTAGATAACGTAGGCTCTGTAGCAGTCGTCGCCGTTCTGCAGATCACAGGATTTTTTTCTGAGATTAAGCTCCTTGGTCGGAATGTTCATTTCCTTTCCGTATACGTCTCCGCCGCGTCTGCAACTGTAGATGTTATTCTTGAAACAGTTCATTTCATAGAGCTTGGCAGAGATCTTGAACTGCTTCATTTTTTCAAGATTTACGGCCTGATCGATGCAGTGGTGAATTTCATCACTGCTGTTCAGAAAATTGCAGCCCTTGAGGTAGTAGTATTCTGCACTGGTCTGGTTGTTTTTCTTAAGATAGTGTTCTCCGGTAAGATAGCAGTACCTGCTCAGTTCAGAACCGTCAGTGTAGCTTTCACAGAGCTCTTTGCTGAGCTTGAATGCGGAATTCTCCGAGCCGCTGGATCTGTATGCTTCAAGTGCCTTGTCACAGTATTCCTCCGAGGTCGTCATCATGCAGGCTTTTCTGTAGAGTTCCAGAGCTTCAGTTACGTGTTTCTGTGAAACAAGCACGTCGGCCGCCAGAATACAGGCATTCGCGTCTTTTTTGGCGTTGCAGTGAATCCGGTAGATATTCAGTGCCTTGTGGACGTTTCCTTCTTCCTCAAAAATTTCACCCATTGAGGCACAGCCGTCGGCGGTATAGTCATGAGAGCATCTGGTTATGACTTCTTCCGTTACGTGCTTCGGCATGTGCGTGGCATGCTCAGCTTCTGCCGTACCTGCAGAACATGACAGTAGGAGGGCGGTAAACAGAAACTTTGATACCTGAATGAAAAATTTAAACTCTGTCGAACTGTTAATGAAATGGCTGATGTTGTGCATATCTGGTGTTTATTTGTTTTACTGACTGCTGATATTTTTGATGGAGATAACATAAGTATAACATTTAATTTACAAAAATAACACATGATTATTAAAAAGAAATAAATGCAGATAAATATAGATACATCTTGATATGTAATTTATATAAGTTGTAATGACTGTTTATCAGTAGGTTCCGGCAGGATAAGAGAAATGACGATACTGATATAAGGACGCGCGGCTCTTCCGTAAGAACTGTCACCTACGAAAACGGCAGACTCAGTTCCGGCAGATCCGGCGGCGGTCATTCACATGGAGGAGGCAGAACCAGCGGCGGAGGTGCCGGCCGTTATGATGATTCCGCTATTTGTCCTGTCCGGAAACTGACGTACTGCTTTGTTTTTCAGTCGGGAGGTCTTTTTATCACCGGAAAAAGACCTGATATTCGCCTGTCAGGTCACAAAACTGTTTTTTAGTTGCGCAATTTATTGATTTGTCTATGTTCTGTTCCGGTTTTGCCGTTGAGTGAACACCTGCTAGGTGCTATAATAAACGGCAAAAATTTTCATTTTGTTTTTGTCTGAAATATTAAGTCTTAATATTGACAAGGAGTCATACATGACCGTAATCAAGCAGCAGGATTTTATAGATTCCATCTATGACGCTCTGCAGTATATTTCCTATTATCATCCGATTGATTTCGTAAGATCCTTAAAGAAGGCTTATGAAAGGGAACAGAACCCTGCGGCAAAGAATGCCATTGCCCAGATTCTCGTTAACTCAAAGATGTGTGCTATCGGACACCGTCCTTTATGTCAGGATACCGGTATTGTTACCTGTTTCGTACGCATCGGTATGAATGTTACCTTTGAAGGCAATATGACCGTTGAAGAAATGGTTAACGAAGGTACCCGCAGAGCATACTGCTGTGCCGAAAATCCATTACGTAAGAGTGTGCTCGTTGATCCAATCGGTGCCCGTGTGAACACCAAGGACAACACTCCTGCAATTACTCATATTTCAATGATTCCTGGTGACAAGGTTGAAATCCTCATCGCTTCCAAGGGCGGCGGATCAGAAAACAAGTCAAAGCTGGTAATGCTTAACCCTTCAGACTCAATCGAAGACTGGGTTCTTGAACAGCTTCCACATATGGGTGCCGGCTGGTGTCCTCCTGGAATTTTAGGTGTAGGTGTGGGCGGTACCATGGAAAAGGCTGCCGTTCTCGCCAAGGAAGCCCTGATGGATCCTATCGATATCGAAGATCTTATTGCCAAGGGTGCTGAAACCTCAGAAGAAAAGCTTCGTCTTGAACTTTACGATCGCATCAACAAGCTCGGTATCGGTGCTCAGGGCCTCGGCGGTATGACCACCGTTCTTGACGTTAAGGTTAAGAGCTATCCTACCCATGCCGTGGCAAAGCCGGTGGCAATCATTCCAAACTGTGCTGCATCACGTCATATTCACTTTGAACTTGACGGTACCGGTCCTGTAAATCTTGTTCCTCCTTCACTCGATGAATGGCCTGATATTGAACTCGGCAATGCAGACGGTGCAAGAAGAGTAAACCTTGACGGTATCACCAAGGAAGAAATTGCAACCTGGAAGACTGGTGAAACCCTGTTAATCAGCGGTACCATTCTGACCGGCCGTGATGCTGCCCACAAGCGTATCTGCGACCTCATCGCACAGGGCAAGCCTTTACCTGAAGGTGTTGATTTCAAGGGTAAGTTTATCTACTACGTAGGACCTGTTCCTGCAGTAGGTGATGAAGTTATCGGACCTGCAGGTCCAACAACTTCTACCCGTATGGACAAGTTCGTTGAAACCATGCTGTCAGAAACCGGTCTTATCGGTATGATCGGTAAGTCAGAACGCGGTCAGCAGGCCACCGATTCAATCAAGAAGCACGGTGCCGTATATCTGATGGCCGTTGGCGGTGCCGCCTATTTGGTATCAAAGGCTATCAAGAAGGCCAGAGTGGTTGCATTCCCTGAACTCGGCATGGAAGCCATCCATGAATTTGAAGTTAAGGATATGCCAGTAACCGTTGCTGTAGACTCTCAGGGTAACAACATTCACCTTACCGGTCCTGCAGAATGGAAGGAAAAGATTAAGCAGATTGATTTCAAGTACATTGAATAATCAGCTGAACATCCGATAACGAAAAAACCCGGGATTTTATAGTCCCGGGTTTTTAGCTGTTATGGAAAATAATTCAAAACTGAATACGGACTCTGCAGAGATTACTTGTAGAGTTTGTTTTCCTTGTCAAACAGGGTTGTCGCCAGCAGTTCCTTGCCATTAATGGTTTTACGTTTGATGGAACGCTGATAATCGATTTCTGCCAGCAGTTCGCCTATTTTGGCTGCGGTGAAGCAGATGGTGGCGTAAAAAGAAACGAAAGGAATGGAATTGTAATTTCTGATATAGTCTTTGAAATTGATGAAGAAGGTTTCAAGATCCGTTTTTCTCATCCACCATTTTTCCGTAAGCCAGTCATTGGATTTCAGAAATCTGAACAGACCTCTGGCATACTGGTACACATAGAATACGTTGAGCTCTCTTTTGCGGTGACAGATGGCCAGCGGATTGTACATGGTGCGGTATCCTTTATCGGACAGCTTTCCGCTCATGTAGATGTTGTCAAACATATCCTCACTCACTTCGGCTGAAGGCATAACACCTTCCTCCTTGATGAATTTTACCCTGTAGGCCACAAAATTGAAGGAACAGTATATCTTCATGAGATGCCACAGAGGCAGGTCTCTCTTGGTAATAGGGAAGAATATGTTATGAACGTATTTTGTAAGATAGTTGCAGTCCTGTTCGGCGATCTGGCGGCCGTAGATAAGAGCCAGATCCTGATACTTGAGGAAGTATCTGAAAAGTTCGCTGATGGCGCTCGGATCAATTCTGCAGTCATCGGAGAGAAGAATCAGGATGTCATCATCTCTGGTTTCGTATACGATCTGTTTAACCAGTTCGGTTTTGAAGTATTTGACCGGTTCCTTCATCTTGGATTTCGCCCCGGATGAACTGTTGGGCAGATACTTGATTACCCTGGCTCCGTAGGACTCGGCTATACTGAACACCGAATTGTCGTCATAGCTGTCATAGATACGGATTTCATCTGCCTTAATCACTCTCTGACTGACAATTGAATGCAGACAGTCGCTCAGATGCTCTCTGTCTGGATTGATTGTGATTACTGCAACTGAAATCTTCATAAAATCATTCCTGCAATACCATAAAAACCATGAAGCCCGAGGTATTATACCTTAAAGCGGTCATATTATCAGCTTTAACGGCAAAAAATCATGATAACGGCAGATATCTCATCAGGAATCACTCCTGACCGGATATCCGCCCATAACAGTTACCTGTCCGTCAGAATATGCATCAGAGCCTCAAAGGCTTCATCTTCATTCTTGGAGGACCAGGTGCCGTTCAGATAATTGTAGGTGAGCTGAACAGCGGCCGCTTTTTCTCCCATTTTGGCGGCGGTATGCAGAATTTCAAGCGCCTTTTTATTGTCTTCCTTACAGCCTATGCCGAACATCTTGAATGCGGCAAGGTTGAAATGAGCCTTGGCGTTGCCGCGGCTTACGGCCTTGATGAGAATGTCATGAGCCGCTTTGCTGTCCTGCGCTGTACCTATGCCGAACAGATAGTAGATGCTGAGGTTGTTCTGGGCTTTTACGTAATCTTGATCTGCGGACTGTTTCAGCCATTTGAAAGACTCCTCATATTTACCGTCCTGGAAAAGACTCATGGCCAGCCGATACTGTGCTTCAGGATCGGTAGGTGCGGCTGATGCCGGTTTACGGACGTTTCCTACGGCATCAAACATTACAGAAATTACCGGCTGTTTGCATATCTTTTTGGTTTTTGAAAGAATTTCATTGAAATTCAGCGTACCGTTGTTTGCCTGATAATCCTTTATGAAGAACAGATCACTCAGCAGACCTATGGATATCTGAATGGAGTTTTTATTTTTCACCCCGATGGTCCCTGCAAGGATAGGGTTCACACACATGTTTCCCTTGGAGGAATCCTCATAGATCGAACGGACAACGGTGGCACCGTCTGTTTTCATGGTTCTCAGTATTTTGATGGCTTCCGTCTGGGATTTCTGAACACCTTTGCCGTAGAGGTTCATGGATACCAGCAGAGCCTTGCTGAGTTCCGATCTTTTCTGATCCGGAATGCCGGAAATCAGGGCGTGTGCTTCGCCGTAATTACGGTAGCTGTTTTCGGTTGACTTGATGAAAGCAAGTTTTTCCGTGCAGTTTACGGACCCGAGATCCGAGCCTCTTGTGTACTGTCCAACGGCGGCTCTCAGGTCTCTGTCGCGTCCTTTTCCGTAATAGAAGAGATCACCGAGATTACAGAATGCGTCAGGTATCTTGGCTTCGGTACCTTTACGGTAGTATTCCTCCGCCTTGGCGTAATTCTGAGCCACGCCGTTGCCTGTTTCGTAGAGCATGCCCATTTCCACCGGATAGCGTTCCTGAATTTCAGGAGGCGCCACGGCGATGAACTTTGCCACTTCTCTGCTGTTGTTCATCTTTATGTAGTAATTAAGCAGTGCCGTATCAACATCCTTGTCGTTTCTGTCGCGGTAAGGTTCGAGATAGCGCAGAGCCTCCTTGCTTCCGGTTTTGGTTTCAATAAGGGCAAGACCAGCTTTGCGGTATGCCTCTTTGTTACCTTTACGGGCCGCGAAGATGAAATTTTCGGTTGCAAGACGTTCATCCCTGATGCCGTCAATAATGCCGCCTTCATAGATGAGACCGAGTTCATAGGCGGCACTGGCATTGGTCTTGGCAGTATGTATCAGCAGATTGTAGGCACGCTGTCTGTTTTCCTTGACACCTTCTCCGTTGAGGTACATTTTTGCCATCATGTAGGTGGCATCCTGATTGTTCTGTTCCGAAGCCATGGAGAAGTATTCAAAAGCCTTCTGAAGGTCTCGCTTAATGCCGTACTCCCCGTTGTAGAGCAGCTGACCTGCCTGATACATGGCATCTGAATGTCCGGATTCGGCGGCTTCTATGATAAAACGTGCTCCCTTTGTCTTGTCGGCGGCTGAAGCCTTTTTGTCATCAAGCAGAAAGTGTCCGTGCATGTACTGAGCATTGGAATTGCCGAGGCTGCAGGCCTGTTCCAGCAGGGACATGCCTTTTTTGACATTCTTTTTAACACCGTTGTGTCCTTTGAGATAACGGTTGGCCAGTTCGTACATGGCGTCAGAGTTCTTTTCATCCACAAGAAGCTTGAGAGTGGCAATGTCTTTTTCCTGCAGCATTTCCGGTGTGAGCAGGTTCTCCTGCCGTTCCGGTTCCGCCTGCTGTTCCGGAGAGGTGATTTCAGTCGTTTCCACTGATTCGGATTCTCTGGCGGCTTCCTCCACGCTCCTGTTGTTTGACAGATCTTCAGCCGAACCCGGTTCAGGATTTTTTACATGGGCGGTTTCCACGATGACATTAGATTCCGGAGTTTCTTCTTTTACTCCGGCATCAGCTGTTTCAGGAGCGTCTGCAGAGGCTGTTTCCACGCAGGAATCTGAGCCGTCGGAACAGGATTTATCTTCGGTATCGTTTGCCGGATTTTCGGCCTGAACAGTTTCCGTCGTTTGAGTGTCGGACTGAATGCCGGCAGTCTCGGAAGACTGCTGTGCATCTGTTGATGCTGAGGCGGTCTCAACGGTTTCATGAACTGTATCCGTGTGTTCGGTCTCGGTCTGAACAGCAGCTGTCTCGGAACCTGAAGTTCCGGCAGGGGGCTGATTGTAAAGCTCGCTGTTGCTGACTTCTCTGCCTCTTGTCTGAGCCATGAACTTGTACGGTTCATATTCCAGCATGCCGAAATTGATCTTCCCGAGTCTCTGTTCGACTTCGATGAAATCGGTTATGATTTTCAGCTTGTTAATGGCCTGGGTACGTTTGGTTGTAAGCATTTTTGTAGGAGCGAAGATCTGTCTGGTGTCAGGACTTATTTCCAGAGTCTTCAGCAGCTTCATGGAAGGGAGGTTAAGGTTGAAGAGAATTCCCTGCTCCGTATTTCCCACAAATTTACCCTGTTCAGGATTCTGCTCCAGATGGTTTTCCACGGCGGCGATATCTGATCCGAGAAGGGTAAGGGTGATCTCGCTTTCGGAACCGCTGTTGATTCTTTCAAGAAGGGAAATATCCTTGTGGTAGTTGTTTCTGTCGTCGTCACTCATCTTCTTCGATGCACGGCTCAGCAGATCTGAATACCCCCGAAGATCAGGAGCCAGAATATATACGTTTTTGAGCTCAGGACATCCTGTTATCGGCTGAGTTATATTCATTTTGTATGCATGAAGCTGAATCTTGTCCAGATTGGCAACGTTCTTGTATTTTACCGGTGTTACTATACCGGTAAGAAAGAACGGTTCACTGGTTGTGGCAATGCACTGGTAGTATTTTTTGCCTAGCTCCGCGAAGTCAAGAGACTTTCTTACCGTTGATTCGAATGCGGACTTCAGCATATCGATGCTGTCATGGTTTTCCTTCGGGGTTTCTTCCCTGATCATCGGAATGTGTGCAATGACTGCCGGCAGTCCTTTCTGCAGTCTGATGACGTCCTTGAGGGTATTGGTGTTAAAGCCTACAAAGTCGGATGCGGAAAGGTTCAGCATGGTGCTGTTGTTCAGATTTGTCGGGATCTGACTGATGAGGCTTTTTGATTCATCGGTTATGAATCTGCGCAGCTCGTAACCCGATGCGCGTTCGTAGTCGTTTGAACCTATCAGATAGCGCGCCAGATTAAGGGCGTCATACGGACCGAACATGGACCTGACATCCTGAATTGTGTAGTCAGGATTGTTTTTGTAGACGGTGTAGGCAATGATCGAATCCTTGATATGCTGTTCATCTTCGGAATGAGGTTTGTATATTTCAAAGATGTTGCTGAGTGAGTTCAGGTAGAAGGCATAGGTCTCGGGAATCAGCTTTTCTGAATTCAGCTGGTTTGAAAGATAGATGATTTTGTCCTTGATATTGGAGTTGGCGGCAGTTGACAGGTATTTACTGATATCCACGCCGCTTTCGTCGACAGAGACGGATAAACCGAATCCTTCCTCTTCACCCGTATTCTGTTCTTCATAGCCGTAGCTTTCAGAAGAATCCTCGTCATCATCGCTTTTTTCAGGAATATCCGGATTTTCCGCCTCATACGTTTTCAGCATGGAAACGAGTTCCGGCATTTCGTCATAACTGTCGGACAGAATACACCCGTACAGAGCCCCGGCGATGGAAACCGGAGAAGTTGGATCGATGTTTTCAAAATTGTTTTCGCTTTCCTGGGCCTTTTTTGCCTTTATTACGGTATAGGTACCGACACCGACACTTGCGGCTGCAACTACAATACCCAGAAGAAGAGCAGGTTTTGAGAGACCTGAATTACGACGTCTGTTCATGCTAAACTCTTTATTTTTATTGTCTTTGCCTCTGACTGCAGAGTTTATCCGTAAGAAAAGGTACTGCGGATTTGAGCCTTCTGCCGTCAGGAAAAAGTCCTTTAACGGGATCAGCCGGCGGGAAGCACGGGTGGCAGCGGAAACAGCCTGCAGAGCGGAGTCTGCCGGCGGTGAGATTTGCTGTACTGTTTTTCCTGCAAGTGCTGATTTGTTATTTTTACGGGCTTATGCTGCCCGCGGACTGTTTTTTCAGTATCTACCGCTCTGCGGGCATCATGTTATGAATTATTATGGTTCCCGTTCTTCATGAAGGGATTATGATGATGCGGAGCATGCTCAAAGCATTGATAGATAGTATACACACGATACTTTATATGATACAGGATATGAAGAAATACAACATAAAACAGTGACAAGTTCTTGCAATAATCAAGAATTCAGTCAAAATTTGCAAAAATATATCCGGGAATAAGCGTGCTTTAGGCTTGAAAATGATTTTAGTGCCCGATTGTATTTTTTTCGGCGGAAAACTCCGGAATCAGATGTTGTTTTCAAGCTTTTCAAAGCCCACCTTGATAATCTGCGAACCGAATACTTCACAAATGGTGAAGCGGCAGTCAATGACGGTCAGACGTTCACCTACGGTAGGAATGCCGCCGAGGTGGTATGAAAGGAAGTCTCCGAGGTTAAGATCCTGTTCCTTTGATGTGATGACAAGATCGTATTTTTCGGCAATTTCAGTCATGTTGGCTTCGCCGGACAGAAGAATATCTCCGTTATAAGGATAATGAACCTTCTTGACCGGAGTGTCACCGTTGAAGATTGCATTCAGCAGAAGCTCGTCGTCGGAGTGTCCGATAATGGAGATGATATCTCCCTTCTTAAGCTTGAGGCGGCTTACCGGATGCAGAATCTGGCTCTTGCGGAATACGGAGGCAACCATGGTTCTGTTCGGAAACTTGATTTCGCTCAGCAGCTGATCCTGACAGGTTTTATGCTTGATTTCGTAATTGAAGATTTCATAGTCATCGTCAATGGTTATACCCATCTGCCCCTTGCTTACCGGAGTGGTGGAGCTTGGAGCGTAAACGTCAAAGAATTTCGCCACCGGAAGAATGGTGGCTCCCTGTACCAGCAGCGAGAATATCACCACCACGAAGGCGATGTTGAAGAAGATGTCTCCGTTAGGAATGTCATTCATGATAGGGTAGATAGCCAGTACGATAGGTACTGAGCCTCTCAGGCCTACCCACGAGATGAACAGCAGCTCCCTGGTGCTGAATTTGAACAGCAGTTTAAGACAGAGAAATACGGCGACCGGTCTGGCAAAAAACGCCATGACGCATGCCACGATAAGACCGTCGACAGTGTGTTCTATAAGTTTAGGCGGTTCAACCAGCAGTCCGAGCATCAGGAACAGACATATCTGCGACAGCCAGGTAAGACCGTCCTGCACAGGACGTATGTAAAGCAGCTGTCTCATGTTGGTGTTGCTGATGATCATGCCGATGATGAATATTGCCAGGAATCCTGAACCGTCCATGGATGATGTGATGGCGAAACCGGTAAAGGCCACGCCGAGCACCAGAAGGGAGTAGAGACCGTTAGGAATGTTTATGGCGTTCAGAAGCATTCTTCCGAGATAGCCGAATACGATGCCGAACACGATACCGAAGGAGAACTGTTTGATGAAGAACAGCAGGGCGTTTGAAATGGTAAATGTTTCTGAGGCGGTAACGTCATTGGAATTGACTGTGGCCTTGATGATTTCAATAACTGTAATTGTCAGAAAGATCGCCATAGGGTCGTTGGTTGCGGATTCAATTTCCAGCGGTCCCTGAACCTTGTTTTTAAGGCTTACACCGTTGCTTCCCAGGAGAGAGAACACCGCACCGGCGTCTGTTGAACCGATCATGCATCCTACAAGCAGTGATTCAAAAAAGCTCATTTTGAATATGTAGTAGACGGCTCCGCCGACAATAAGCGTGGTAATCAGTACCCCGAGGGTGGAAAGTATTATTGCGGGCTTTGATGCGGTTTTAAAGGTGAAGAAGCTTGTCTGACAGCCACCGTCAAAAATAATGATCGCAAGAGCCAGATTTGCGATATAGAAGGCCAGATGATAATTGCTGAAATGAATGCCGAGAATAATTCCGTTTTCTCCGCACATCATTCCGAGAATAAGGAACAGAAGCAGAACCGGCAGACCCATAATTGAGGAAATTCGACTAGCAAAGATGCTGCATGACAGCAGCAGCCCTATGATCAACATAATGTGATTTAGCTGGTCCATTCTGAATTAATCCCTGTTCTTATCGGCTGATTCGGTGTCAGTGCCGTTTTTGAAAGTTAGTTCACGGCTTTATAAATCAGCGCTCCATCCATGTTCTGTAAATGCTTTCAGTAATTATAAACATTAAACTTGAGTCAAAAACAGTAAAATTTAAAGATTTTATATTTTTGGCTAAATAATAAACAAAACTCCTCCTGTTATCTTAACATGAAAAACGCATGGTTCCTGCCGTCTGTTTAAAAAGCTGTCAGTTTTTGACAGTAAAATCATAATTATGAAATTTTTGTATTTTAACATTACCGATTATTCATCGGGAGAACCTGCGGTACGAAGACGGTTCAGGTGAACGTCAGTACGTGAAAATGTGAAGTCGGCAGAGTTTGAATAATTAGCATGAATAAGAAATATAACTTTGATATATTCTCTAACCGTAATGTTATATAATACTGCCGTTTTATTCTGGTGTTTGCTCTTATGTTCTGGCTCGATCCGGCAAACGTGTGGGTCTATGCGGTATTCAGTCTTATTTTTTTCGGGATCTGTTATATGTTCTTCAGAAAAAATGGATTGACAGTGACAGAGCGGACAGATTCACGACACTGCTTGGAAACAACGGCTATTTCAGCAGTGAGGCATGGCGCGGAGAATACCGGAAATATGCCTCTGAGAACCAGCTTCACAGTGTGTCATCGTCAACTCTTACGGGAGATCTCAGCCTCCGGTACATCAGAATGATTCTGAGGAGAGACTATTACATTCCTCTGATGGTTCTGCCTCTGGCGGCATTCTGCCTGTTCTGTGTCATTGATTCCGAACTCTGTACTGATGCGGGTGACGGAGATCTTTATTTGAGGCTGATGACGTTGCTCGGCCTTGAAGCATTATACGGCGGTCTTGTTTTTGTGCTGTCACGACACTTTTTCGGAAAATGGCTAAAAGACAATCCTCAGTACAGGGAGCAGAAGGACGAAATCATCAGATCTTATCTTGAAGGATATTTATTCTCGTGTTCTTATTTCTGCGTGGTTGTCGGACAGAATTATGTTCACGGTTTCGACGGCAGAAGATTCCATACACTGCCGAGAGACGGAATAAAGCGGGTCAGATGGCTGGTGGAGTGCGATAAAATCCTGTGGACCATAAGAAACAGTGATGAGAGTTTTGATGCATTTAATCTGTATGTGAGAGACGAGTACAGATTCAATATTTATTTTCTGTGTACGCGCGGTGATTACTACAGCGTGACGGATAACGGAGAATTCTGTGCCAGAAACCGTTTCTGCATTCCTCTGGATCAGTTTCAGGTAAAAATGATTATGGACAGGTTCTTTCAAAAAATATCAAGTGACATGAAACCTGTTTTTATTGAAAGAAACAGGAACAGGGCGACTTACGTATCCATAAGAAGATGCATGAGTCCGCTGATACTTGATAAGGAGTAATCAGACTCGTGCCGGGAATTCTGTAGGACGGCGCCAGCCGCGCATGCCCGCTGCGGAATCCCGTATATGCCTGATGAAGAATGACAAATCAAAAGGGAAGGATGTCTGCATCCTTCCCTTTATTTTTTTATGTACCGGATTTTATTCTCATAAACTCCGGATACCGGACTGTTTCAGCTTAGAGCTTGTTGAAGAATACAGCAGCTCCGAGAGGTTCGAGAGTAAAGCTGTAGGTGGTGCCTGCAGGATATACTTCTTCTTCTGAACAGGAGGCCTTGGATAGATCCATGTACTTCAGAGAGATTGCGGCTGATTCATCAGAGAAGAGGCTGTTTTCAAATGTTACGTTGATCTGCTTGTCTTCCTGAATGTTCATTACCACGATTACTTCGGAATCACCGTAGGTCTTCTTGACTGCAAAGAGATTGCTGTCGGTACCGATATCGGTCATGGTACCCATTGAAAGAGCCTTTGAATTTTTACGGATCTTCAGCATTTCAGATACGTAGTTCTTGAGGTTTTCCTGATCTGAGCTGAAACCGCTGAACTGACCGGTTACACGTGCAACATGGTCGTCATAGTAACCCATTTCATTCTTCTGAACGTCAAAGTTAGGAACTTCCTGACCCCATTCATCGCCGTAGAAGATGGTGATAGGACCGCTTAATGAAGCGATAACGGTATGTGCCAGTCTGTAACGCTTCCAGTATTTATCGGAATCGTAGTTGCCTGAAGAGAGAGCCTTCTTCTTTACGCCTCTCTGAAGCAGGTCGCCGAAACGTACGAGGTCGTGATTTGAGATGAAGTAGTTAGGTACTGCAAAATCAGGATAGGTGTTTTCAGCGTTAACGAGTTCGTTCTGGATTGTGGTGCCCTTGTGATTGTATGCTGAAGATTCTTCAACTGCCAGAGCCTTTACGATACCGTAACGGGTATTGAAGGCAAAGTTTGACTTAAGACCTGGGAGTGAGTCGGAACCGTAACCGTACTGTGTAATCTGGCTGTCGCCTGACCAGATTTCACCGACCATGTAGCCGAGAGGATGAACGGTTTCTCCGTTTCTGGTGTAGGTGGTGTTCTTTGCGGCTTCTTCAACAGCTTCTCTGATTTCCTTCCAGTTCTTTACAGGAACCTGATAAGCCTGGTCGAGTCTCCAGCCGTCGATCTTGTATTCAGTAATATAGTGGGCAGCAAGTTCCTTGTAAAAATCAAGGGTTGCTTCCTGAGAATGATCCGCACAGAGAGTGCCTTCTCCGGCAGTGTAGGTTGAGCCCAGACCCTGACATACGTCGGTTGAAACGAGAGAGATGTATGACGGAGAGGTCTTTGAAATGGTTGACTTGAAGTGACCGAATACACCGTCAAGGAATACGTACATTCCTTTGGCGTGAGCAGCGTCAACCAGAGTTCTGAAGGTGTCTTCACTGCCGAAATGAGGATCAATCTTGTAGTAGTCTTCACCGAAATAACCTGTGGCGTCAAGAGGAGTAACAGAAGATGCGTTATCGGCACTCTGGAATACAGGAGTTAACCATATTGCATTGATGCCGAGGCCCTTGATGTAGTCAAGCTGCTCAATAACACCCTGGATATCCCCCTTGTGATTACTGGTGCCGTAGCCGACGTCATAGTTAATGGTGTCGTCACCGTTGTTGAATGCTTCCACCATAATCTGATACATGCGGATGTTACAGATGTCTTCAACGGCGGTGCTTGGATTGTTACAGAACAGATTATTCTTGTATGTTGATGCTTCCTTGAGGGTTACGTCCACAACAGTGATTTCGCCGCCTTCTTCGCTACCGCTGCTTCCGCAGGCTGTGAGTGAGGTTGCAAGAAGGGGGGACATGATTGCCAAATATAATTTGTTCATGGTGGATTTCATATAACTAAAATTCCCTGTTATCTTATTGCTGATGATTTTTTAATTTTTAAAACAAATAAAAACAAAACGTGATGTTTTGTTTTTTATTGTGTCAGTCTATTTGACTCCATGTTGACAAGTATAGCAATTTTTAGAGCTTTTATATAAAAAAAATACTGTTTTGCATAAATTTATTTGTAATTGTTAGAAGTATGTTAAATAAATGTTTGATTTGACGGAGTTTGATTTTAAAGAATTGTATAAATAGCTGAAAAATGACTGTTTTAGTACAAAATCAGGAAATGTTATTTTACATTCCCTGAAAGAATGAATGGATAATAAACCTTGGAATATGGTTAAGAAGCGTTCTTTATCTTGTTGACGGATGCATGGTTTCAGTTCCGGTCGGGAGGCCTAAATATTATGAAGTTTATGAAGTGTTCATGTCTGAGAAAGGCAGCCGGTGTTGCAGCGGTGATTCTCGCATCTTTTTCTTTCTGCAGTCCGGTTTTGGCGGCAGTTCAGTCTGATAGCGGGGCGGCTGGAACTGAAGGTTCTCAGAACAGGGTTCTTGTGGCCTATTTTTCCAGAACCGGTGAAAACTATGCGGTAGGCAGTATCTCCTCAGGCAATACATATCTTGTCGCTAAAGAAATTGCCGAACAGACCGGAGGCAGACTTTTTGAAATCAGAACCGCCTACAGCTATCCTGCCGATTACAGTGAATGCGTAAAGAAGGCAAGAGAAGAAAAGGATGCGAACACAAGACCGGAACTTGCTGAAAACATAGATGTTTCTCCATATGACGTAATCTATCTCGGAGCTCCGGTTTGGCACGGGGATCTGCCGATGGCAGTCTACACTTTTCTGGAAAGCGGTGATTTTTCAGGCAAGACGGTAAGACCGTTCAACACTCACGAGGGAAGCGGAAGCTCCGGATTTGACGTTAAAATCGGAAAAGCCGTTCCGGGTGCGTCGGTAACTGGAGTTCTCTCCATTCAGGGAAAGGAGGCCCAGAATGAAACTCATAAACTGCCGTTCAAGGTAAGAAACTGGATTAAGTCGGAATAATCCTTTGTGTTCAGATTTTCGGCCGTTTTACGCATGATGACGGCCGTTCTCCTTATTGACTCATATGGCGGATATATTGAATAAACGCCGTAATATCCGTATAATCAGCCTCGGAAATTACATTACTTTCAGGCCGGCAGCACGTGCTGCCGGCCGTTATCTGCGGATATTTTATTTTTAATCCCCGAAAGACAATAACTACATATGAATACAGCTTCAACCAAAATAACCTACAGCAGAATAGCCAAAGTTCTTGAAGATGCTCTTATAAGAGACCGTAACCGCATACTGGCGAAGGCCCGCAAGGTTTTCGGAACCAGACAGAGGCCTGTTGCCGAGCCTGATGAGGAAAAGGTGACCGAGCTAGCCCTTGAGGCCGCGGCTGCGGTTGAATCTGCTCAGAAACGTGCTGAAAAGATACCGGAAATAACTTATCCCGAACAGCTTCCGGTAAGCAGGGAAAAGGATGACATCATCAGACTGATTAAGGAAAATCAGGTGGTTATTGTTGCCGGCGACACCGGTTCAGGCAAAACCACTCAGCTTCCTAAAATCTGTCTTGAAGCAGGTTTCGGCCGTCGCGGCAAGATAGGTCACACCCAGCCGCGAAGACTTGCCGCAAGAACCGTGGCCGACCGCATCAGTCAGGAACTCAAATGCGAGCTGGGCACTGTCGTGGGTTATAAGGTTCGATTCGGGGACAAGACCTCAGACGATACCGTCATCAAGCTGATGACGGACGGTATTCTGCTTACCGAACTTGAGCAGGATCGCTTCCTTAATGAATATGAAGTCATCATTATCGACGAAGCGCATGAACGCAGTCTCAATATCGATTTTATTCTGGGTTTTCTGAAAGGTCTTCTGGAAAAGAGAAAGGACCTGAAGGTAATTATCACCTCAGCCACCATTGATCCCGAAAGCTTCAGCAGACATTTCGGTAATGCTCCGGTTAAGCTGGTGGAAGGCAGAACCTATCCCGTGGAAGTCCGTTATGAACCTCTTGATGATCTCCTTGATGACGAAAACGAGGAAATTGACGAGGACGTGCTACTTACCGGTATTCTCAGAGCGGTGAAATCTCTTGATGAGGAAATGATGGGCGATATCCTCGTCTTCATGAACGGTGAACGCGATATTGCCGAAGCGGCTGATTATCTGCGCAGGGCAAACCTACGTTCAACTGAAGTGCTTCCGCTGTATTCAAGACTCGGCGTTGCGGAACAGAACAAGATTTTTGCTCCCCACGGCCTGAGACGCATTGTTCTCGCCACAAACGTGGCCGAAACCTCCGTAACAGTTCCCGGCATCAGATACGTGATAGATCCGGGAACCGCCAGAATCAGCAGATACAGTTACCGCAACAAGGTGCAGCGTCTGCCGATTGAGCCGGTGTCACAGGCCAGCGCAAATCAGAGAAAGGGGCGATGCGGCCGTGTATCCTCAGGTATCTGCATCCGTCTGTACAGTGAAGCTGATTTTATGGCAAGGCCTGAATTTACGGATCCGGAAATCCTCCGCACCAATCTGGCCGCGGTTATTCTGCGCATGATCAGTCTGCGTCTCGGCAGTATTGAAACATTTCCTCTGCTTGATCGCCCGGAACAGCGTCAGATAAATGACGGCATCAAGCTGCTTGAGGAACTGAGTGCGATTTACAGGGATCGCAACGGGGAACTGAGACTTACCGAAACCGGCAGGCAGATGGCGGCTCTGCCGTGTGACCCTCGTCTCGGCAGAATGCTGGTGGAGGCAGGAAAACAGGGGGCGCTGTCCGAAGTTCTGATAATCGCGTCAAACCTCAGCAGTCAGGAGGTTCGTGAACGTCCGCTTACGGCCAGAACCGCCAGCCAGGAATATCACCGCCGTTTTGATGACGACCGCTCCGATTTCATGGGAATCATCAATCTGTACAATTATCTGAAACAGCAGATGGATGAGCTCAGCGGCAGTGCCCTGAGAAAGAAGATGCGCAGGGAATTTCTGTCATACATGCGCATGAGGGAATGGCTGGACATTTATGCCCAGCTTAAGGATGCGGTGAAGGATCTCGGACTTAAGTTCAATGAGGCTCCGGCCACTTATGAGGAAATTCATAAATCACTCTTAAGCGGTCTTTTAAGCATGATCGGCATGCGCAGTCCTGAAGGCAGTGAATATATAGGTACCCGCTCAAACAGATTCATGATTTTCCCGGGCTCCGGACTTGCAAGAAAGAACATCAAGTGGGTAATGGCCGCGGAACTTACGGAAACCAGCCGTCTTTTTGCCCGTATGGTGGCTGAAATAGATCCTCTGTGGGTTGAGCATTACGCAAAGGAGCTCATTAAATTCTCGTACAGTGATGAACACTGGAGCAAAAAGCAGGGGGCGGTCATAGCCTTGCAGAAGGGAATTCTGTACGGTCTTGCCGTAATTAACGGCCGCAAGGTCAACTATACCTCCATCAATCCTCCTCTCTGTCACGAAATGTTCATCAGGGAGGGGCTGGTCGGCGGAGAAATGATTACCGACGAAGCCTTCTTCGCCAACAACCGCCGCCTGATAAGCGAGGTGGTTGAGCTGGAGGAAAAATCACGCCGCAGAGATCTTCTGGTTAACGACGATACCCTGTTTGCCTTCTATGATGAGAGAATACCTGAGGATATCGGTGACGTAAGAACTTTCAGTTACTGGTGGAAGGGGAGGAAGAAGCAGGATCCGGAATACCTTAATTTCAATCTTGAAATGCTCAAGCAGCAGGATACCTCCATGGTGTCAGCGGACAAGTACCCGGATCATCTGACCGTCGGCAAGTATAAGCTCAGACTGGAATATAATTTTGATCCTACCGCGGAGAACGACGGCGTCACCGCCGTGATTCCGGTAAGCGTTCTTAATCAGATTCCTTCCGACGTGTTTGAATGGCTGATTCCGGGACTCAGACTTGAACTCTTTACAACCATGATCAGAATTCTTCCGAAAGCACTGAGAAAATGCTTTGTTCCGGCACCTGATTACGGCAATATACTGTTCGAGGCTCTGGATCCGTCAATGGGAAGCTTCAGGGATGCCATCTGCCGCAAGATGACCTCACTCAGCGGTCAGCAGGTTACCTGGGACGATTTCGACATAAGCCAGCTCCCGAGACACCTGACATTCAATTTCAAGGTTACCGACATCAGAAAGAAGGTTCTGATGGAAGGCAGGGATCTTGAACACATCAGACATACTCTGAGAGACGAGGTTAAGGCATCTCTTGCCGAGGTCGTAAAGGAAATGCCTAAGCAGGAGGGAATAAAAAGCTGGAATTTCGACACTCTGCCTAAAACCCAGAGCCGTATGGTCGGCGGAATGGAAATCGTGGCATATCCCGCACTTCGTGACCGCAAGGACAGCGTAAGCCTGGAACTGTTTGAAACGGCTGAAGAGGCCGACAGACAGATGTGGCAGGGACAGAAGCGACTGATTATGCTTACGATTCCAGATCCGATAAGCTACCTTGAGAAATCACTTCCGAACAGAGCCAAGCTGGCGATGTACTTTAATATGGTGGGCAACGTCAGAATCCTGATTGACGATCTGGAATCTCTGGCTCTTGACGATATCATGAGCCGTACCGGCGGCGTGGCCTCGACGACGGCGGACTTCAACAGACTGGTAAACGCCGCCAAGGAGGAGATTTATGATACAGTGCACCGGCTTTCCCTCATATGCGAAAGAATTCTGGTCAAGGCCAATGATGTCCGCAAGAAGCTGAAGGGGAAAATGGATTTCCGTACCGCATACGCCTACAGTGACATGGGCGGGCAGCTTACCGCTCTGATTCACAAGGGATTCGCCACCGAGTCAACAATGGAATTCTTCCCGAGACTCGAGGTTTATCTTGATGCGATGCTGAACAGAATTGAAAAGGTTCAGATTGATCCCAACCGTGACACGGTGATGCTCAACAAGTTCAAATCCGTTGAGGACAACTACAATTCGCTCATGGGGCTCTTTGCCGGCAGAACCGTGCCTGCAGACGTGCATCGTGTAAGATACATGCTTGAGGAACTCAGAGTTTCGTATTTTGCCCAGAGTCTGAGAACAATCAGTCCGGTTTCCGACAAACGTCTGAATGTCGAAATCGACAGACTGAGAGGACTTTACCGCAGATAGACCGGTATCCGCAGGCAGTTATCGCATGAGCGGAACATCCCAGAAACTGAAAAATTTTAGATATAAGGCCGGTTCCGGCCTTATATCTCAAAAAAATTAAAAAAACAGTATCAAATTTGTTCAGTATTGGTTATAATCCGCGATGCTGAATACGGTTTATGCTGACCGTGTTCGTATTGGAATTCGGTCCATGGAAGGATTGAATATATTTGTTGACCGTCTCTACAGGATGTTAGGGCGTTTTTTTATTTAAATATACAGTTATAAAATATGAGTTTTGCAGAATTATTCGAAGGCGCAAATACTTCTTCATTCAAGAAGAGTGTTTTAGGTCAGTTAATCCACGGTATCGTTGTTAGAATCGAAAGCGATTTTGTATGGGTTGACGCTGGTTTCAAGTCTGAAGGTCAGATCCCTGTTTCTGAATTCAAGAATGCTAACAATGAATTAGACGTTAAGGTTGGCGATCAGGTTGACGTAGTACTTGAAAGCATCGAAGACGGTGATGGTAAGACCATCCTTTCTCGTGAAAAGGCCAAGCGTCTTGAATCTTGGACTAAGCTTGAAAAGGCTTACGAAGAAAAAGAAATCGTTAAGGGTATTGTTGACGGTAAGGTTAAGGGTGGTTTCACCGTTGCTATCGAAAATATCCGTGCATTCCTTCCTGGTTCTCTCGTAGACGCTCGTTTACAGAACGAACAGCTCGAAGGTAAGGAACTTGAATTCAGAGTAATCAAGCTCGATCAGGTTCGTAACAATGTTGTTGTTTCACGTCGCGCAGTTTCTGAAGATGACGATTCAGCTGATCGTGAAACCGTACTTGCAAGCCTTGAAGAAGGCAAGATTGTTAAGGGTAAGGTTAAGAATCTTACCGATTACGGTGCATTCGTTGATCTCGGCGCCGGTGTTGACGGTCTCCTCCATATCACCGATATGGCTTGGAAGCGTGTTAAGAACCCAGGTGAAGTTGTTACCGTTGGTGATGAAATCGAAGTTAAGGTTCTTAAGTACGAAAAGGAACGTTCACGCGTATCTTTAGGTCTCAAGCAGTTAACCGCTGACCCATGGACTGATGTTGATAAGCGCTTCCCTAAGGGAGAAGAATTCCCAGGCGTTGTTACCAACATCGCTGACTACGGCTGCTTCGTTGAACTCGAACCAGGCGTTGAAGGTCTCGTTCACGTATCTGAAATGGACTGGACCAACAAGAACGTACAGCCTTCATCAGTTGTAAACATCGGTGAAAAGGTTAAGGTTAAGGTTCTCGAAATCAGCGAATCAGGTCGTCGTATTTCTTTAGGCCTCAAGCAGTGCAAGCCAAATCCATGGCAGCTCTTCAGCGAAAACCACGCTAAGGGTGACAAGGTTGTTGGTAAGGTTAAGAGCATCACCGATTTCGGTATCTTCATCGGTCTTGAAGGCGGTATCGACGGTCTCGTTCACACCACTGACTTAAGCCACGAAGCTGGCAGCGATGCTGCTCACAAGTACACCCGCGGTGAAGAAGTTACTGCTGTAGTTCTTAACGTAGATCCAGAAAGAGAACGTATTTCTTTAGGCGTTAAGCAGCTTGAAGAAGACGCTATTTCCAAGTTCCTTGATGCTCACAAGGAAAGCATCCTCTCTGGTACTATCTCTGAAGTTGAAAGCAACAAGCTCGTTGTTGACCTCGGCGACGGCATCAAGGGTATCATCCGCGCTTCTGACGCTTCATCAGATCGTATCGATGACTTAACTGCTGCATTCAAGGTTGGCGATACCGTAGAAGCTAAGAGAGTAGGTATTGACCGCAAGAACGGCGTAATCTCTTTATCAATCCGTGCTAAGGACGAAGCTGAAGACAGAGCTGCTATCGAAGCTATCAAGAAGTCTAACAGCGAAGTTGAAAAGGGAAGCAACGCTATGGCTGAAGCATTCAAGAATGCTAAGCAGTAATAGCTGATTTTTAACCGCAAGGTTAAAAGCTCTTAAAGCAAACGGCACCTTCACGGTGCCGTTTCTGTTTTTAGTGTACAAATTAAGCAATATCTTGATATATGTTGTTAGATCAATGTTGTTCAATAATGTATAATATTAACATCCGTTAGATTTGTTTTTTATTTGTCCGGACCTCGTTTATGTTAAAGAAAATTCTTACCGTTGTTTATGTACTGCTTTTATGTTTTGTTGCCGTTCTTGCTTTAACCATCGGGGTTTCAAATTCAGCCGTTGCTGAATTCAATGTTCTCTTTGTAAAGACTGAAATGACAGTAAGTACCATCAGTGCGATATCTCTTCTTGCCGGTGTCTGTCTTTCAGCACTCGTTTTCGGCTGGGTTATAGTTAAACTCTGGTTTAAATGTTATGCCTACAGGCTCACCATAAGAAGACTTGAAAAGAAGTATTCTGAATGTGCCGATGAGCTAGAGAGTGCCCAGGATAAGCTGCTTATAGATTATGGTGATAATAAGGACTAATCCTGACTGAGGAATTTCTTGAGTTATGTTCGAACTGTTGTTTCTGCTGCTGCCTGTAGCCGTGTTCTACGGTTACGTAATGGGAAGCAGACAGGCTAATAAATCACAGCAATCGGAGAAGACCAGAAAGATCGGCTTTCTGACGAAGGGAATCAACTATTTCCTTTACAGAGATAAGGAAAAAGCCGTTGATGAATTCATAAGGTACTATGACTCCGATGGTGAACACAGTTTCGAAGAGGGGCTTGCTCTGGGAACACTCTTACGCGAAAGAGGGGATCTCGAAAAAGCCATTCGTTTCCATAATAATCTTCTGACCACCGCTAAAATTGAACCGGTTCAGCGTACGGCCGTTCTGCTTGAGCTGGCCAGGGATTTCATGAGCTCAGGTCTTCTGGATAAGGCGGAAGACATCTTAAGGGAACTTATCAGTTATAACTCCGCCAAGAAAGCCTCAGTAAGACTTCTGGTAACTCTCTACGAACAGGAGAAGGAGTGGCAGAGAGCCATAGATCTTATAGATTCATTCAAACAGTTTGCCGATGAGGGAATTCTGAAAAGACAGTCTGAATTTTACTGCGAGCTGGGAAATGAATCTTATTCCCGCAAAAATTATGCAAAGGCCAATGATTATTTCAAAAAGGCCTCCATCGTTAATAAAGGCTGTGTGAGAGCTTATCTCAACATGGCTAAAATCATGATTGAAATAGGGCAGACCAAAAATGCCCTGACCTATATTCAGGAAGCCGTGAAATCTGATCCTGAGATGATTCCTATCTGCCTTAAATCACTGGCAAAGTGCTTTTATCCCGGACAGGAGCTGCAGCATCTCGAGGTTCTGAATTCATGGCTGCAGTTGTCTGACAGTCCGCAGCTTGTCATGGCCGTGGCTGATCTGATTATGGCCAACAAAACTCCTGAAGAGGCTGAAGCCTTTGTAATGCGACTCCTCAAAAAGTCTCCGAGTTTTGAACTGTTCAGTTACATCCTCGGAAATCTTTACGAAGGTCTTGATCCGAAGAATCAGGAACGTTTTGCCGTGCTTAAATCCATTATGGATGCTCATCTTGCAGGTAATTACCGTTATATCTGCAAACACTGCGGTTTCAAATCGTCCGTTCTGTTCTGGCAGTGTCCGAGCTGTCACCGCTGGGAACAGATGAAACCTCATCAGATAAGTGAATGGGGGGCAGGCGGCGTAAGAACGGTCGCAGTGGAAAAGCCTGAAAAGGACGGTTGACACACCGCCGGCATAACGGCTTTTTGTATAAAACAATTCTTTTAATCGAAAATTATTACAGCTGAGGTTATATATGAGTAATGTGGATCCAAAGGTTATTGTAGCTCTGGATTTTGAAAAAGAGGCTGAAGCCATGAATCTTGTTTCCGGTCTTGCTGCCGGAGAATGCCGTCTTAAAGTCGGCAAGGAAATGTTTACCCGTTTCGGACCTCAGTTCGTTACCCGTCTGAACAACATGGGCTTTGAAGTATTCCTGGATCTCAAGTTCCATGACATTCCTAATACCGTGGCCAGAGCTGTTGCCGCTGCCGCCGATCTTGGCGTATGGATGGTTAACGTTCATACCTCAGGCGGTCCGAAGATGATGGAGGCTGCCGTAAAGTCTCTGGAAAGCTTCGGCAGTGACAGACCTCTTCTTACCGGGGTAACCGTGCTTACCAGCATGGATGAGGAACAGCTGAGAAGCATCGGTATTACCGTTGATGTTAATCAGCAGGTTTCAAGACTTGCTACCCTGGCCCGTGACTGCGGTCTGGACGGCGTGGTATGTTCCGCAAGAGAGGCTGCAATGCTGAGAAGCTCTCTTGGCAGTGAATTCAAGCTGGTAACTCCGGGAATCCGTCCTAAGACTGCTGATGCCGGTGATCAGATTAGAATCGTGACTCCTGAGGATGCCCTAAAGAACGGCTCAAGCTATCTTGTTATCGGAAGACCTATCACCAGAGCGGAAAATCCTCTGGAAGCATTAAGAGCCATTAATGAGTCAATCAGAAATATCGACTGACAGCCGGTATTCCGTTTGTTTTCATAAGTAAACTTCATATTAAAACCCCGTTATCAGTCAGTCGAATAACGGGGTTTTGTACTTTATTGGGCTGTCAGTACGGTATATCAGAGTTTAAACTTATTGATATTGTCGGACATCTTCAGTGAAATATTATCAACCAGCTCAGATGATGACTGGGCGTCACGGGCGGTATTTGCCGTCTTTCTGGTTGCGTCCGCTATCACGTGAATCATGGAGTCGATTTCACTGCAGGTAATATCCTGCTGATGGGTTGCCGCGGAAATATGAGTCAGCTGCTGGTACACGGTGTCTACCGTGGTATTTATGTCATGAAGACTCTGCTCAAGTTCATGGGAGCGTCCTTCGATTTTTACGATATCCTCCAGATGGGATTCCATTGCTTCGGAGATGCTGTCAGCCATTTCCTGAATGGTGTTAATCATGTCAGTGATTTCCTTGGTTGATTCAGCTGTTCTTGATGCAAGGGAACGCACTTCATCGGCAACAACCGCAAAACCGCGACCGTTTGAACCTGCTCTGGCAGCTTCAATTGCGGCGTTAAGTGCCAGCAGATTGGTCTGTTCGGCAATGTCTCTGATGGAATTGATAATGAAGCCGATATCCTTTGTTTTTTCACCGAAAGCCTTGATTTTTACTGAGTTTTCGTGAGTTCTTGAGCTGTGCTGTTTGATTTCTTCCACTGCTTCCCTGGTGATATCCATGCTGGATATTACGGTCTGATGAGCCTTGGAGGAATTATTGAATGCTTCTGAACAGTTCTGGGCAATTTCAGTAAAGGTTTTTGCCATTTCAGTACAGGCTTCTGAAACGGAAGTTGCCTTTTCAAAAATCTTTTCATTACTGTCGTAAACAGACATGTTGGTCTCTTTCATTTTCTGAGTGTTCTTGTTCAGCTCATTTGAGTTTGATCTGATGGCTGAAATGATATTTCTCAGGTAATCAACCATCTGATTGAATGAATTGGCAAGAGTGCCGATTTCATCATCTGAATCAAGTGATACAAAGGTTCTGAGATCCCCTTCAGACAGAATGTGTGCATCCTTGGCCAGAGTTCTTATAGGTGAGATAATTGATCTGCCGAGTAAGTACATGTAAATAATTATGGAGAGCAGGGCAATAATTGCAACAATCAGAAGTGATAGCGGGTTGGTTGATTTTTTAACATCAACAACAATGTCTTCAGTGAATTTGTTGGCAAAGCCGATGAGTTTGTTTACCTCATTATCAATACTTGCCCCGATAGGAACCAGATGCTCTTCAATGGCAAGGAATGCACCGCGTTTGTTGCCTTCCTTAGTCAGACGGAATACATCTTCCTTTGCCTTATCATAGTTTTTAAGGTTGTTTTCCATCTGATCAACGATTTCGAGGCAGTCTTCGTCGTGTTTGCACCCTGAATGGATTACGGAAATAACGTTGTTGAAGTTCTCTCTGTTTCTCTGATAAGCCTCGTTGAAGGAATTAAGCTCGTTGTCATCAATAGTCATGGGAGCTTTGATGGCACTTATACGGAGTTCCTTAAAGAGAGCTTCTGCGTTTCTTGCCGCATCAACAAATGTGATGCAGGTGCGAAGATCCGGTAGCTGTTTTGTAGCAGCATTCATTTTGTAGAGAGATATCGTGATTACTATGGCGAATGTAATCAGAATGTATACTGACATCAGCTTCAGCTTGCTGGATACAGTTAGATTGTTCAACATTGTTATGCCTGCTATGAGTAATGAATATATTATCCTAAGTACTGAGCGTACTTTTAAGATTATTACACGTGAAAATGCTGACGTCAGTGATCTGTATACAATATAAAATCAAAACAGGATTGTATTTTCAATATTGATAATACGATCCTGTTTTTATTTGGATGGATTGAATTATACAGCTTTTGTTTATTGGAGTGAACGACCTACAATCATGCTGCTTTTACCAAAGAAAAGTCCTCTGATTAAAGCCAGAACAGAACCTGCAATGGCTCCATAGAGATGTGCTTCACCACATGTTTTGTAGCTGAAATCTGCATCGGGATTTATCTGCTTCTCAATGGTGATTGTTTCACCGTAGACCTTTTGAGCCAGTTCATTGAATGTAAGTTCTGGCCAGTTAAAATCGACATAGAGCTTGATAATCAGACCGATGATGAGGAGTATTCCCTTTACGTCTCCGTCTTTGAAATATCTTAATATGGCGGCGTAGGCAAACATTCCGTGAAGGGCTCCGCTCAGTCCGGAGTAGGTGCCTATGGTGTGGTTAACGAAGGCTATGCCGCATGTTACCGCAATGGCTGAAACCAGCAGGCTTGCCACCTTGTCAGGGTAGGTATTGACGTTTGGGCTGTAGAAAAGGAACCATATGATGGCGAGACCTATAAGATTTTCAGTCAGATGAACATTGTCAAAATGAGTGAAGTTTGCGGTAAGAAAAGAGAGATAGTGAAGCAGATCATGATCGTATCTGGTCCACATCAGATCGGCCGGATGAGCGTAGATTACGGAACAGTAAATACACGCTCCCGCAGCGAGCAGAAACAGAATAATACTGAGTACTTGATTTTTCATATAAATCCTCGGAATGCTTAAAGTATTGAATAATAGTTTTTAATATCTCAACTTTCCCACATGATTTTGAGTGGAAAAACATAGCGCAACCTTAATCCATGCGGTTTAGGTGTTTTTTAAAAACATGTATTGATTTTTATGACAATTTTGGAGTTTTTTTGGTGGCGAATTCTTCGTACAGACCTA